>JAAUYM010173131.1_pt1 | contig 11873 bp, 15 predicted proteins | sample 7278001 | NCBI WGS metagenome assembly JAAUYM01 (sample SAMN14350224, study PRJNA611818) | marine sediment metagenome | isolation source: surface marine sediment (1.8m) | place: French Polynesia: Moorea | collected 2018-08
CCCTGTCGCTGTCCTGTTCCTGTTCCTGTTCCTGTCCTCTCCTCTGCTCTTAACTCTCTGAAGAGCTCTCTTTTGCCTCACGCACTCACTCACAGTCACCCACGCTGGCGCTGGTGGCGAGAAAAAAAGAAGAGGAGAGGAAAGAGAATCTTTCTGCTCTTGCTTTCGTAACAGAGCCTGAGGCGGCGGCGGCGGCGGCGACGGCGGCGGCGGCGGCGGCAATCAGCATTAAGTGGGGGAGAATCCGCAGACAAGCAGACGTGACCACAGCACGGCGACATAACTTAGTAGGATTCATCATCGAATTGTAGCACTACATCCTGCCCCTCGTGCCCCGCCCACAAAAGGATGTCTCAGGTTCCGTTTCGAGGTCTGAGGGCTTCATCAGCATCAGCGTTTTATAGATACTAGGTTAGATGGTTGACACGCGCTACTAGCCTACTACCGTATACTGCAATCGTCCATTTTCACGGAATTCTCTTTGCGATCTCCAAAAGCACCCCGGCCTTTCTTCAGCCGGATATGCAGCAGTCCCCGGTACATGCATGCATTGATATACTCACCCACCCCATTCTCTCTCCTTCCCTCTCCACCTGGCCACGCAACGAGACGAGAGTAGGCGGGGGTGGCAGTGGGAGTGGGAGTGGGAGTGGGAGGGGAGCTGGGAAGGAGGAGGGAGTTCTGGGAGCAAGGGAAGAAAGAAACCGCGGGCGCGGAACTCCACCGCCGAGACAGCTGAATCTTGCAGCTTGTTTAGCTAGCTAGTTGTAGTGGCATGTGATGTAGGGATGTGGAAAGGGGTGGACAACAAGTCAAAAATGTTGTGGTTTTTTTTTTTAATCGAGTCAAGTCCAACGCTAGGTCAGCTTCAATGAATTGCTGGTGGCACATCAGAGTTTTACACTATAGCTAACAGCGCGCGGTTGCAAACTGTATTAAAATCCATTTTCACTACACTGTGTGTCTGTCTCGCCGCAGTCCAAGTCGAGTTTTGCCCGCTCGTCCCACTAGTCGCCGTAGCTGTCGTCGTCTGCATGCACGGTGGGTGTCGTCGTGTCAGTATTCACTCTACTTTACACCGCACTCCGACTTCCCCCCCCCCCCGCTTTCCAGACTGACTTTTAAGTACCTGCACTTACCTGCAATCGGTGCGCACAGCTTCATTCATTCATTCATTCATTTAACAGTGAATTTGCTCTCAGATTTGGTCGAAGGAAGCTCAGGAATTCGGGTGCTGGTAGTTTTTTTGGTTCTGAGCCCCCTAGTGCTACTACTATACCAGGACAGTCGTTCCAAAGAGCAGACTGCATTAAAAAAAGGGATTCCTTGGGTGGCTTGGAGCGACCCTTTCATGGTCCTTCCTTACTGGCTCTGCCCCCTCTCCGGATTCCTTTTTGCGGAAGAAGAAGCAGCAGCAGCCAAGCAGCCACCGTCTCGCCACCAGACCATGCCATCCTGACTGACGTCCGTCCGTCGCAGTCTCGGCCTCAAGTCAAGGTCAGAAAAGGAGGGACATCATCCTTCTGCCAGCGGAGAGAGGTAACTTTTGTTGCCAAGTTTAATCGATGGGCATGCGCACTGTTATACGTAGCATAGGAGGTATAAATAGCCATGTTTGCAAAGAGCCCTATTCTTCTCTGGAAGTACACCACTGATCACGCCTGAACAAGGCGGGGGAGGGTCTGACGCCCCCTCCTCCTTGAGCTCTGTCTATTTAGTAACCCATCCCCTCAGAAAGAATTTCTGCAATAATATCCAGAAGCTTTGACTTTCTAACCCCCTCCCCACACCCTTACCACCACTAAGACTGAAAGTCTTAGCGTATCTCTCAGGGTTAACCACGTGCCCATGTGTGACCACGATGAATAGGTTTGTGCTATCGGAGAAGTCTTAAATGCAATCATGTTTAAGAATGCGCATTTTTAAGTTCATGCCTATAAATAAACTAATCAGCAAAGAAGCAAATTACATGTACTATAATTCAAGCAAGTATCAACAAAATTTAATTGGATATACATACGAGAAGATGGATTAAATACGATTGCGTTACGAGATTTAGTAGAAGCAGAATCAGTTATTGTTGACAAGGCATTTAAAAATGTATCAGTATAATATGTATAATCATAAAACGTATGGCACTGGCGCTACTGTGCCACCAAATCCAGACATTGCTTAGTGATACGTACTATTGACTATTGTACTGTACATTACGTGGATGGTCGTTCTTTCTCTGTGCAGGATCGTGAAATAGCGATGCCTCCGATGGCCACCACCGCCGGGCGCCGCCTCCAGCGCGGCGCAGAGAGGGAGCTTCGCGACGGTCGACGCAAGATGCAGCGAAACCTGCGCTCCCAGGAGTGGCGCAACGCCACCGCCGTCATCGCCGCCGTCATTGCCGGATACTTTGTCACCTCCGTCGGCCTCACCTTCTTCCAGAAGAGCCTCATCTCGGTAAGGCATAGTAGTAAGTGGGGAAGTGGTTGTCTGGGCCTCCTTCCCTCAGCAGCTGGGTGACGCGGATGTTGTTGAGGTCGCTGTTGATGAGTTTGATCTTTGTCTCCGCCAGCTTGAGCTTCTTCATCAGGTTACGCTTCCTCTTTTCCCTGACCGCCGAGCGGTGGAAAGCGATGGCGATGGCGTAGACAAAGGTGCCGAAGATGGCGCCCACGTAGGGCATCAGCAGGGGCACCCAGAAGAAGTAGGTGAGCGTCACCTTCTCCTCCTCCGTCTCCTCCGCCGTGACCACCCGCGCCGGCAGCTCCCAGACCTCCTTCCCGTACAGGAAGAAGGAAAAGAATCGACCGGTGAAGTCCCTGGCGGGGTTGACGTGGGCGGCGGCGACGATGCCATTCGTCAGGGTGATGAGGGTGTTGCCCATGCCGACCAGCAGCGGGGCAAAGCTGGGCGCGAACTTGGAGCTCATGAACCCGTCCGGGTCCGGGTCGTGGCAGACCAGGTAGGTCATCACGGCGACCCCCGTGGCGAAGGTCTGGTCCCAGCAGAGCACGGTGGTCGGGGTGTCGTGGTTGGGCGGCATCGGGTAGGAGGAGAAGATCCGCCTGGACTCGCCCCCGTCCTTGTTGTCCCTGCGGACGTCCCCCAGCTGCACGTGGTAGAGGGAGTAGAGGAGCGAGTTGCCCAGCAGCCCGCCCAGGCACTGCCCGGAGAAGAAGACCGGCACCTGCGCCCACGTGGAGGTGTCCTTCAGGTCGGACATGACCGCCGCCACGGTGATGGCCGGGTTGAGGTGCACCTCCTTCACCGAGGAGACCGACGCGATGAACACCGCGTGCGCGATCCCGTTCCCCAGGGCGTAGTTCAGCCAGGTCCCGTAGGACAGGTACAGCATGTCCAGGGACTGCGGGCTCCGGTTGTACTCCAGTCCCAGCCCCAGGTCCAGTGCACGCCCGAAGAAGATCTGGGCGAAGCAGGCATCCGAGAAGAAGATCACGAACATCGTGCTGACCATTTCACACAGGAAGAGGCGGAGGTTGTTGTTGCGGCTGAGCTGTTTGAGCCATATCTGGAGTCTGTTGGAATGCCTTTTAGAGTTGAAAAATCCCATCTTGTGGTCGGTGCTGACGATGTGTCCTCTGGGGTTTTTTTTTCTCTTGACGACAGGCAGTGTCGCCACAGAATTATTTTAATATTCGCCAAGAATTGTGGTGTAGTAGAATACGGTACATGGTTAGGAAAAAGTATGTTCAAAATGGGGGAATGTAAAAGAAAAGTGTTTTATGCAATACACTTGATCCACCTAGCAAAGCTCACCACTACGTGCTAGCGGCCAGGGCACTTTGAAAAAGTCATCAGATAGCAGGTCGAATTCGCCAGTTTGGCGAAGTTTTGCCCGGTGTGGTAACACCATGCCTTACCTCGCTCAATTTCCCGTAATGCTACGGAAGCGTAACCTGGGTTTATTAAATTGGAGCCAGTCGCTCCTTGTCCTTATTCGCACCATGGACTCGTCAACCATTTCTTTTCGTTTCAGCACCTGAGATATCCCATGACCATCGTAACGTGTCACCTCTTCCTGAAGTTCATATTCGCCTGGGTGTGCCGATCTGCATGGACCTCTTGCACAGGAAAGGAGAGGGTAAGAACGGCACATGTCACCACTTTGGAATGAATGTGGAAGTGACATGGTAGGGTTCCCCCTCTCTCCCCCCTCTTTTTTCCCATTTGGTAGGTTGTGCTCTCCTGGTCGGACTACCTTTCGCGCGTGACTGCAGTGGCCGTCTTCTCAGCACTGGACATCAGCCTGTCCCAGTGGAGCTTTGAGTACATCACTGTGGCCCTCTACACCATGACCAAGACCACCTCTGTCCTGTTCATTTTGGCATTCGCCCTCATGTTTAGGCTAGAGAGAAAGGTACGCCACACTGAACTGACCCTCTAAAAAAAAAAAGAAAGATCCTACACCATTTTGCATTTTTGTGTTTTCCTTCTTTCAGCACTGGTCCCTCATCGCAGTTGTGATCATGATCTCCGTGGGACTCTTCCTGTTCGTTTTCCGCTCCACCCAGTTCAACCCGCTCGGCTTCTGCATGGCCCTGACGGCCTCCTTCCTGAGCGGCGCCCGCTGGACGTTGGCCCAGCTCATCATGCAGAGGGGCCGGCTGGGGCTGGAGCACCCACTAGATTTTATCTACCACCTCCAGCCTCTCATGGTGCTCACGGTCCTTCCTCTCGCCGCAATATTTGAAGGTAATACTATGTCACGCCTTGAGCATGGACACATCTACCTATGCCTACCTATGTAGTACTTCGTACTGTACGTACCTATGTTGTATGTAAACGTGTGTGCGTCATGTTTATTTCCCTGTAAGGGGTGGCCTTTGCCTCGTCAGAGCATGCCTTCCGATACCACGAATTGGAGTTCCTCCTGCACACCGTGGGCATGATCCTCCTCGGCGGCTGCCTGGCCTTCGTCATGGAGATGTTCGAGTTCTTCATCATCACGAAAGCGTCTTCGCTCACGTTGTCCATCGTGGGCATCACCAAGGTGACGCTTCCGGTTTTTTTCCCTTTTTTTTCAGAAAGACACAGTTTTTTTCTCCTACTCAACAGGAAATCGTCACCATCTGCATCGATGTGCTCTGGAATGGCAGCGAGCTCTCCTCCGTCAACATCGTTGGTGCGGTGGTTTGTCTGACTGGCATCGCAGTGCACGTCTATCGGAAGGCGACAGACCCGGAGGCATTCAACAAGGCGGCCAGCAGAAACGACAGGAGGAGTCACAGGTGCGGAACATGCGTTAATAACCCAGACGTGCTGTACTACTAGTACTTATGAATAAATTATGAATAAACTTATTCATTGAATCAAAGCAGGTACGCAAGACGTTGCTGTATATCTTTTTTTTAAAACCATATAGTGGTCCAAAAGCGGCCAAGTCGTTGACAATTGTCATTCTTTTTCCTTCCACTCTTTATCCCGCCAGGCCCGACGGTGACGCCCACTCCGAGTTCAGCCTGCCGCTGCTGAGCGACGACTCGGACGACTCCACCGACGAGGACGAGCTCTTCCACCCGGGCGGCCGACCCAGGTTGCCCCGATCGGCGTCCGCGCCCGGCGTGCCCGGCCTCCGGGGCGGGGGCGGGTTCCGGGACTTCGACGAGAGCTTCTACCTGCGCGACCAGCGCGAGTGGACGAGCGTGAGGGACTCGCACCTGCAGTCGGGGGCGGACCTGGCCGAGCAGCCGGCGGAACAGCAGGTGCTGCCAGAGGCGCCCAGGGTCCTCAAGCAGCAGGGCGACGGCCATGACAGCAGCAGCCTCCAGCAGACCGAGAAGGTCTTGAAACAGCCTCAGCCCTTGGCCGAAATCGATCTGTTGTCTGACTGAAGGAAGCAGTCTATCTTCTTCTTTTTTTTTTAAACCCACCTCACCTCACGGGAAGGGCCCGTTATCTAGTCATTCCAAGCTTTGTATTCCATTCATGTCCGTGTACTTCGTGACCTCTGCACAGTGCAGAAAGGCGAGAGGGGGAGAAAGCCAAGAAAAGGCCAAAAAAATGTGATACGTGCCATAATTTTCTGGATTCTTACCTACCAGATGCCGGATATTTTTCTTACTGTATCAAACAAGGGGAAATGCAACGGATTTCCTTGCTAAAGTGATAATAAAAATCGTGCTGGAGAAATCGAGGCGATCATTTGTTTCATTTTTTTTGGTTTCCTCGGTCTACTAAAGTTCATGAATTTGTACCAGTTCGTAAGCTTTAAAGAGGAAGAACTGTCTAATAATAATAATAAAAAAATTGCTGTAAATTTTCTAACCACATCATTCGCTTTTTTTTTCATTGGAGATTGTTGCTTGGCTCAGAGCATATCAAAGACGAAAGACTTCCAGATATATATATTCTTTTCCGTAGTATACCGTATGTAGTACGCAGTATGTACTACTTGGATATGGACAGCAATTAAACCGTGCTGGCATCGGGAAGGAAGGGAGGGGAGGGTGGCGGGGATGGGTGAGGAAAGTGCTGGGTTTGCCATAATAATAGTAGTGTTACGATGACGAGTTTTCAGCTCATGCATGCCAATTTCGACACACACACACACATATGGTAGTAGTACAGTGTACATATCGATCCCTTTTTCGTGTCGCCGCTTTTTCCTTTCTAAACTCTGCAGATATTTTTATGCGGCAGAAACATAGTACAATAACCAGTACGTAGGGTACAGCATCATTATAATGGTATATGACCTTACTTAAACTTTCTGTGACTCGCTAGACACTGATAAAAACTTTTTTATCACAAAATTTTCCAGCCGTAAGAAAAAAAAAGAGAGAGAGAGAGATGCACGGGTGTCCAAGTCACACGCATCCATCTGAGTCAGCAAGATTCGTTTGACCCATGGAGGACTGGTTGCGTCCATCCAAGGAGTTGCTTCACTCTCCAGATATCCGGTCCAGTTCCGTCATGGCGTCTTGGATGGCCTTCTCCAGAGCCGGGTTCATCCTCCGGCCCCTGCAAAAAGGGAAAACAGACACGGGAGCAAGGGGGGGGGTTTGTCGGGTAGCTTTCAGCCGTGCGAAAGTACAGAACTCCTGAAAGGTCCACGCTCCTTACTTTCTCAGCCTCTTCCTTTCCCGGTGATGCGCCTCCAGCCCGTCCGAGAGGTCCTTGAGCGCGGCCGCCGGCACCCGGGACTCCTCCTTCGACCCGAACCACCACACTCGCACCATCGCCGCCGTCTCCTCCTCCTCCTCTTCCCCTCCGGCCGTGGACGCTGCCGACGCCCCCGACGCCGACGCCGACGCCGACGCCGACGCCACCGTCGTGGCCTCCAGCAGCTTCCCAGGCCAGGAGGGAACGTTGGCGTGCGGGCCCCAGACCAGCTCGCCCTCGGAGAAGGACCGAGGTCTGGTCGAGGAGAACGAGGAGGACGTGGCTCTCGGAGCGGAGCCGGAAGCGGAGGCGCTCTCGTAAGCGTAGGAAGGAGAAGGGGAAGAAGGGTCGGAGTCTACTACTGCAAGAGAAGAAGTTAGCACCAGAATGTTTGAAAGTTTCCTTTTTCCGGACTCAAAAGTCACACCCTTTTTTATACCTTGCCGATCGTCAGTGTCGTCCTTCAGTATTTGCTCTGCATTTCTCTTCCTTCTCCGCCTTCTCCTCTTCTTCCCTTCTTCTGCTTGTTCCCTGGCCACTCCACCACTGGAGCCGACCTCTCCACTCGCTTCAGTCCCCCCGCTCGTGTCAAGGGAGGCGTCCTCTTCCTCCTCCTCCTCGTCTTCTTCCTCCTCCTCCTCCTCCTCCTCCTCCTCCTCCTCCTCCTCCTCCTCCTCTTTTTCGCCTTCATTGTCGTCCTCCTCGTGGTTGCTGGCGAATATGGATGAGGACGACGCTTCCAACTCTGCCGAGCTGTGCGGGGGGGTGGCCTTCAGGCCGGAGCTGTCCACCTTGTTGCTCTGGATGAAGGTCCTCGGACTGGTGGTCTTGGAGGAGGACGAGTCGGACTTGCTCGGGGAGGCCTTGGACTTCCTCGGTGGGGTGGACAGGCGCGGCGACTGGCGCCTCTGGCTTCGACCGAACACTTCCTGCTCAAAGTTGGCCTCTCCTTCAGAATGAGCTCTTGCCTTCTTTTCGTCCTCTTCTCCCTCAGCTTCAGCTTCTTCTTCTTCCTCCTCCTCCTCTTCTTCTTCCTCTTGATCGTTTTTCTGATTGTTGCTTTCATCCAAGTTGGTCATGCCGCCCTCACCCTCGTCTTCTTCCTCTTCCTCCTCAGAATCGCTATCGTTCCCTTCCTCCTTTTCTTCCTCCTCTTCCTCCAACGCCGCTTCTTCCATCTCCGGGACGACCAACTTAGACTTCTCCCCCTTTTCCTCAGCCTCTGATGCGGCAGCTTCAGAGCCGGATGACGACAACGACGAGGATGAGGCCGCGGAAGACCTTCGGCTATTCCCCAGCTGCTTTACTTTGGACTGGCAGCTTCTGTCTTTGGGATTTCCCGGCAACGTCATGTTCCCTTGCTGTTGTTGTTGTTGTCGTTGTTGCTGCTGCTGCTGCTGGTGGTGATCGGAAACAGATGCTGACACGGCAATGGGAGGAGCTGTTGCTGCTGTCGCCTGCACGAATCCTTGTGGCGCCGGAGCCGCCGGTGACGCCACGATAAAGGAGGTCCCCGGAGCTGCGTTGGCCGGAGCCGCTGGAATTAGGTGCTGAGGTCCTCCCGGACTGTTCACCAGGATGGGCCCGGTGAACTGCCCTCCTCCCGTTATGATCTGTCCAGGTTGAGGGGCCCCGGCGGCTGGGATTCCCTGTCCGGGCGCTCCCTGCAGCACCTGCACAGCGGCTGCAGGAGCCGAAGGGCCGGCGGGTCCCACGGCCGCTCCTCCGGCCCCCGGGGGAGGGGGGGGAGGAGGTGGCGGCGTGGGTTGGACCTGGTAGAGCGACCCGTCCGGCATCTGTCCGAACACAACCCCTTGGACCGGCATAAGGGGGCTATTGGAGAGAAAGACCTGCCCGCCTCCCACGTTCGCCGCCATCACGTGAGCGGCACCCCCGGCCTGCGGGTTGATTACGAAGTTGGCCTGCTGCAGCTGCGCGCCGGACGCGCCGTGGGACGGCGGGCCAATGGCCATAAGCTGCTGACTGCCGGCGGGGACCGGGGCGGGGGCAGGGCCGGCGGAGGGGATGGCGGCTGCCTGGAGGTGAGGGTGGGGGTGGCCAGCCGCCACCGGCATCGTCGCAGGAGACATGAGGATGGGAACCGGAATGGATCTCGACACTGGAGCGGAGGAAGCCTTCTTCTTCCCTCCCTTCTTTCTGGATGCCTTTCCCTCATTCTCCTGTTGCTGCTGCTGCTGCTGCTGCTGCTGCATGGAAGTGCCGGTTGTGTGAATCTGAGTCGGCGGGGGTGCTGGATGGATGGGTCTTCCTCCCGCCATGGTTGTGGTCAGGAGTGTCGGTTGCTGTTGCTGCGCCATCGGAGCTGTCAAGCTGGGGAACTGGACCAGACCTCCAGGCGTGCTGATAGGGACAGCTTGCATCAGCATTGGCCCGTTTATGGTGTTGACTAGTTGCATGACAGGCTGTTGGGAATGAATAGGCGGCTGTTGTTGTTGTTGTTGCTGCTGCTGCTGCTGTTGTGCTTGAGGCTGCATTGCGGCGTTTGCCACGTTCTGCACTTGAACCGGCCCCATTGGAGAGAAGAGAGATGGCTGATGTTGGATGACTGTTGGCTGAGGAGGCAGCTGCTGTGGCTGTTGCTGTTGTGGGACAGGCTGTTGTCGCTGTAGCATTGAGGGTTGTGCTGGCGGACCAGTCGCTTTGTTCTCCGTCTCCTTCACTTTTTCCTGTTGCTGCTGCTGCTGTTGTTGTTGTTGCATCTGGGCCATGTTTGCGAGCAGCTGCGTCCTCATGCTCTTGGTGTTCTTCGTGGCGGTTGTTCCCCTGCCAGACCCTTCACTGGGAGCAGGCGAGCTGGTCCCGGACGGGGCGCCCGAGGAGGGGGGCGAGGGAGTCTCCAGGTTGGACACGATGTTCTCCACCATCTCCAGCGGGGTCTTTCCCGGCTTCTCCTTGTCCGGACTCGTCCAGGCCTCGCTGAGAATTTTGTCCCCTTCCTCCGTGGCCGACAGGCGCCTGATCTCAATGTTCTTGTCGCTGGCGGCCGCCTTCTCGGCGGACTCTCCGCTCGGCCGACGACCCCCGGAGTCCACGGGAGAAGAGTCGTATTCTCCCGCTGCCTTTGAGGACGCGCCCCTTGGGCCCACCTTCACGGAGGAGGACGACGCCTCCGAGGTGGCTTCAGGGTGGCACGTGGACGGTTCCTCCTCGTGTTTGGCCTCCAACACCGAAGCAGCCGCCACCACCTCCGTATCTGCCGAGGAGGCGTCAGTCGACGTTGCTGACTTCTCTGGGAGCGATGGCTCTTTAGAAGTTTCGGCCATCAGCCTCTCCTCGTGTTGCCTCTTTTGCTGTGTAATGATCTGGAACAAGGAGAGGAAGCGATATTCTTAGAACCCCCTCAAAACTTGCAATAAAATGCGAATTGTAAAGTGCATCAAGTGCACCAAAAACGAGTAAAAACAAATTAGCCCTCAGGTAAAAAAAAAACCTGTTACCTCATTGATCCTCTGTCTCTCTGCTTCTCTGGCCTCCAACATCTGTGACACCTTGAGCCCGGAAAAGGGCTTCGGTTTCTTCCGCGTCCTCCGCTTGAAACCTATAGTGGAGGTGAGAATTCCGCGATAGTAAGTCCAACTGCATAGTACCGTAGTGAGAGGCACGTTCAAGATCTAACCTTTCCGAGTCTCCAACACAGGCCTGTGTACGTGGCCGATCTTGTTGATGAACCCCGGCGTCCTGTCCGCCGCCGCCAGCGCCACCAGCAGCCTCTTGTGGGCGCAGTGTCGCGAGGCGACGGTGTTGGACGGTGTTGGGAACGGGAGGACCTCCGACTGCCTGCCGCGGTCGAAGTCGAAGGTGGCGGCCGCGTCGACGGGGCACTCCAGCCCGCACTTGCAGGTCCCCTCCTTCAGCAGGTACGACCGGATCTCGTCCATGGACTTGAGCTGGATTCCACTTGGACTGAAAGGTGGAGCACGATTATAGCATTTGTTTTATGAGTGACAGACGATCTTCGATTTAGGAAACGTCGATTTAATAAAGAACCTCGATTTAGTACTACAGTCGATATCAAACGTAACTTTCATAGGCTTTAAAATTTAGCTTCATTAAAAAGTTGACATAATCGAATAAATTTTCAAAATGGAATGTCAACTGTATTTCCTGATCACCAACTTTTTAGCATTACTAGTACGTTGTAACGGTCTTTTCTGAAAACCACGAGCTTTACTTTGCAAATCAAAGATCGACTGTACTGTAGTATATGCGCTACATGTTGTACTAGCTGTAGTAGGTAGGTAGCATTGCGTTTCTGTGAAATCAGAAAGAGGTTCTCTCAAACCTGTAGTAGATGACGCTGTCAGAGAGGATGAGTCTCCTCCATCCGAGTGGCACCAGCACCTTCTGGACAAAGATCCTGTCGCGGGGGGGGTCACTGCTCTTGTCCGGTGGCGTCGGCGTCGGCGTCGGCGTTGGTGTCGTTGGCCGTGGCGGCGCAACCGAGGCGCTCGGCGGCACCGTCGCTGTCGCCGCTGCCTGGTCCTCCTCGTCTGCAGTGGCGGCGGCAGTGGCGGCAGGCTTAGACTCGTCGTCACCTCCAACTTGTTGATCCCCTTCACGCTGCTCTTCTGAGCTTGGCCAATCCTGCAGTTGGTCTGAAGAGATGGCGCTAGTAATACAAGATTTGCTGTCTATCACCAGCGGCTTCTTGACCGTCTCCTCCTCCTCCATCTCCTCCTCCTCCTCCTCCTCCTCCGCCGCCGCCGCCGCCGCCGCCGCCGCCGCCGCCGCCGCCG
>JAAUYM010125874.1_pt1 | contig 11870 bp, 9 predicted proteins | sample 7278001 | NCBI WGS metagenome assembly JAAUYM01 (sample SAMN14350224, study PRJNA611818) | marine sediment metagenome | isolation source: surface marine sediment (1.8m) | place: French Polynesia: Moorea | collected 2018-08
CCCCCCCCCCCCCCCCCCCCCCCCCCGGACGCCGAGCCGGACGAGGAGGAGGAGGCACTAATGGGCCAAGAAAGGAAAGAAATATAGAGCAACTTTGACACAAAGCCCAAATATTTTTCCGGCCAGAGGAAAAGTTGTCACGGCTTCATTCACAACCAAGTAAAGAGAAAAGAAAAAAAAAGAAATGTTTAAAGACGACAGCAAATTGTGACGAATTGCACTTCAGGAGGGGGAGGAGAGGGGGGCTGTGCAAACAGAAAAAAAAAGTTTTTTTTTCTTCCAAGAAATGCTTTCTTTTCTTTTCCACAGGTAGAGAGGTATATAAATGGAGGAAGGAATAATATTTCGCGTGTTTGTTGCCCGTTTCACAAGAAAAAAAGAGGGAAAAAAAGTTCAAGGTGGGTTGAAAGGCACAACAGGGACGACGGCGACGACACTGAGACACGCCCACTGCCACGCCCACTCCCACTCCCACTCCCACTTTATCGTCACTCAATCATTTATGTGTGTGTGTGCTATATCAAGCTGGGTTTCTTTTTCAGCAGCCACAAGTGCAGCCTTCTACAGCCAGACTGGCCACGTGGCAACCCTGGTCAGTACGACTTGGGTAGGCCTAACAAGGCCTTCACACTTTTCTGCTACATACTTATTGTATGGCTATTGTGACCTTGGCACATTTTGGCTGTAAAATTTGCCATTCACTGAGAGTTGGCAACACTGAATCTCTCTCTCTCTCCCCCCCCCCCTGTAAGAAAGGAACAATGGGAAGAGGGCACTTCCTACCCAACCAACAACGCACTCTTAATAAGCTTCCGCCTGAGTTCCGACACAGAAATTTTGTTTAATAATCACCGACTGAGCAAACAAGTCGGCACCAAAAGTGCAAAAAAAAACGTGTATGAAACGTGTACGTGTTCCGACTGAGCTTTCATTTTGCATACCACCCGTTGGTGGTTGGGTACACTTTCCAGGAAAGTAGAGGAGGTCATCAAGGTTAGGAAAGGGGGTGAAAAAGAAAACTGGAGGTAGTTAGCTGTTCTAGCAAAATGGTTTTTTTTTGGTCCACTTTGTCTGGCAGGAGGAGGACAAAAAAAGAGCCAATTAAGCCGTGTTTTTTTCCTTCCTGCAAATCTGTTGTAGTTTTGGGATCTGTCATGAAGAAGTCTGGCGTCAAAGCAGGGTTGCCAGGTCAGCACAGTCAAGGAGACCAAACAGCAGCATAGACAAAAGTCTTGAACAAAAAGATGCTGATCTTTTTTTTTTGTTATGCCACCTCTGCATGTTTTGGAAGTGCCAAGAGGCTTTTCTGAAGCTTCCAAGTTGGAGTACCCACACACTTTTTTTTCACGTCATTGAGTTGCTGCTGCTGCTGCTGTTGCTGCTATTGCTGCTGCTGCTGCTGTTACTGCTGCTGCTGCTGTGAATTTTGTTCTCTTTGAAGTGATGTGTGTGAACCATCCTTCATTCCTCCCCCCCCCATAGTGGCTCTGGCAGTGGCTGTGGCACGCCTTTTGGCCTCTCTCCCACCACCGTGGGAAGGTTGCAGCCTTTCTCTCCATTCTTTCCCTTGAGGGGAAAGGGAAGCAGTGGAATGGAATGGAAAAAGTGCTCTTATGGCGTTTGTTGCTCATGGCAACAACAGCAAATTCAATAAAGAGTGGCTCAAGCAAAGCTGAAGCTGATACAGATCTATAATTTGGTCTTTGGACTTTAATAATGTTGGAGAGATAGATAATTGAGCCAAATGTCCACCTTAAACTGAATTGGTCTGATTCAGCAGAACAGACCACAAATTAACAAAAAAATATATCTTTTGTGGGAAAGGTCAGAAGGGGGAAGGAACAAAAAAAAGCTTGAATATTTTTTTGTTCTTTAATGACTGTGCTATGGCAAGCAACATGTCATTAGTTGGAAGTACAGCCAACCTATCATTTTGTGCAAGTTTGAGGCCTAGAAAATGTTGATAAGTTGATAAGCAAGAAATTCTTTTACTAAATTTACTAAACCAAAATGTTGCATCTTCCCTCACTCACCTTGGTTCTTGATCTCCACCCCGAGCTCCTTGAGCACCTCAGAGTTGTCCACTGACCTCCTCCATAGGCGAACAACATCTCCGCTCACCATAGGCGCGCACAGGGGCACAAGGAGCACGACAAGAAGAAGAGGGGGCGCCATTGCTTTGTCACCTTTTCTCACCTTCCTTTCTTCTTTTCTCACTTCATACAGTGAAGCTTTGAAATGGTGAAAGTTCTTCAGTGCAGTGAATTCCTCCAAGGTGGTCAATGTCTTCAATGTAGAGTGAAGTTCTTCAAATGAAGTGAATTTCTTCAAGGTAGTAAACTTTTAAATTGTGAAAATCCTTCCATGTGGTAAATCTTGATGACTGCACAGAAATTTTCACTTGAGTGAAAATTATATAACAAAGTTCTACTGTACTAAAGCACTCCCTTTTCTTCTCCTTTTCTTGTGCCAAGTCCAAAACTGTCACTTTGTCCATCAACTGTCCCAGAAAAGAAAAAAACAAAGCTGGGGTTGAGTAACCAGCTCCTCCTCTTCCTGGTGATGGTGATAAACACCCTTTTTCTTCTCTTCAGAGAAAAAAACTTACTTTTTCACAAACTTTTTTTCCTTCCAAGGAGGAGGAGATGCACTTTCTTCTCTTCTCTTATTAGTAGTTACACCTCACGAGGTTCCATAAGCTGTCCAACCTTTTCTTCCTCTCTCTCTCTCTCTCCTTCTTTCCAGCATCTGCCATAGTTTTTTATGGCACATCCAATCATGCCATGAAACAATGCTGCTGTTGTGCCACTACTACAGTCAAACCTACATTTTTTTTACAATTTTACAAAGCTTTATGTGACAGAAAAGTAATCATTTTTGCTTTTACATAAACCCATCTAAGACTTCAAATTTGCAGTTCCTTTTTTTGTACTGACAAAAATAGAGAATCCACTGTAGCAGAGTAGAAGGAAAGAAATAGGGGACAGAGTATCAGAATCCCCACATCCCCTCCCCCTCCTCCTGCTCCTCCTCCTCGACTAAGCCCCCCCTTTCCCAGTGTTGCCAGATTTTTGTGACAGATTTTGAGAACATACCAACCATAAACAAAATTTGCAAGACATATAATTAAAGAAATGTTTTGCCTGAATTGTACCACTTTGGTGCCAAGGGACACCACCTGGCAACACTGGCCTCCGTCCCATCCCTCCCTCTCTCCCTCCCAGAGGAAAACTTTTTTTCTGAGCAGAAGTTTGGGCGTCTTTATCATCGCAGGGAGGGAAGGGGAGAGCTAGTAGAATGGGGGGGGGGGCTCAATTTCAGATTATGATACAAGCGTGGAAAGATCGTTTCTGAGCTCATGCTAAACTGAAGAAAGAAAGAGAGAGAGAGGAAAGAAAGAAAGAAAGAATCCTGCTTTCTACCAGGATATGTTGATTTATGGCATCTTCTTCCAACATTCTTCCTCTCCAGGTGGCACCTCACTTCCACCAGACAAGAAGAGAGAGCACTTGGAATAACACTTCTGGTACTGAAAAAAAGAGGGAACCCTTAGGTTGGGAACCCCTGCTCTTCTTCTTCTTCTTCTTCTTGTCTTGTCTCTCTTCCTGGAAGGATTTGCTGTGGTGGGGGAGACCTCCTCCACCCCCTCCTCCCTCTCTGGAGACAGTTTCACCAGGGCTCCATCATCAACAGCCTGAAATAAAAGAGGGAAAAAACTTTTTTGTGTGATTTAAGACGTAACTTTTTTTCTGGCATTAAGGATAAATCATCATTGGTTCCACGAAATTGCACCACCTTAAAAAACTCTCCTGGTCCAGTTACATATTCAGTAAAGTTTGCTTAGTCCATCCACGGATGAGACGTCGTTCTGCTTAGGAATGTCAGGTTTTTTTAAAATTCCCCAAATAAATGAGAAGCACCGTCAGTTTGCTCGGACGGGACGTCAGGACGGTTAGCACGTCAGGTTTTCGCATTTCACATAAGTGACATAATAAGTGAACTTTACTGTATCTATTTTTTTGGGTTCCTATTGTGCTGTGCGTACAGTGCAGCACCAAGAATTCCAAAAGTTCAAGGGTGGCACACAAGAGACGTCAAAACGTGAGTGAGATGCTTCCATTCCATCCCATCCCATCCCACAGCATCCCTCCTTCCCTCCCTCTGCTGTCAGGATGGTGAGAGAGAGAGAGAGAGAGAGAAGGAAGAGGAGGAGGAAGAAAGAATGAAGACTTCTCCACTGCCCCTCCCCACACCCAACGGTCGATCTCCCATATCTCATCATATTTTAACTGGAGATAGGGTGGGGGAGGAAGAGGGAGGAAGGACTCTCTTCCTCCCTCCCTGATATTGGACCACCACCACCCAAGTCCAGACCTCACTACTACTATGTACTTCTCCTCCTCCTGCTCCTCCTCCTCCTCCTTCCTCTTTCCTTCCTCAACGTCCGCGCTAGTGTTTGCGAATAATAATAACCACTCCTCCTATTCCTCCTCCTCCTCCTTGCAACAGCGACCGCCATGGGAAAAAAAAGTCCAATAACCCAGGAGGGAAGGAAGGAAAAATGGCACTTTATGCAAAGCAAACTTGTTGCGTGGGTAGACACAAGAGGAGGGAGAAGTGGGAGGAAGAAGAGAGAGAGACACTAGGTTGCCCCCTCTTGGTCTTACTCACCAAATAAAAGTGGATGGGTTTTTTTTACAACAGTGGAGGTGGAAAGTAAAGCACAACAACAAACCTGGTCATTTAACAAGCTTTATCAACTCTGACTAAGTTTACTGCAGCACAAGGTCAGGGCCAAGTTTGAAGTCAAGTAACTTTGACCTCACCCTTTAGTAGCACTTCAGATTCCATCTAGCAGCCAGAATGGCTTTCACTCTCCAATTTTTGCCAGTCTACAATTGATGCCTTAATTGGTTCAGCTTGCAATTCTACAAGTGTAGAACTGATGATGTTGTGCCTCTCACATCGGACATCTCAGTTTTGCAACGATTTTGGAATTTTGTGCTCCCCAACAGCATCCTCAAAATCAAGATTCTACTGTGCCACTGCCTACAACCCTAGGTAGAGAGCATCTTTCTCTCTCTTGCTCCAGTTTTCCCCAAGGGGGCAAAAGGAAGTGTCTGCATGGACATCATATCCTGTGTGGATGTCGAAAACACTTTTTTTCGGCTGCCTCTTTCTGCCAGGGATGAAAAACTTTTCTTGTGAGCCTTTTTGCAGGGACAACATACACACACACACACACACATGGCTGTGACATGCTTGTTCTACCACACTTGTACTACCACACATGGCCTCTTGCCCAGGCAGGAAAGAATGAGGAAGAAAGTACAGTAAACTTGCAATTTAGTAAGGGTTGCCACTCTTTTTAGCATGGAGTTCTTAGGGCCTTTTGTCCGACTTTGCTGAAAATGTAAGTTTGACTGTCTCGACATTTCTGATTGGCATTTTGGTTTCTAAGTTTATCCTGGAAAGATGTGAAGAGAGAGGCTGGCTCCCACGGAAGAGAGCTTGGAAGGGAAAAAAAAGGCTTTTTCTCCCGTGTTTAAAATTTTAACCTACAAAGTAAGGAAGTTCAGATTGTCCGCAACTTCCAAAGAGTTGGTCGGGACTTGAGATGGGAGGTCCAAGGTTTTTCCCCTGCCTCTAACGAGGTGTTTGGCAGTTATCTGGAAAAGAGGAGGAGGGAAATACAATTTTGGAAGTCAGGCTTTTGACCAGAGGAGGAGGAGGAGGAGGAGGAGGAGGAAGAGGAGGAGGAGGAGGGTCTCTTCAAGAAGATAGGGGAGAGAGAGAAAAAAGGTTTTCTGTGAATGACCCTTCTCCCCTCTGCAACTCTTTGGTCTTGTCCACTAAAGAGCTGCTGCCTTCATTAGATGAGGCACTCACTACACTACACTCCGTGCTTACCCGACGGGACTCTTCACACCTCCAATTTGATGTTGACAGCAGTCTTGAGAACCTGTAGTGAGCAGAGGCTGCTCAGCTGCTGCCAGCGGGCTAACAAAAGTAAAAGAGCATGTTTTGTTCCATGAAATGGTCACTGTCCCGTCGGGTGCAGAAACCACAAACGTTGGAAGGATGGAGGGAAAATGGAATGTTGTTCTCTGGGTGGAAATAAATTTGGGACCGCTTTCTGGTGCTCCTAGTTTGTCCCTCAAAAAAAGGCACTTTTCTCTTGCGTGCAAAAAAGGGGGGGGAAAGGGAACCCAACCAACATCACTAGTATGCATTTAGTGATGGGTTGTCCTGATGCCAGAGCAGTAATTAAAGTAGCGAAAAAAAAGAGAACCCTTGGAGCAAACTGGAGCGACCAAACTTTTGACCCCCGTCACTAATTACCACTAGTTGTGTAGCCGTTGGGTGTGGCTCCAGTGACACCAATGTTGGTTGGGAACCCATGTAGTAGCATGAAAGAAGGAGGTGGAAAGTTGTGCAGGACAGGTACACTAAAACATTTTTCTTCCTTTGCTTTATTGTCTGTCTTGCCTTTCCCTTGAGGAAGGAAAGAAAAAAAAGCAGTGTTGCCAGAAAGCAATACAAACTTCCAAAATGGTCCAGCAAAACATGCCAGCTGGCAACACTGGAAAGGAGAGGACAGAGATCAAGAAAGACAAACCAAAAAACAAAAGTGACAACCAAAATGGGAGACTCTACAGTAGTACAGTGAAAATCATGACTTGGACAAAAGGACCAAAAAAAAGTTGTCTCTTCATCAAAATTTCATTTTTCCTCCTCTCAAGGGAGGAGAAAGGAAGGACAACCTGAAATTGGCACATGACAGACAAGAAAAGCAGAAAAACAAACATTTTTCTCTCCATCATTTTCTTCATCATTTCATTTCCTTCACCTTGACACTAAAGCAAAGGTGGAGCTGGGAAAAAAATACCATCTTTTTTTCCCCAGAAACAGGAGAAAAGAGACGCATTTTTTTCTCTCCTCTCTCCTCTTTTCCCCCCTTCCCCTCTGCATCGAGCATGGCGGTCCAAGAAAGGTTTTTTTGCTGTTCTGATTGGTCCTATTCACCTCCTAGTCGACATGGCACCTCAGAGTCACATGACAAAAAGCATCATTTGCATTTTTAATGAAGTGTTTGAGGATCTGTGTTTTAAAGTGCAAAATTAAATGTCAATATTGTGTGAAATGCCAACAAGTGTTGCTTGATGCTTTTCTAAATAAAGTGTTTGAGTATCTGGGGGGGGGTTCTTAGTGTAAAATTAGATGTCAAACTTTACTTTGCACCAAGCCCTATGTTTTGTGAAAGACCAGAAAGTGTTCTTTGATGCTTGTTTCTCTCTCTCTCTCTCTCTCTTTCTCCATCTCTCCAGCTTTTCCATGTGTGCACCCACTACATCTTTTGGGCCCATTCCATTCCACACAGAACACTACAGTCAAAACCCTCTCAACAAGTGGGAAGAATCCTTAATAAAAAAAGAGACAAATCTTCCCACTCAAGTGAGAACAAAACTATAGCAGAGTTTATCTGAAGACTGTCTCATTTCAAGCTTGATTTTCTGCGTGCAACTTTTGCAGGCTTGACTGTACTACTAGGTATATTCTCTGGATGGCCACCTCTCTCTCCTCTCCCTCTGCCCCTCCCCCCTTTTAAAGATGCTCCCTCCATCTCAGAAGAAAAAGGAGGATGTGGGAAAACACGTCTTTGGATCAGACCTGAAAATCATGCTGAGGAAGCGAAAAAAAAGCCCACAAGGATGTTCTGGGAAGTGTCATAAACTTGAAGTTGTTGTACAAGTACAGAAAAAAAACTAAAACTGAAGTTCTTCACTAAACTGAAGACCTATTGAAAAGTTGGGAGAGCCAGAATAAACATTGTGAAGCTTCCAAGTGTCTTCCAGGCACCTTCCCGACCAATATTGGTACCACTATAGCCACACCAATGGCGGCTACGCCACTGGTGGTAATTAGTGATCTGGGGGTCAAAATTTGGGTCCCTCTAGGTTCCTCTAAGGGTTCCTTTTTTCCCCACTATTTTAACACCTGCTCTGGTATTAGGACAATCCACCACTAAATGCACGCTAGCGATATATTGGTTGGGTTCTCACCTCCCTAGATGCACCAGGTTTTAACCCCCCTTTAATGCAGTCTCCTGCAGCATCCAAGATGCATCTCTGCCTCTCTCCATCTCAGAAGAAGTGCATTACGCAACACAGTACAGTACATGCAGATCATTCTTTTTTTCTTGGATTTCTTTTCCCTTTTTCCCGAGCCAATTATCGCTTTTTTTTCTACCCAATTCCGATTCTCTCCTTGTTTCCAAAAACATGTTGTGGTGGTGCATACAGTATGTCCAACAAAAAAAAAACCTTCAAGGACATTTGGACGTGTGTGAAGCTTTTTCTCATTTTTTAAAAAAGGTCATTTTGAAATTTATTTCTCACTTGGAAAGGTCAACTACTTTGACTACTTCCTCCAACACCTCATGCACCACACAAGGAGACTCTTTTTAAGGCACACGCTGTAGAGTCGTACTTCCAGTCAATTCCCAAGGTTTTTCCTCTATTGTGATGAGGTGATGTTCATTAAACACGTGTAAGTCAAACTTGTGTAAGTGTAAAGTACAACTGTACTTTACTGCATCAGATGCAAGTTAAAATAGCAACTATTTTAAGTGGTTGAAAGCTACTGCACAAATGCACAAAGGTTCTCTCCCTGGAGCAAATTTTGTGAGAAAAAAAAATGTTCATTTATGTCAGAAACAGCAGTCAAGATGTAAGAAACATCTACCAAAAAAAAAGACCTTGATTCTCAAAAAAAAAATGGCAACCAAAGGTCAAAGTCTCTCTGGGAGTTGATGAAATATGCAACAAAACTCTGCAAATGCCAAGAAAAAACCTCTCTCACCTAACTAACTGTAGTACATGCACTCCACACTCTCTGTTTATCCAGGTCTTCTTCCTTCTCGCCACCCTTTTTTCTTCTTGTTCTTGTGTGTTTTGCACACACACACCCAGACTTCCTCTTGGTGAGGGGGAAATCAGGGTTGGTGGAACCACAGTAAACACTTCTTCTTCTTCTTCTTCTTCCACTTCCACTTGAGGATGAGGCCACTCCAGTCCACCACAAGGAGGAAGAGGAGGAGTCATTCGATCCCAACATCCAAAAAAAAGTGGAGTTTCCCAATCCTCTGGAATGAGAAGAGAGAGAGAGAGAAAGAATGGCTCTCTTGCCTCATGAGAAGCACCAACTCAACTGAAGAGGAGGAGAGGAGAGGAGAGGAGAGGGCCATTCTCTCTCTCTCTCCTCTCTCTCTCTCTCTCTTTCCTCTCTTTCAGAGAGAGAGAAAGCTTTTGGTGCTAGTAGAAGTTTTGAAGAAGGAAGCAGACGGTGGAGGGTCCTCAACCGTTTTCACAAAAATTATTGGCTCCGTCCTTCACACCAGGTGTCTTGGAAAAAAAAACCTAGTATACATTCAGTTCATTGGAATGTCCAAATTTTCATTTTAGTTCTTGCAACACCCTGTACACCATTGGGTATAAGGTTTATCATAATGTCCAAAATTTGCTCTTTAACTTGGTGTGACACCCTGTGTGTGTGTGTGTGTGTGCCAAGGAGATTAAAGGGGCATTTCATGCACCTCTCCTTGTGTGGGGAAGACAACATTTTAATTGATTTTTTTTGTTCCCCTTTCTCTCTCATCCATTCATGACTTTTCCCCCCTGTGCAGGAATGCCAGTAAAAAAGGAAGGCGCACTCTTTAGGAATGCATGTTGCTGATTTATTCAGGAATCGATCACGGGAGCCGCAAACCGGATCACAACAGGACCTACCTGGGATTAGGAGACAGGTCAGGGCTGCCAGCAAGCAAAGCTAAGCAAGCAAGCAAGCAAGCAAGCACTTGACTATAAAAAACTTTTAGTTGTTAAAAAGTGCATTGAGCTAACCTGGTGCTTCTTGGACCTGCGGGTTGCGTGGACCACGTCGGGCTTTTCTGCTGCCTGCCTGGCAACCCTGGCTCAGAGATGGCACTGCGGTAGCTATAGATAGCCTGCTGTCAGATAATTTCGTCATTGCAGCTTCCTTGCTTCCCATGGATGGGGTATAAAAAGAAAGAAGAATAGAGCAGCTTCCTTGAGAGCATCATGAATGGACGTTGGACATGGACAGGACATCAATGTTTCAAAAGGACAAATTCTGAAAAGACTGCAGGCCACACCTGGAGGGAGGGATCGGACAGGATGTGTCTTCTGATCGACAGAGATAAGCATAATTAGAACCTTCCCAACCACCAACGGGTGGTATGCAAAGTGGAAGCTCAGTCGAAACACGTACACGTTGCGTACATGTTTTTCGCACATTTGGCCGCCGACTTGCATGCTCAATCGGTGACTATTAAACAAAATTTATGCATCGGAGCTCAGGCAGAAGTTTATTAAGAGTGCGTTGTTGGTTGGGTTGATTTGCACATATTTTTTAAAAGTTCTTGCTTGCCAACTTTTTTTACATCTTCTTGGGCATTCAATTTGGTTAAAAAAAACCAATGATTTAGTAAACTTTTTAAAAAAAAAACCCTGGCGATTTTTATGTACTAAATCAACCTGATCAGTCCTCAAGATTTCACAGGTGTATTACTCTTCACCTCCTCCAGCTCCAACAAGAAATTTGTTCTCTTCTCCAGAGGTGAAATGTGCCAAAGTGGCAACGCTGACCACCGCAAGTTTAAGCGAGACCATTTCAGTTGCTGTCTGTCACTGGGACTCTACAATGGAGGACGAATTTGGACTGCTTGGAACCTCTCTCTTCTTTCCTCCTCCTCCTCCTCCTCTTCCGCCCTCCATCCACCACAGCACTCTCCACAAAAGTCAGTTTGTGTGTGTGTAGTAGGTGAGGCCCTGAATTATATAGAACTCCCTCCCCCACCCCTGTTAACGACAGAACAGTGGCGGCCTTGGACAGCATGTGACAAATGCTCAAAAGAAGCATGAAAAGTCTACTAAACCTACAGTGGAAGTGGATCACTTTGTGCTTCCTGGAAGGTTGAGGGAGGCTTTCTTTGTTGTTGTTGTGCCACTGGAAAAGAAAAGGCCTCTTTTGCAAGCAGTTTGCAACTGTTTTTTCCAGCACTTGTTTTTTTCTGGAAGGGTCAGAGGAGAAGGAGGAGGAGGAGGGGGGGGGAAAGAAAGTTAGTGTACTTTCCACCATGCATTATTCTCTCTCTCTCTCTTTTCTACCCTGGGCTCCTTTTTCTTTCCAGCTGTGCACATTAGCCAAGAAATATTGTGTTTCCCTCTTTTTCCTCCCTCCCTCCCCAATTCGTAATGCCTCCGGCCACCAAGAAGAGAGATAGAGTTTGGGGTCCACCGGAATTTCAAACATTTTTATGACTTTTTAGTGAAAAAAAGGGCTTTATACGGTGCTTTTCATCAATAAAAAATTGTTATTACTATTTTGCTATTCGGATGCTCCAAAATTTGGGAAACTTGATGGACTCTAATGCCATTCTAGCACCCAGCAAGCACAGGCCAAACAATGAGTGGATGAAGGGGGGGGGGGGAGGGACAACAACAGCAACAACTACAAGGGTCGCACAAGGGTTTTTTTAAGGAAAACCAGGAGGAGATTTTTTTGTGCTACTATGTAGTTAGTAGACCCAGTTGTCCTCACTCTCTTTTTTGACACTTTCTAGATGGGGAAGAAGACTGGTTATATATATATTTTTTCTCTTTTTTTTCAGTGGGAGGGAGGTGGCACCAAGCAGAGGAGATCTAGGTCATCTCTGGGACGAGGAGGAGGAGGAGGAGGAGGAGGAAAAATGGCGAAGCTGGCAGATGAGACGTGGGATTAAGGGGTTGCAGAGAGGTCCTCTGAGGTTGCGGAAAGAGAGAGAGAGAGAGAGGGAGACTCTGCGGAAG
>JAAUYM010132414.1_pt1 | contig 11870 bp, 6 predicted proteins | sample 7278001 | NCBI WGS metagenome assembly JAAUYM01 (sample SAMN14350224, study PRJNA611818) | marine sediment metagenome | isolation source: surface marine sediment (1.8m) | place: French Polynesia: Moorea | collected 2018-08
ACTGATATTTTAGAGTGTGACGCCAAATTAAAGACGATTGAGAACACTAATCTAAATTATAAGTTTGATGATTTTGAAGATGCCAATCATTACTCGCTGGTTGGTAGAGGAATACCGAAAGCACTCAATGAAATATTTACGATTTACAAACCTATCAACGGTAAGGAATACAAGGAAAAGATTTTAACCTATGAAGGTAGTCCTTATGATTATCTTATAAAAAAGTATGAAAATATTGAATACTTCTATGGTTTTAAAAAGAAGGTAATTGAGAATGATATTAGAGCAATTGCAGCTGCTTGTAAAAAACGAGACGATTTAGAATCTTTAGAAAAACTGGCAAAACTCGTTAAAAAGGAATATCCAAAATCTATGTTGAGTGCCTATTATATGGGCATGTTTCACGAAAAAGAGGGCAATCTCAGAAAAGCCTTGCTGCGATACAAAGGCGGTCTTTTGATGGAACCTTCACAGTATATCGACAAAGAAATTATGCTTGAAAAAATGTACGAAGTTCAAGATGCTTTAGGTAACTGATTGCATTTCATCGAAAAAAATTCACAACTTAACGATATTTTAGTATGTTTGGTAAACCAAAGCTAAACCTACTTATAAATGAAAAAAACTACCCTGATAGTTTTGGCATATATGCTTTGTATGCCTTTACTTGCCCAAATTAGTTATGATGAGATACGTTCATCCAAACTTAATGCGGTAAGAAAACTAAAGATCAAGCTTCCAAAAAATTACGATCCTTCTTCAGAAATAAAATATCCTTTGATCATTGTTTTTGATGGTGACTATTTGTTTGAACCAATAGCTGGTCAGGTAGATTTTCAAACGTATTTCGACGATATGCCAAGCTCTATTATTGTAGGTGTAGTACAAGGCAGTGAAAGACGTTATGATGGGTATTGCGACGAAGTTACTGGCCTGCCAAAAGAGTCGGGTTTACGTTTTCACGATTTTGTTGCTGAAGAATTGATTCCATATCTCGATCAAAAATATAACACCAGTAAATTTAGAGTGGCTGTGGGCCATGATCTAATGGGGAACTTTATTAACTCTTACTTATTTAAGGAAGATCCGCTTTTTAATGCTTATGTATGCATAAGTCCGGATCTATCTGGTACAGTAAGAGATTATTTAGGTAAGCGCTTAGAGTTTTTCAAGGATGACATTTTCTATTATATGGCAACTTCAGACAAGGATTTGCCATATATTAGAGAGGCAGTCCTCAATGCGAATGCTCAAATTTCTCAAGTAAAAAACCAATATCTAACGTATTATTTCGACGATTTCAAAAACGATACGCATTATACTCTGGTGAATAGTGCAATCGCGCGATCTTTCGACAAGATCTTCGAACTTTATAAACCACTTCGCGAAAAGGAGCTCGAGGAAAAGGTATTGCCTTATGAAGGTACATTAGACAAATATCTTGTTGATCGCTATGATAGAATTGAAGAATTATTCGGGATAAAGAAACCCATCACCGAGGAAGAATTTGCAAAGGTTGTGAAAGTTGCTGAAGAGCGGAATGATCTCGAATCCTTAGAGAAAATCGGTAAACTCGCCAAGAAATTAAATCCAGAATCTTTGTTAGGAACCTATTATTTAGCTCAATATTCTGAAAAGATCGGTAAAAATAAGAAAGCCAAAAAATTATACGAATCTGCATTAACACTAAATGATGTAAGTCATATCGATAGAGACTTTATCTTCTCGAAGATCGATGAACTTACAGTTGTTGATACCGATGACGAAGGAGAGGAGGACGATGATGAAGAAAACTAAGAAAAAAGTGATTGGTACGGACTACTTCTTCGAGGCATTATTTAAAAAAGTAAGAGCTTTTCTGCTTACTAATATGCCTGTTAAACTGGCTACCTTAAAAATTCTAACCCTCGTAAATTGGTTTAAAGACATCAACTAAAATTATCTTAATTTAGCCATTCTAAAACTTCGTTGAGCCTTTCGGCTTGTGAATAGAACATGGCTAAAGTAAAAACAACTTTTTTCTGTCAGAATTGCGGTGCACAATATGCCAAATGGCAAGGACAATGTAATTCGTGCAAAGCGTGGAATACCATTGTTGAAGAGGTAATTCAGAAACCAGAGAAAAACGACTGGAAATCTCCAACTTCATCTACAAAACGTGTTTCAAAACCACTCAAGATCGATGATATAGACACGTCATTAGAATCTAGATTAGACCTTCAGGATTCGGAATTCAATCGAGTATTAGGCGGCGGTATGGTTCACGGATCTGTAACGCTTTTAGGTGGTGAACCAGGCATAGGAAAAAGTACACTTTTGCTTCAAATCGCTTTAAAACTGAAGCATAAAACACTATATGTTTCGGGTGAAGAAAGCCAGAAACAAATAAAAATGCGTGCCGAACGTATAACTTCTGAAACAAATAGCTGTTATATTCTAACCGAAACTAAGACTCAAAATATCTTTAAGCAAATCGAACAACTAGAACCAGATGTTGTAGTTATCGATTCAATTCAAACCTTACATAGCGATTACATAGAGTCCTCTGCTGGTAGTATTTCTCAAATCAAGGAATGTACCACCGAACTTATCAAATTTGCCAAGGAAACAGCAACACCTGTCCTCTTAATTGGTCATATTACTAAAGATGGACATATTGCTGGACCAAAAATCCTGGAACATATGGTTGATACTGTTTTACAGTTTGAAGGTGATCGCAACCACGTTTTCAGAATTCTGAGAGCACATAAAAATCGATTTGGCTCTACCAATGAACTTGGTATTTATGAGATGCAAGGCTCTGGTTTAAGGACAGTAACAAATCCATCTGAAATCTTAATTTCTGAAAAAGATGGTGAACTCTCAGGAAATGCCATTGCAGCAACACTTGAAGGTTTAAGACCACTGATGATTGAAGTTCAGGCATTGGTTAGTACGGCAGTTTACGGAACACCTCAGCGATCAGCGACAGGATTTAATGCCAAACGATTAAATATGCTTTTAGCAGTCTTAGAAAAACGTGCTGGTTTCAGACTGGGAGCTAAAGATGTGTTTTTAAATATCACTGGTGGAATAACAGTCGATGATCCGGCAATAGATCTGGCTGTTGTCGCTTCTATTTTATCCTCTAATGAAGATGTCGCTATTCCTAGTGATTATTGCTTCGCCGCAGAAGTAGGTCTTTCGGGAGAGATCAGACCTGTTCAGCGTGTTGATCAACGAATTTTAGAAGCTGAAAAGCTTGGATTCTCAACCATATTTGTTTCCAAATACAACAAAATTTCCTCAATAAACACCTCTATTAAAGTACAACTCATCTCCAAAATCGAGGACCTTATAGATTTCTTGGTTTAGCTACGTTTAAGTAATTTGCGATTAATCGAATATTCGAGCGTTTTATACTAAAAACCAATACTTTAACGATTATATTATCCTTTTATCGAATATGAACGACTTAACCGACCATTACGGATTAGTATTGTATTGTAATTGAATCACAAGCAGTTACATCGCTTTCCCTCAGAGTACAATCCATTTTACTAAAGATTTTATTGTAGTACATAGTTTAACAAAGGCATCAGCCTTAAAACCCCAAACTATGAAACAACTACTACTTAAACACAAATTTGCTCTTACGGTAATGTTAATGCTATCGACATTTACCCAATTTATCTTTGCTCAAAACTCTTCTGATAATGCCCAAAACTTTGAGATGCAAAGTTTTACGATTGAATTCAATTCATTAAATGGTCCAGCAGCATCCAGAACGTTAGAACTTAGTTTCAGTGAATCAACTTCTGATGACTTCGATGACGGTTATGACACCAAGAACTTGCAACTTTTACCAGACGATCTTAACCTACTTTTAAATGGTGAATTTTACACCACTCAAGCCTACAGTGAAATTAATGAAGAAAAAATTGTTGATTTAGTTTTTCAGGCGTCTGGAAGTTATAACTATAGCATTCAATTAACGGCCTTAGAAAATATGGGCGCACAAAATCTAGAATTGCGAGACAATTTAAATGAAGTAACTTTTGATCTAAGAAGTGGCGAAGCTTTTGAATTTTCTTCAGAGTCTGGTTATTTTCCGGGTAGATTTCAAATTACCTTCAAGACAACAACATTATCTCAAAATGAATTTGACATCGAGAATTTAGATGTACGTTATATTAATGATACTAATTCTATTACTATTTCTAACCCAAATAATATAGATATCAAGCAAGTTGAAGTTTTCAATATTGCCGGACAAAAAGTATATGACAACAACACTGTAAGTAATGAAAGTTCTATTAATTTTAAATTAAACAACTTATTTACTGGTGCTTACATTATTAAATTAGTAACTAATGATAATTCGATATTAACCCAAAAAATAATGGCAATTCGCTAATGAATTAAAATATACATATTCTTTTCGTCGAATAAAGAATACATTTAATCGATATTTTAATTGCTTAAATCGCTTTAATTCACTAGTATTGTAACTGTAAGTAAACTACTAATAATGCGTTTACAAACAACTCTCCCTCAATAAATAACAATCCATTTTACAAAAACTAACGTTTAGTACACAAAAGTAATTAGTCCCCAAACTATTATGCTTATGTACAGAACTATCTTTTTACTTGTAATTGCTGGTTTATTCACTAGCCTTCAAGCTCAGACAAATGCAGAAAGCATTCAGTCTGGTGTGACCTTTCAATGGAGTGATACACAGACAGATCGGAATCATCCTGCCACTATAGAAAGCATTACTGTGGGTGGTAATGTATACTTAAATTTTGGTGTACCAACAAGTTATGAAATGACACAGCTTGGACCTTCAGGTCATGGTATCAATAAAATCTTAGAAAATGGATCTACTGTAGAAAACAGAAGTGACAGTTCGACCTGGAACGCAACAGCATTAGATGCATTTCAATCCTTAAACTTAAACTACTATTTTGTTGCTAATGGCAACGGTGACAATATTTGCGACGATTATGTGAGCGAAGAAACGACCAACTCGCAGAGACAAACCTTATACTATGATGGTGGAATTACTGCTAGCTCGAGTGGGATTATTGCTGTGACTGAAAGAAACGCTAATAATTGTTATCATATAGAATTCTTTGGATATGAAGAAGGAAGTTCAACAGAAGAGTCTCTAGGTGAAACTTTCGTAAATCAAGCTTCTACTCAGTGGGGATTTGGGGGAACAGGTACTGGCGGACCTGACGGTATTGGAACACCTGGTGCTTTAAATCCACCACCTGCTGGATCTGATTATTGGCTGAGTGACCGTGTTATTGAAAACAGAGGTACAATTGGTATTGCCTTATTTTATCTTGATGATATTGCACCTACCGGTTCACTTATTACGAAAGCTACAATAACAGCTGCAACTACAGATAATGGTGATGGTAAACTATTTATTTTAACATTCCCTGATTACGATAAAGATGGAATAAGTGACATTGATGATGTTGATGATGACAATGATGGTATCTTAGACGTTGATGAATCTAACGGCGTTGATCCTTCTGCAGATCACGATATTGACGGAATCCCGAATTATCTGGATGCGGATTTCTGCACCTTAAATGGAGATGGAATCTGTGCAAATCTTGATTATGATTCTGACGGTGTACCAAATCATTTCGATATCGATACAGATAATGATGGTATTCCAGATAGCTTAGAATCTCAATATACCAAAGGTTATTTGGTGCCTAGTGATGACGTAAACAAGTCGGGCGATTACATTGGCCTTTGGAGTAACTATGGAACAGGTACACAGCCAATAGATACAGATTCTGATGGCATAGTAGATTATCTCGATGACGATAGTGATAATGATGGCACATTAGATATAGAAGAAAATGGACAACTAGACAGCTTATCTGGCGCTGACGATGATAAAGACGGCTTAGACAAGAACTTTGACGAAGACACAACTTTTTACGACCCAAACGACAAGATTGAATCAGGTACTATTCCAGAGCTTGTTTCAATTTATGGTGATGCTGATGGCGATGCAGGATTTAATGGTGATATCGACTTCAGAGACCTATTTGATGTAAATCCACCCTCAAATGCATTACTCGATTTTGATGGTGTTGATGATTACTTGTCCACAGACCAATTTATAAATGGACAAGGAGAAGTTACCATCATGGCTTGGATAAAGATAGATCCGGGTAATGCAAGTGAGACCTATGCTACAGTATTGGGCGAAGATATAGCGTGTAGATTACTCACTCAAGATGGTAACAAGATTATCTTTGCAGCCTATACTGAATCGACTGGTAGAAGTATCAGTGCACCGAGCACTATCAACTACAACGAATGGCACCATATTGCCGGTGTTTTTACAAATACCACAGGTAAATTAACCCTATACATTGATGGAAAACAAGTAGCCACAGCTACTAAAAATGGAATGATAGGTGGCTCCTTAACCAGTAGTGTTAACGGTAATGGTAAGTTTGAAGTTGGTAGAAAGTCTACAAACACTACCAACAAAGAATACTTTGATGGTTGTATTGACGAAGTGAGAGTCTTTGATACAGCATTGAGTGCTGAACAAATTCAACAAATGGTATATCAGGAAATTGAAAATAATGGTGGTCTTGTTCAAGGTAAGGTTATTCCAAAAGACGTTATGGATACGGTGACTAAGGCCAATATATCATGGTCAGATCTTGTTGCCTATTTTCCAATGACGGATATTCAAAAAAATGAAACTCATGGTGTTTCTGACAATCAGCATATTTTAAAGCTCTATAATATTTCAACAGTTCAGGAGCAGACAGCACCATTACCATATGTCACTAACAACGATGGAAGCTGGACAACAGAAAGCACTTGGCTTCACGGTGATGTTTGGGATATTGAAGATGTTACTAACAATAAAGATTGGAGCATAGTAGAAATTGATCATAATATCACAAGCTCAAATTCTCATACTAATTTAGGGCTCATCATAAGTGACAACAAGTCATTAACATTAAGCGGTGACAACAAGGTAGAAAATACTTACTATTTCGAGCTAAATGGTAGCTTGGAATTACAAGGCGATTCACAACTAGTTCAAACTGAAAATAGTGATCTCGTTACTTCAGCAGATGGAAAGATCCTGAGATACCAAGAAGGTAACAGCAGTGTATATTGGTATAACTATTGGGCTTCTCCTGTAGGAAGTACTTCGGTTTCACCATTAACTGACAATAATGGCTCTTCCAATAATGATAATAATACAGACTTTAGCATATCTATGGTTAAAAAACCAGATGGAAGCAACTTCGAATTTACAAGTAGCTATGACGAAGTCGGTAAAATTAGCACCTACTGGTTATACACCTTTATTAACGGAGTTACTTATGCAGATTGGGCGTGGTTGAATACCACGGATGCAATAGCACCAGGCGTTGGTTATACCCAAAAAGGAACTGGCAATCCTGGCCAACAACAATATTTATATGAAGGTAAACCAAACAACGGAACTATAATTATCCCTGTAGTTGATACGGGTGGAGCTGGATCTGTACCTGCAGACTCAAAAACGGATTATCTGTTTGGTAATCCATATCCATCAGCATTAGATATCCACAAATTTATTGACGATAATATTGGTGTTATTGATGGTTCACTTCAGCTTTGGCAACAGTGGAGCGGCACCTCTCATATTTTAGATGAATACGATGGTGGTTATGCGCAAGTCAATAAATTAGGTTCTACCAGAGCTTATCAGTTTGTTGGTATTGAAGGTGATGATAATGGAGAACAAGATGGTACCAAGACCCCAACCAGGTATTTGCCTGTAGGGCAGGGATTTATGGCTGAAATCTTAACCAATGGTAATGTGGTATTTAATAACAGTCAACGAGTGTTCATTAAAGAAGCAGATGCAGATGGTTCGTATTCTAATGGCTCGGTATTCTTTAGAGGTCAGCAGAATGCCCAATACGATTTAGAATCTGAAGATACAGATACTGGAGAACCTCTGTTTCAAAAACTACGTTTAGAGTTTAACTCGGTTGATGGTCCTCAAACCCGACGTGAGTTACTGTTAGGATTTAGTGAACAAACCACAGATAATTTTGATTATGGTTATGATGCCAGAAATATTGAAGTTTTTGACGATGACCTTAATTTATTGATGGACAATGACACTTATACCATTCAAGCGTATAGTGCAATTACTCCAGAAAAAACAGTTCCATTGACATTACAAACTTCAGGAACTTATAATTATCGTATTAAACTAACTGAAATAGAGAATTTCTCAGAAGATCAGGATATTTTCCTTAGAGATAATCTTACAGGTACACACTACAACTTAAGAAGTACTGAACCTTATGAATTCTCATCTGATTCTGGCGAATTCTCGGATAGGTTAGAAATAGTATTCCAGGAACAATCACAGTCCTTATCTCAAAATGATGAAATCATGGAAGATTTAGGTATGTATTACTCAATTAGTCGTAAAAAATTAGTGGTCTTAAATCCAAATAATATAGAAATCAAACATATTGAAGTGATCAATATGTTAGGCCAGTCGGTATACAAACTCAATAATATATTTGAAGGGGGTTACATCGAATATGACCTTCAGAATTTAAATAGTGGTGCCTATGTTGTAACAATGGTGACTTCTACAGATTCAACCCTGAACAAGAAAATAATCGTAAAACAATAAATTTAAGTTAGTTCTCAAAGGGTCGTACAAAATTATGTATGGCCTTTTTCATTTATAATAAAGTTATTCTATATCTTTATAAGAGATTAATCAATAGTTCATACTATTACCCTAACTTTCAATCAATTAAACTCATAAATCATGGCAGACCCTAACTTTGATTTTTTGAGATCAAAATTTAATGTTTCAAAAGAAACATTTGAGATTTTAAAAAGTCTGTCTTCCTACAGAAAAATCAAACAAGGTGAAATTTTTGTCGCTCAAGGTTCTAAAAGTAATAATATTGCATTTTTAAGTTCTGGATTGATGAGAGCTTATCTGGTTATGGAATCTGGAAAAGAAATAACAAAAAATTTGTTTTCTAGCTACAGTTTTGTAGGTCCATTTTCATCGATTTTAAAAAATGAGGCCTCTTTACTGACGCATCAGGCATTGACAGATTGTGTTCTTTTTGAAATTAATTTTAAGGGTTTTATTGAACAGACTAAAACAAATGTTGAATTGAGTAATCTATACAATAGAGTATTAGAACACATCTTTATCCTCTATGAGAAGAAATATTTAAATCAGATGTCATTAAATGCCACCCAACGTTATCATATTTTAAAAAAACAAATCCCAAATATAGATCATATCATTCCTCAATATCAGATCGCTTCATATCTTAACATTACAGCGGTACAATTGAGCCGTATAAAAAAAGGCTTAGCGCATTAACATATGTTAATCATTTAAAAGATAATTCAGTATACATTTACCAACAAGATTAATTTTACTAACCAAAGATTAGTTAATGGCCCTAACAGAAAAAAGCAAACGATAAGCGTTTGCTTTTTTTTATGATTAAAACTGTCCTTTAGCCAGAAATTGTTAATTTCGCGATTCGAAAAGATTTTTGATGACATGAGCACAAAGTTCCCTGAATATAAAGGACTTAACTTACCAAACGTTGCTAAAGAAATCAGCGACTACTGGGAAGAACATAGCATATTCGAAAAAAGTGTAACCACCAGAGATGGGAAGGCGCCATATGTATTTTTTGAAGGGCCACCATCTGCAAATGGATTACCTGGTGTACATCATGTTTTAGCAAGAGCGATTAAAGATATTTTTCCACGCTATAAAACCATGAAAGGTTTTCAGGTAAAACGTAAAGCCGGATGGGACACTCATGGCTTGCCTATATAACTTGGCGTTGAAAAAGAACTGGGTATTACCAAAGAAGACATTGGTACTAAAATTTCAGTTGAAGAATACAACGAGGCTTGTAAAAAAGCCGTGATGCGCTATACAGATATCTGGAATGACCTTACTAAAAAAATGGGATATTGGGTAGATATGGATGATCCATATATCACCTACAAATCCAAATATATGGAGTCTGTATGGTGGCTACTGAAACAAATCTATGATAAAGATTTACTGTATAAAGGTTACACTATACAACCGTATTCGCCAAAAGCTGGTACAGGTTTAAGTTCTCACGAACTGAATCAGCCCGGTACTTATCAGGATGTTACAGACACAACAGTTGTTGCCCAGTTTAAAGCAAATGAAGAATCATTACCCGACTTTTTACAAAATGAAGGCGATATTTATTTTCTGGCATGGACGACCACACCTTGGACTCTTCCGAGTAACACTGCACTTACGTTCGGACCAAAGATTGTTTATGTTTTGGTTGAAACTTATAACCAGTACACCTTCAAACCCATGAATGTGGTTTTAGCCAAGAATTTAGTGCAAAAGCAATTTGCTGGAAAATATAATGAGGTTGAGTCGAAACCAGAATTGTTAGACTACAAGGATGGTGACAAGAAGATTCCATTCTACATCGTTAAAGAATTTAAGGGTAAGGACCTAGTAGGAATCACCTATGAACAGTTATTAGATTACGCCTTACCAAATGATAATCCTGAAAATGCTTTTAGAGTCATTTCCGGTGATTTCGTAACTACCGAAGACGGTACAGGTATTGTACATACAGCGCCAACCTTTGGTGCAGATGATGCTTTGGTTGCTAAACAAGCGAGTCCAGAGGTACCACCATTACTGGTTAAAGATGAAAACGGAAATCTGGTACCATTAGTTGATCTTCAGGGCCGTTTTAGACCAGAGTTGGGAGAACTCGGTGGGAAGTACGTGAAAAATGAATATTATAATGACGGTGAAGCTCCAGAAAAATCCGTGGATGTTGAACTCGCCATCAAACTTAAGATCGAAAATAAAGCCTTTAAGGTTGAAAAATACAAGCATAGTTATCCGAATTGTTGGAGGACTGATAAGCCAATATTATACTATCCTTTGGATTCGTGGTTTATAAAGGTGACCGATGTTAAAGATCGTATGCATGAGTTAAACACGACAATTAACTGGAAACCGAAATCAACTGGAGAAGGTCGCTTCGGAAACTGGCTTGCAAATGCGAATGATTGGAATTTGTCCCGCTCAAGATTTTGGGGTATTCCTCTACCAATTTGGCGAACAGAAGATGGAAAAGAACAGCTATGCATTGGCTCGGTAGAAGAATTAAAATCAGAAATGGCAAAAGCTGTTGAGGCTGGTTATATGTCTGAAGATATCTTTGCTGATTTTGAAGTTGGTAATATGAGTGAAGAAAACTATGATAAAATAGATCTTCATAAAAATATTGTAGATAAGATCGTTTTGGTATCACCATCAGGCGAACCAATGAAGCGAGAAAGTGATCTAATAGATGTATGGTTCGATTCGGGCTCTATGCCTTATGCGCAGTGGCATTATCCGTTTGAAAATAACGAACTTATAGATGACAATCAGTCTTTCCCTGCCGACTTTATTGCTGAAGGTGTTGATCAAACACGTGGTTGGTTCTACACGTTACATGCAATAGCGACAATGGTATTCGATTCTGTGGCTTATAAAAACGTAGTGTCTAACGGATTGGTATTAGATAAGAATGCTCAGAAAATGTCTAAGCGTTTAGGAAATGCCGTAGATCCGTTTGAAACTTTAGCCAATCATGGTGCTGATGCTACACGCTGGTATATGATTAGCAATGCAAATCCATGGGATAATCTAAAATTCGATATTGAGGGTGTAGAAGAAGTAAAACGTAAGTTCTTCGGAACACTTTACAATACCTATTCCTTCTTTTCACTATACACCAATCTTGATGGATTTAAGTATACAGAAGCTGATATTC
>JAAUYM010100932.1_pt1 | contig 11860 bp, 11 predicted proteins | sample 7278001 | NCBI WGS metagenome assembly JAAUYM01 (sample SAMN14350224, study PRJNA611818) | marine sediment metagenome | isolation source: surface marine sediment (1.8m) | place: French Polynesia: Moorea | collected 2018-08
ACCCTACCCACCCACCACCAAAAAGAAGAGAATTCAATTCACACGATACATAGGAGAGAAAGAGGCTCAGTGCGACTTAAAAGATGCTTTTATTCTTTTTAGGAGTGGGGGGGGGGAAATGTGATAGCTTTTTTCCCCACGTTCATCTAAACTTTCATGCAAAATAAAAACTATGCAGATATGGCTGTCGAGTTCTTCCACACCATCTGTGGGAAGAGGTCGGGCTTTGAGTGGCCGCTGAGGCTGTTGTAGAAGAGCTCCTGGGTAGAGGAGGAAGGTGTACGGTATAGGAGGTCCTCTTCATGATGTTGCACTGGAAGAGGGGCGGCGGCTGCTGGTCAAGTTGTTGGTGGAGTCCTTGCAGGGGCTCCGTGCTGGTTGGACACCATCCGGATAAGGTTGCAGGACACGGACTTGGTCCTCGGTACCGGCAGATACCAATTTTACAAGTTTTCGCCAGGTCGAAAAAAAATTGTGAAATCCGCAGGTGAGTGTCCCAGACGCGTCTGTTCGCTTTCATGGTCGAATTGATAAACTCCTCATAATGTTTTTTTTTCTCTAACGATCTTGAACTGTGAAGGAGAAGCATGTCTGCCCACCTCTCTCTTCTGGCAAGAAAGGACTCCACAAAGATGAACATTATCAACAAATATTTTCACTTTGATACAACATGATTTGGAGGTCAATGGTCTTTATTGTAGTTAGTAGTCTGTCCGTTTGCCTTCTATTCTTGCACTGCTGCATAAATAAGTCATCGTTCAAATAAACAATTGTCCAGGGCATCATCTACTCGGAAAGTAGACCTTGTCCGCGTGGTATGCCGGCGTCCCGACTATCCTCCTCCCTTTGAGGGTGGCGGCGAAGGGCAGGAAGGGTGGGTCCCTCACGTATATGCCCCTCCCCTGTGGCGTCCACGCCCTCAGCCGGCACAGCTGCCCCAGCCCGGGCACCAGGGTCACCCACCCAGCGGAGCTGAGCACCACATCGCACGACGCCTGGCGCTGGTCGATGCCATCCACCTCCAGCTCCCGCGGCTCCAGCAGTGGGAAGTCCCTCAGTCGCACCGGCGACCCGGAGGGCACGGCCAGGAACCCGGCAGAGAGTGCCTTACGGTAGAACTCGTCCGCCTCCCCCGTCCGCACGATGTTGATGGGAAGGTCGTCCGAGCAGAAGACCGTGGAGACGACCGGGTGGACGGCAAAGTTGGGAGGTGGGCCAGGCAGCAGGTCGAGGCGGGCGAGCCCGGCGATGAAGAGGCTCTGCCCGCACTTGAGCGCGAAGCTCCTAGGTCGCACAGGCAGGTCTGGGAGCATCTTGGCCGCCTCGTCCTGAGTGAGCAGCCCGATGAGCTGGTCGTCACACACCGTGCCCGGGGTGTCGTAGCACCACTTGCCGTCGGCAAAGTCTGGGTGCGATGGGTCCAGCCGCTGCGGGAGGGTCGTGGACGGGTTGCGCCGCTCCAGCGCGAAGGTGCCGCCAGCCAGCGGCATCGACTTGTCCGGCCGGTGTAGGAAGGTCAGCTCCACCGGACCCCGCCTCACCGAGTACTTGCGGTCCTTGTGCTTCCGCAGCAGCTCCAGTCTCTCCTCCTCCTGCTGGGAGAAGACTTTAAGCGTCTGCTTCAGCCTGCGGTGGCGCTCGATCATGCGGACGGGGTCGGGCCGCATCACGGGGAACTTGAGCAGGTTGAGGGTGGTGCCGGGCACGGGCGACGTCATGGCCCTCTCCACCTTGTCGATGGCGTGCACCTTGCACAGGTCGGACTCGAGGAGGGCGTTGAAGATGGAGCTCTTCCCCACGTTTGTCGTGCCGATGAGGTAGATGTCGGCGCCGACGTAGTAGTGGTTGGCCCTCCAGCTTGCGTAGATCATGTTGATCAGCTTCTCGATGTTGAAGCCCGTTCGGGCGCTGACGAGAACTGAGGAGACGACGTCCGGCTCATGGGTGATGAGCCCTTGGTTGCACTTCTCCAGGAACACCGACTTCATCGACTTCTCCACCCTCTTGAGGTAGTCCCTGGAATCTTGCGGAAGCAAATCGACCTTGTTTCCCACCAGGATGATCTTCTTCTGGGTTCCCAGCAGGTCGACGATGCCTGGCCACACCGACCCGGGGAAGTCCATCAGGTCCACGATGAGCAGGACCAGGGCCCTCTTGGTGTGGACGTGGCGGATGGTCATCGGGTAGTCCTCCGGAGAGACGGAGGCCTTCAGCACCACATTGTACTGCCTCATGACGTAGCACCGCTGGCAGAGGATGTACCTCAGCTGCGCTGCGCTCCTCCCCTCGAACATCTCCGCCGGGGTGAACCCGGGCATCTTTGGATCCCGGCAGTGGAGGTGGGCGCCGCACCCGCCGCAGGGGACCAAGCTGGCGGGCACCAAGGGGTTGGCGGACCCGTAGCGGAACATCTCGTCCTCGGAGAGCAGCTTCCTCGCCTCCTCCCGCTTGAGGTCGTCGCCCAGCACGTCGAACTCCAACCCCCCCTCCTTCCCCTCCTCCGGTCTCCGCCTGCCGCGTCTCCTCCTCCTCCTGCCTCTTCCAGCGCGTCTCCCTTCCCCACCGCCCTCTTCTACAACATATTGGTCCTCGGAGCCGGGCGCGAGTCTGGGGGTGCCAAATTCACCGGCCAGCGACTCGGGAAACAGCCCGAAGGGGTAGACCGGCGGCGAGGATTCTTCTTCCTCCGCAGCCTCCCTGGCCTCTGCCTCCATGACCTCGTCGGGAGAGACCGTCTCCGCGTCCTGCCTGGCGAAGGCGGCGCCGCCGTAGATGAAGGGCAGTGCCACCGACAGGTTGGAGGCCTCGTCCGTGTCGAGCGCGGCCCGCATCCTCCTGTTCTCCTCCCTGATCCGGACACGCTCCTGCTCCGCCAGCTTGGCCTGGCTGCGCTTGACCGTCGGGTCAACCACGTCGTCCAGGACGCTGCTGTAGACCAGCATGTGGCGGTGGAGGAAGCGGAGGCCCGAGGACTGCTGCGTGTGGAAGCCCGCAGACGAAGGCGCCACCGACCACACGCCACGGTGAAGGCGAAAGAATTCCGGGCCCTTTTTGTGAAGCAGAGCCCTCACAGCCATTCTAGAACTGCAAGATAAATAAATCATACAGGTGTGCTAGATGGAAACAATTTTTTTTATCCCACGGATTTTGCACTTTAATTTTTTTTTTTAACAGACACTGTTGAAAACTCGTTTGGTGGTCGTAGCACACACACACACACAAAAAAAAAAAAAAAAAATCACGCACTGTCCGCGTCAAGTCTAACAAGGTTCTTTGCCTCCGCCCCCTTCTCTGTCCAGTGGTCGAGGGCCAGGTTGGGCTCAGGGTCAAACTTGATTCCGGCAAGCTCCTCGTCCCCCATGGGGAACGGCCTACTCGAGTCGCACGTCCGGAAGAGGCGCCGCAGGGCGTCTCGGGCGGCCATCTCCTCCGCGATCTCGGCAGTCTCACCAGGAGCTGGAACAGTCGTGGTACATTAAAAAAAAAAAAAATTCGGGTGGTTACGAAATCCAGAAGGTCTGGAAACTGGCTTGTCACCTTGTCCAATGAGCTCCTTGTCGCTGTAGACGCCGATGTGCGTGCAGCCGAGGATCGAGTCCACCCCGGACTCCCACAGAAGCCTGGACTCTGGCTCCCCTCGCCCGGCCTGCGCCAGGATCCGGGCCAGGGTCCCCATGGGGTCGGAGACGTCCCAGACGTCGCTCAGATCCTGCCCGTGCAGGCGCGCCGCCACCAGGTCGACTACGAAGCGGCGCCACCTCGATGCCGGTTGAGGTGAAGTGGAGGAGGAGGTCTCTTCTGAGTCCTCGGTCAGCCTCAGAGCCTCGACAAGAGCGTAAAACGTCTGCTTGTGTGTGCTCTTGGAGGGAGGATACTCCTGCAAGTAAAAAGAAAAAAAGAGGAGTTGGGTAAGCAGAGATCGAAAAGACCCGGGGAAGGAGCCGGTCACCTCAGACTTGATGAGGTCCTTGGTGCCAATGTGGAAGGAGACGTCAGCGATGACGTCGACGCCAGTCAGGTGCCGAACGAGGGCCTGCACTCCTTCCTCCGGCAGGTAGGGGAAGGCCGGGCGCAGGAACTCCTCCAGGGCCTCCCTGACGGCCTCCTCCCCGGCGGCGGCCAGCTCGGAGTTGTCCCCGACGGCCGTGGCGGTGTCCTCCACCCCGAGTTCCCTCAGCCGCCGCCGCTCGGCCTCCGCGTAGGACGGGGCGAGGAAGGACTGGCGGAGGAGGTGGCCGTCGAAGCGCTCGCGGAGGCGGGCGCAGAAGGCGAACAGCTCGGCGTCGTAGTTCCTGGTGGGAAATTGCAAATGAAGTACGAGTACAGTGGACGTTAATTTATGGCAACGTGGATCTAGGCAACTTTACGGGTGGGGATTTTTTTTTTTTTGCAACTTATTTCCATCTTGACGAACAAGTTGCTTAAATCGAACGCGGACTGTACTACAACTGGCATATTCTATCGCAAAAACCTGGCTTAATTAAACTGCACGGCTGGCAATACCTAATTTTGGATTACAAATGCACAACTGACATATTTTGCTGGAAGACTTGCCATATCCTTCTGGCTGAGAGTTGGTTGGCACCACTGCAGTGGACGTGAAGAAACGCCTACGTTAACAGGATAAAACAAACTTATCTTTGTCTCTTGCACATTGACTCTTGCTTTAAAGTAAAACTAAAAATTATTTTATTCGATATACGTATAGAGAACACCTCATATAGTACAAAACCTTCTCAGGCACATTACAATCAATACTGAGTATTTCAGCGCAGTGTTTCTTCCGCCACAGAAATATGAAGCTACTCGTAGCATGTGCATTACTACTATGGCAGGAGGTTGTGTCAACAAGCTCAAGAACGTCCTTGGTATTGTACATAAAAGCTGCAAGCACAACTGGGAATTGCTCCTACGCTACAAAAGAAGAAAATGCTTGCTACTGTACGTATGTAGCAGTTACAGAACCGTAAGACAATTGCTCATATCGTTACTATTGTTTAGCACACTTGTGCTTCTCACGCACAGGCAGACGCTAGATGAACAGGTGTCAGTACAATAAGTCAAGATTAATTATTTTTCCCAAGTCCACAAATGCCTCACAATTTCAGCGTCCCCGAAGTGAGTCACAGTGTCTCACAAGTTATTGTAAGGAAGACTTCACCAAAGATGATGCTTTACAAACTTGTCTTCCTAGTACTTGTACTTGCTACTTTGGGGGCAGAATGTGCCGATGAGCCTTCCAGCGCAGTAAGTACCTTACTATAAACTACATGTTTAACTCATTATCAGAACTGTTCATAACAATTTACATAATTCAAAATCATAAAATCAGAGAGATGTCAGCATCCTCCAAAAGATGAACAAGTGCACGTTTAGTGGAACCCTGCCTGACTTCTGGAGCGGTCTCGACGAGGAGAACCTAGACTACACCGATGTAATAAACATCAGACTGAGCGATGAAGAGGCCAAGAAGGCGTTTGCAGCCAGGGAAGGAATCCCTTCAGATGACATTTTCTGGGGACGACTGCACTATGGGGAGGAAAACTTTGTGATCATCAATGCTACAGCCTTCGTGGTAACTTTTTTCGGGAAAACAGCAGTCCAACGTAAAGATGTACCTACATAAAGCTAATGTGCATGCCAGATATATGATGAGAAGGACACCATTTATGTCCGCAACTTCCACTACGATCCAGTCAACGACTGCGTTGCCCTGCAGTGGCTCATCAACACAGAGGACATGGCTGAAGGAGAACTGCTCATGTCAGACATCGTTGGAATCCTCACCCGCGACGATGATGGCAACAACATTGAGCTCTTCGGGGTACAATCACTTAAACAGCAGTTAGTTAATTGAAGCCACCACACTCATCACGTGCGCTTTGTCCTTCCAGTCTTTCAACTGCAGGCTCAACACGGACAACGCCAACCACCAGAAGATGTGCGACAACTTCGCCAACATGTACAGCTCCTTCGACATAGCCCAGGCCGAGTGCATCTTCGAGAACTACAAGGATCCTTCCAAGTGTCTCTAAACTTTCGCAACACTTTCAGTCCATAGTTTATGCATGCGCTGATTTTTTGTCTTTGGCTAATTTTAAAAAAAAATCCACCAAATTGGCAAACCTCATCATCACCGACTAGTACTCCGTTCTTGCCTCTTAAACTGACCCACTCACCACTCGAGAAATTCCGACCTCCTCCGGATCTTCTCGTGTCCCCATCTGAGCCTCTCGTCCAGCTTGATGGCGTCCAGCCGCTTGTTGAGCTGCAAGTAGGTGGGCCTGACCGACCTCCCCCGGTAGGCGCGGACAGGCTGCGCGCTCGAGGAGGAGGTGGAGGTGGTGGACGGGGGCTGGACAGGATCGAGGAGGCCAAGAAGCGAAGGAGGGAAGCTTCTGGTGGCGGAGGTCGGCAGAACAGCCGCCTTTCGGACTGTCCCTCGTAGGAGGAAGGACATGCTTTGCGCTGTCTTGGCCAACCCGCGGTTGAAGAAGGCTCAGTCCTTTAGCATCTCCATGCAGTTTCGCGTGCCTCAGCCACTGTGAAAACAAAACAAAACAAATAATAGGTTTGCCATATCTCCCAGATCTACGCGTTTTTTTCCGTTTTTTTAGCAAAACAAAATCTAATAAAAGAATCTAATTATAAACACCCTGCATTTTGCATGTTTTTTTTTTGGCTCCTAGCGTTTCGCAGTTACTTCTACTGAGACACCCTGTAGCATACAGGCACGCACCACACCAGGCACTTTTTGGATGTTACCCACAGCTATAGCAATGTTTATAAACAAATTCAGTGTTGCAAGATTTCATTGTGTTTTACTTTGGTTTTTCACCACAATTTGCACTGTCACTTGTAACGACTTGCTTAAGCTTAACTTACGTTAAAAAATCATTAATCCGGTACGTGCAGATAAAAAATAAAAATCTTGGTTGATATTTTTCCGCCATCTGGCCACTCTGAAGCATAAGCTGACAAAACAGTTGCGTAAACAGACGCTGAGCATGTGAGAACCAGTGGCGACTCCGTACCGTAGTAAGACCAGAAGGAGCCTCAAGAACGTTCTGGACATCGCCGTGCCCACGAAGCTCAAGTTGCTCCGGCCAGAAGGTGTGGGGTGGGCTAGACCAAAAGGAGACGCGTTCTTTCCATCCAGAAACTTAAAAAATGGACGACGAGGGAAAGGAGTACCGGTGGGAGACCGGATACGAGAAGGTGAGGATCGAGGCGCTCCCTCTTCTTGGACCAGACCTATTTTTAAAAAAAATCTCTCTGTACAGACATGGGAGTCCTTGACGGAGGACTCGGAGGGGCTCCTGGAGATGTCGGTGACGGACGCCATCAGGAAGGCCAGGAGGAAGAGGATGCTGGAGAAGACCGGCAAGAGAGTGAGGTTGGGCATGATGAGGCACCTCTACGTCGTGCTGGACCTCTCGGAGAGCATGAGCATGCAGGTGAGCGGAAACGTCACTGGGCGTGACCGCACGAGAAAGGGCTGTCGGTTGGTTAGGCGGTGAGTGAAAACGGCTCCAACCCTTTAGGACTTGAAGCCCACGAGGCTCCGGTGCTCCCTGAAGCTGCTGGAGTCCTTCGTGGAGGACTTCTTCTACCTCAACCCCATCAGTCAGGTCGGCGTCATCACTACCTCCAACAAGCGGGCTGAGATTGCCAGCGAACTCACGGGAAACCCGAGAAGGTGCAAGTTTGGGTGGACCGGATTTCTACACACTAATGTTTTTCACGTCAACGTGGGCCCGACGACCATCAGTTTTCTTTTCTTTCTTTTTTTCCCCCCCCCAAGGCACGTCGAGTTTCTCCGAGGCTTGTCCAACGCGTCCTGCCGCGGGGAGCCCTCCCTGCAGAACTCCCTGGAGGTGGCTCTCCAGAGCCTGAGGCACATGCCTGGCCACGCCAGCAGGGAGGTCAGTGCAGTGCGGTGCAGTGCAGGTGGTTTGCGGCGTTGCCTTAGCTCGCTCTCTTTCATTCCTCTCCCTCCGCAGCTGCTGTTCGTCGTTGGCAGCCTGACCACGTGCGACCCCGGGGACGTGGAGGCCACCATCGAGGAGTGCAAGAAGCTCCACGTCCGCTGCTCGGTCATCGCTCTCGCTGCGGAGGTAGTGACCGGATCAGACTCTCAAGGAGGAGTTTACCAGACACCACGATCTACATGTGTACGTAGTTGTCAAGTTGCCAACTGCACGGGTCGCCTGTCTTTGCAGGTTAGAATCTACCGGCACCTGACGAAGCAGACCGGCGGAGACTTTGGAGTCATCCTGGACGACGTCCACTTCAGGGACCTGCTTCAAGTAAAGCGAGTGTTTTTCGACTCCCCTTCCCTCTTATTTCATGCACTTTGTCTGTTAGGCACATTTGGAGCCTCCTCCTTCAGCGGCGGCGGCCGAAGCCTCCCTGATCAAGATGGGCTTCCCATGTCATTCGGGTGAGAAGGAGCCGACAACCTCTTGCTTCATCCTGAAGCACGTGCACTTCACCTGCATTTATTTAACACACATCTTTTGCAGGCCACTCTCAGTCCGACTCGCAGAAGCATCAGTCCGGCCTGGGCATGTGTCTCTGCCACCTGGACTCGACCACCAACAACTCCCTGTCGACGTCGTCGACATCGGCGGGGGCGGCCACGGCGGCGACTTCCTCCTCCACCGCGGGGGGCGTCACCGGGAAGCTGTCGGCCTCCGGCTTCCTCTGTCCTCAGTGCCAGGCCAAGTACTGCGAGCTGCCCGTGGAGTGTCGGTCGTGTGGGCTCACCCTCGTATCCGCGCCCCACCTGGCCCGGTCCTACCACCACCTCTTCCCGCTGCCGCCCTTTGAGGAGGTATCTAGATATGACGGAAGGACCTTTGTGGCACAGTTGCCCTCCATTTTAGCTTCTTTTTTAAAAATTCTCTTCTCGGTGCAGACTCCCCTTTCGACGCTGAGCGAGGATCCTCCTCCGCGCTGCTTTGCCTGTTCCAAGCGCTTCTCTGCTCACCACGACGCCTCGGTCTTCCGGTGCCCCGACTGCCGCCGCTTCTGCTGCTGCGACTGCGACGTCTTCGTGCACGAGACACTCCACTCCTGTCCCGGTTGCGCCAGCGTTAGGACGGCGGGCGGCACCAACGGCTGCGGCGCCAACGCATGACGCGACCGCTTTAGGGTCACACTCACTCCTACAACTCTCACAGCTGGCTTTCGTTTGCTCAGGATGTGATACACTCTTTTTTTTTTTGCCACCTGAACCGTGTACGCTTGCACGCGCAAGCACAGTAGTAATAGTACATCCGAAAACAAAAAACATGTATTGTCATCTGTCACCTCATTTATACGAGAAGCCATACAGAAGTTGAAACAATATTAATATGGGTGTGAGGGAGAAGGCAATCAGGGAACGTGGTTGCAGTCGTACAGATCGTTTCTTCTTGGACTGTATCGGCTTCAGTTGGGCGTGTGGAAGGAGGGGCTTGACAGTAAAGAAAGGCTTGTAGTTTTCCACATTGTGTAGGTCGAGACGCGTCAGCGCTTTTATTCTCAGAGTTTCTGCATTTGTGATGGCGAGCGGCAGCCAAGAATCTTCCTCTGTCATGTACTGGAATGTCAAGTTTTTTCCCTGCATGGGAGCGGACGTCATGACGAGCAAGGTTTGTTCGCACTGCGTGATGTTGTACCCCCTATGCAGAGGAATTGGAATGTCGGCAAGTTTTGTCGGGGACCGGCTCTTGACGTCGAAGTACTCGATGGGAATGTGGCTACGGAGAGGCAGCTGTTGGATGCCTCCGGCGACGACAAAGCCATCGCTCCACTGGCAGGCGACAGCGTCGATCCGCCCCGTTAGCAACGAGCCGATCGTCCTGAGGGTGGTGCCTTCGTCGTCAAAGGCCTGCACTTCGCTACTTTCGTTGAGGTGTCCTCCAATTACGTAGATGGTGTCGAGCGCACAAACAGCGGTTATCCCAAGCACCAAAGCAGGCATATCCTTCTGGCACAAAGCAGTCCAGAGGTTTTTCTTCAGGTCGAGGACATCGAAAGACAGTTGGCCTGGATTCAGCGACAGTGCAAACAGCTTGCCCTTGGCAACGGCCAGTATTTTTTCTCCAGGGGAGGAGAAGGAAGGGACGGGAAGGTTCTCTCCGGTCCTGATGTTCAGCCTGACGGTGTGGTAGGAGCGAGGCCGTCGGAAGTACCTCTGGAGGACGACGATCTCCATCGGGTCGAACGGAGAGGGAGTGGTGGCCTCGACGGCCATGTTGTGCGGCATGGAGGCCGTCAGGACGCTGCCGCCGAACCGGCGCGCGCCCGGGTCGAAAACGGAGACCCGGAGCAGGTGCGAGGGAGCGCCCCTCTCCAGATGCACGCCGACGACCAGCCCGTTGGGGATCCTCGGGCGCAGCAGTCGCGACGCCCACGCCAGCTGCTGCTGCCCGCCGCCCCTCAGCACCCGCCTCCGCCTCCAGCCGCTTCGCTGAAGGGCCAGGGCGCACTCCCACCAGGCCGGGCACTTCCTCCTGTGCTCCCTGACGGCGACGAACGGCTCGGTCCGAACCTTCTCCTCGAAGTCCCTCGCCGGGATGAGGCCGAACCTGACGGCCTCCAGGACGAGCTCGCTGCCGGCGGCGAAGGCGTCCGACCTGACCCGGTCCCTGGCCCACTCCCACGCCTCCAGCTCCTCCCGCACGTCCAGCCGGTCGTGGGAGAGGATCCCGTGCAGCAGGGAGGGCGGCAGCGAGCCAAGCGCGGAACCGAGGCGACCCTTCCTCACCTCGGAGAAGTTCCTCGCCGCGTAGCCGACGCCGAGGCGGATCAGGGTGTGGGAGGAGCCCTCCTCGCCCAGGTGGGCCAGCATGCAGAGCACGTCATCGGCCGAGAAGTCGCGCCTCACCACGGCCTCGAGGTCGTCCCTCAGGGGCCGCGTGTCCGTCAGCTCGCAGGCCTCCATCAGGCGGACGAACTGCCGCATATCCGAGACGGCCACGGGCCTCCCGTGCACGTAGTCGAGGAGGCGCCGGAGGTCCTCCCCGGCGATGCTCGCGTCCTTCGGGCTGACGACGTAGCTGTCTCGCGGCTCAGAGAGGAGCTCCTCGAAGTAGGTGCTGGCGCTGGCGAGGGAAAGCCTGCAGCCCTTAAAGGCCTCTTCCGTTCCCGGCAGTTTCAGCTGAGCGTCCCACCAGTGCCAAGAGTCCTCCTCCCCGGGGCCACAGAGCGTAGGATCGTGAATTGTTAGTGGCCACAGCATGAATTGACATTGGTCACCACTTGCGAATTTTTCTAATTTTGGGAACAATGTGGCCACGAAGTCAGCTTTAAATGTCGCAAGGGCTTTAAATAATCGCAAAACTAGTGTGTACTAGAATGCTTAATTATACGTGCATAGTAAATGTAAATATCTACTTATCGTCTTTAAAAATGTATTCCAAAATTTACAACATGTTGCAGCTCCCGGTCCAAAAAGGAGCGAGAAAAAAATCGCACAACTTGCGAAATTTTGTAAGATGTGGTGGCTCGGTATTAAACTTATAAGTAAATTTCGCAAATAGTCTTAAGTGATTTATTGACGTGGGACGTTATCTATGTCTGTCTGTCTCTGTCTGTCTGTAACGGGGTTGCGGGCCGGTTGGACGTACCAATCTTTACCAAAATTTGCATGGGCTGCTCTTTTTCAATGGGGAGTGACATAGGGGGGTCAAATTTTTATAGGGGTGTCCAAAGTGGGTGCCCATTTTATGCCCAAAAATGAAAAATGGCTTTTTCGGGCAGAAGGAGGCCTCCAATCAAAAAGTTGCATAAAATAAAAGTTGTTGGGGACCCCCCAAAATGGGGGATCGGACGAGGTCAGATCTGACCTCCGAGGCCGTTTGAGGCCGAT
>JAAUYM010145377.1_pt1 | contig 11860 bp, 10 predicted proteins | sample 7278001 | NCBI WGS metagenome assembly JAAUYM01 (sample SAMN14350224, study PRJNA611818) | marine sediment metagenome | isolation source: surface marine sediment (1.8m) | place: French Polynesia: Moorea | collected 2018-08
GACCAGATGTGACCCACCCTTCGCTGTCGCTGCTCAAAAGTGTGGGTTTCGCTTCGGTCGCCCAGATCTTTTCTGAGGTGTCTGTCCGTCTCTCCGTCTTTGCAGCCACAGCAAAGCAGCAAAGAACGCTCGAACAAAGAAAGTCCACCTTTAGATAGAAGAAAGTTGTGTGGATGAATGAGGGGGCGAGAGAGGGAGACTTAGTTTGCATCCAGATGGAAGAAAATGCAGTCTATGAGATCTTGAATATTCAGCCCCCTCCCTCTCTTAATCCTCCACTTTCTCTCCCTCTCTTCCAATCTAATTAGCAGTCGCCTTTCTTCCTCCTTCTTTTCTCTTTTGGATTCCCCTCCCCAGTTTATCTCTCTCCCGACCAATATTGACGAGGTATCGACGAGGTAGCATCCAGGTGTCTGTCAGCCCCCGTGCATGGTAAGGTAAAAAATCAGACATTAATTGAGACTAGAGTGGCAATTCTATCTCAGCTATTATGGATACAAGGTATAGCTAAGGTAAAATTGCCACTCTAATCTCAATTATGTCTGGTCCCTTTCTTAGCGTGTTTCTCTGAGGTCGCCGCTAACATTGGTCGGGCTCACCCTGTCTGAAAGGTGACAGTTCCAATCACTAATACAGTCGGACTCGCTTAATAACTTTTTTTTTCTAGAAAGCAACATTTTTAGTACACATGCGTACCTACCGGTACTATTACAGTACTATCCTCATAGTTTTAATGTTCAGTAAAAAAATCATTAAACACTTCCTTCAATTTAAAGTTGCCACCGAATTTTTTTATTGCGAAAATAATCAAAGTGTTAATGTTCAGTAAAAAAAATAATTAAACACTTCCTTCAATTTGAAGTTGCCACCGAATTTTTTCATTGCGAAATGACCAAATGACATTTCTTCATTCAAGAAAATATAAAAATTGTAACATTAACATCAACATCATCATCATCAACAAGCTCAACAACTTCATCAATCTCAGCCACGTCGGGGCGGCCAATAAGGAGCACCAGAGCAGAATTTCTCACTGCAGCTCTCCCAAGCAGAGCTCTCTTTTAAGGCCTAGCCAGTCTTGAGTCGGGATTGAAAGATTCATAAAAAAGCCCATAAAAACGCAAAAAGTGTCGTTTTTGAAATTTTCTACAAACTTCATCCATTAAGGAATGTTTGTATGAATTTTGGCAAAATTACATTATGAAATGTAGGTTTGTTTGATTTTTTTACTAAACAAAAAACTATACGACAAAATTGAAAAATTAGACCGCCACTCCAATTTTCCGAATATGACTGTACACTAGTAGTAGGTGATTTTTCGTCCGCTTGTACCTGCACCAGTTGGGCATGATGTCCAAGGAGAGGAACATTTGTGTGTGAACGTTCGAGGAGAAACAAGGATCAGAGAGAGAGGGAGAGGGGGGGGAGAGAGGGACCCAGATTCTTATTCCAGTCGGATATATGTATTGGATGGATCTGCCTTTTTCCTATCCCACCCTCCTCCTCCTCAGTCTTCAGTCCTCACCATCGATTTCTTGCTACTGCTTCTGCTACTACGTACACGTACTGCACTCAAGCTAATTGAAGCTGATTGCAGATGGAGGAGAAAGAGGAGGAGAAGGAGGAGGAGACACAAACCAGAGATCCCTCTGGAGCCCTTTCCTCTCAACAAATAGAAAAAATCCAAGCACACAATTTTTTAGTTCGATTTTTACCCCCAAGTGACTCGTCTCCGTGGTGACGTTGGGCGTTCAAAGTGAATTTGGAGAGATTCACTTCGTGGTATATAGGGTGCTACGTTACGTGTTTGAAAAATTGAATCTATTGATCAAGTGTGCTTCTTTTTTTCCTCCAGAAAGAAGAAGAGACCTTCTAAGTTATGACTTTTATAGCTAGTTTCTTTACTATAAAAATCTTGTACCTACTTTGTGCTGCAGCATACAGTGTTGAAGTAAATTACAGAAAATGGTCGTGGGAGAAATCCTCGCTATGTTGAAAACTTTCACCATGTCGTACGTCACTGCTGTATTGACTATACATAGTAGTACACTGTACTACTGTACAGTAGTAAAATTGCATATCTTTCCAGCCAACACTTCTCTGTACTGAGCATTTTGAAAACTTTTTAAGCCAATTAAAGCCAGCAAAACACAGTGCATAAAAAAATTAAGCCATAGGTATAGTAAAGCTTTGCCTGTGTTAGTAGGAGATGCTCAGGTGATGGCATAATTTCCCCCTATCCTGTTGCTTACCTACTACGTATACCTACTAAGAAAAGCTCTTGGCGTAATTAGATGCGACCCCAATTGAGGGAGGTGGGCAGAAAAGGAAAGGAGGGAGTACAGTACATTCATCCTTTTCATTGCGCAAAGTGTACGTACATAGCGTAAGCAAATGTTTGCTAATGCCATTGCACAGGGGTATTTTCATACGTTTCTGTACGTAAAGCGCTTTGCAAATTTTATGTACATATGTACATACTTTTAAAGGCCGTATAGATACTAGTTTTACTTTTACATAATTAAAGAGATACTAAAGGTCCAACATCTGCCTGGATAGATGGGTGCACAACACGTGACCAGTACAACCTGTCTTTTTTCTCTGGTACTGCGCACAGACAAAGTGGGCAAACATCGTTGGGAATCGTTGTATTGACGTTCACTTGTTTACTAAGAATCTTCTGTAGGTAGTACTTCACTTCGTGCGTGCAATTAATTTTCTTTGAAATTTAACCGTATGTACGAGGTACAACAGCAAGTGCACACTTAGCAACTCTATGACACTTCCCAAAAAGTTTCTTGGAACAAAAAATAAAACTGGTTTCTGATGTAGCCTGTTCTTTTCTTCCTCTCCCTTTGTTTTTCCAACAAAACTTCGTGGAAGTGCCTTTGAACAACAAAAAAAGAAAATTTAAGAAAGAATTTTTTTAAAAATAAGGATAGCAGGTAGTGCGTAATTCAGCAAATTCAAAAGCTGCGAAAACATCCATCCTCCTCCGACTTTGGTACGTACGTACGTAAGAGCTGAAAAAGAGAGAGATGGATGGATACATGTCACGGAGTTGGTTGCTATGCATGCAGAGAGAGGAACTCTTTTTTTTGCAAGTCCCCATTCAATCCAAGATCGTGTTTAAACTCCTTCCTCCTGTAAAGTTTCACTCTGCTTTTGGGATGCGGCCCAGAAGCCGGAAGGTGTGCCAGGCTCCCTAAGACGGAAAGGGGGGGCTCTCAAACCTTTTCGGACCCGCGATGTACATTACAGTCAAATGGTCTGGATAAGACGGAAGATCGTCCAAAATTCCAGTTATATCCGACTTTTTCCTTTCAACGCATCAGTGATTTTTGGCCTTAATTTATCGTGATGCACCTAGGTACGTCCATGTATGTACGTGTACACAAACTACTGTACTCAAAAAAAATGCGACCCACTTTTTGCCACCCAGGTTTGAGTCGAGACCCACAGGTTGGGGACCTCTGATCCAAGGAAGGTAAGTTGTAGCCAGTAGATGCCGAGGGGGATGATGCATGAAGAGTGGATTTTTGGAGAAAGATCAAAGGTTGGAGAAGAGGAGAAAAAGGAGGAAGAGGTGGCGGCGGTGGCTTGTGTTCAACTTTCCACGCTCTCCAAAAGTTTTTTCATGGTACAAGTACACAACCCTAAACCACTAACATACTTAACAGAGGCTCCAAAAGTTATTGTGCGAAATTTTCGCGAAACAAGTATGGGAAACCTTGATTGGCCTTGTTTTGCTAGTGCCAAAAAAGGATAGGGCTTCTCTGAACTGAACCAAGAAAGATGCTCTCGAATACCGCAAAGAAAAGAAAATGGAGAAGAGAGGAGATTATTTTCTAGTACTAGGAAACTGGGTGTTTTTCTCTACTAGATCATGCTGATTGGGGGAGGAGGATTCGTTCCATGCTGGTAGGAGTAAGAAGAAAAGGATGGGAAGGGGAAGAGTCTGCTTGCAAAAAAAATCTGACAGTCTTCTTTCCTTCCTCTGCTTCCATGTTTCTTTGACTCTTCCCTGATTTAAGAGCGATGATGTTAAAAAAATCTGACATTTCATGGGTCAGTTTCTATTCGGACATCCAGTATGTCTTCAGGCTTCCTGCAACTAAGATGCCGTCTTAAACGCCAAGAAACACCAAGGAGCACCAAGAAGTGACACGGTTTTTTTACAAAGTGGCAATTTTTGTTAAAAGAGGATGGTTTTAGTGGTGGTGCCGAGGAAGGAGGAGGAGGAGCAAGGCTGTCCAGTCCAGACAGGCCTTTTGGATTGATGCCGTGCCAGTGGCTGAGATCCAAAAATGTTGTGCAAAAAAGAGAGGTTCCAACATCTTCTTGACGGAGGAGGAGGAGGAGTAAGTTGAAGAAAACAGGACAGGGTAGTGGATAGATAATACCGGTACTAGTACAGTGGAACTTCGATATAGCGAACTCCTCCTATGTACATACAGTACATAAAGTAGTGAATTTACTCCTGATGACCAAATTCTTCATAGAAATTGACGCATCGATAGTCGATACAGTGAATTGCATCAACATAATAAGCATTTTGCTAGTGACCACAGCCAGTTTATTTAGTATGTACGTATTTAGTACGTTCTACTGTTGGAAAATGGCCAAACGAAAAGCTTTTTTCAGCGCGACCATGGGGGGTTTGAGAGCGGCAAAGTTGTTGTTTTCGGACTTCCTTATAATTATGTCAATTCTCAAACTAAGGAGCTTAGAGAGGGATACTGAAATCAAGTGCATCTCGTAACATATCAGGCATGACCGTGTAATTTTACAAACATTTTCAACCAATTTCGCACTTGACAACATTTTTGCTATGTTGTACGTACGTACGTACATACTACTACTAGTGTATAGTATTTTTCAAGCGCTTGTTTTCTCCAACTTTCCTCTTGGCCAAAGACTCATCAGAAAACTCTGCAGAGAAAGACGAGAAATACGACTGACTGACACGTGGCTGCCATCATCATCATCATAACTGCCATTCCAAACCTTGCTACTGTGTTGCAACGTTGACAAGGGTCTTCCTTCCATCTCTAGCAATTCAGTTGATTGATGCACACGTTTTCGCAATGCAGTCAGAGATGGAACGTTGACGCAGCGCGAGCGACCGGCCAAATAAATGAGCAGGAGATGACGAGGTCAAAAGTCAAAATAACAGCAGAACAAGCCATAAACCATGGATAATGCAATCCAATAAAATGTCATCACACTGTAAAGATAGCTCCTTACCAGGCGGATAGGCTTTGGTCGACTATCATAGTACATACAGTACTGTACCTTTGCCATCCAGTAGAAGTTAGCTGCCGCCTGCTGCGCCGCCGGCGTCAGCGCGTTAGCCGGCGGCGACGACGGCGTCGACTGTTCCGACGGCACTGTCAGATACGCCGACGACGCCCCCGCCGGCGCCAACGATGGCGCCGACGCTGCCAAGGCCGCCGCATCCGTCACCGAATCCTCCTCCTCCTCGTCGAAGCTCTCCTCCAGGCTCTGCCGGCTACTGCCCCTTCTGGCGCGCGGGTGGTGCCGCGAGTGTGTGTGCGCGTGTGCGGCGGCAGCGGCGGCGGCCGCGTGCCTCCTGGCTGGGGACGGAGACTTGTTATGCGGCGAGGACGAGGAAGGAGACCCGCCGGTAGCGCCGGAGCCGGCGCCGGTGCCGGCGGCTGCGCCCATGAAGACGCCGCTGCCCTGGTAGACCGGCTGGCGAAAGAAGGCGTTGCCGCCGGCGCCGCCGCCGGGTGCGACGACGGCAGCGGACGGCGGCGCGGAGTGGTGCACGTTGAGTCGCTCGTGCTGTCGATGCTGCTGCTGCTGGTGCTGTTGCTGGTGCTGTTGACGCTGGTGCTGGTGGTGCAGGTCGTAGCTGTGCTGCCTGGCCGTGACCGACCCATGCCCCCTGTCGTAGTAACCACCTCCTCCACCTCCTCCGTACTGTCGGTGTTGCTGCTGTTGATACCGCGGCTGCCTGTGGTATCCCCCGCCGTCGTAGTAGTCATCTCTTCCCCCATCTTCATAGTAGTAGTCCTGCCTGCCGCCGCCTCCGTAGTACCCCCGATCGAACGAGTAGGACATGACGGTGACACCTTTCCAGGATGAACTGTACCCAAGTTTTCTTCTTTTGGCGGCGGCGACGGCATAAAGAAGTGTCTGTGTCAGTAACGGCTCTCCGCTCCTCTTCCTCCTTCGCTATCCTGTCAGGCTTTTGTGCTCAGTCCTTGACACAGGAGGAAGGAGGATATTTTATCGGGGTGCTTGGAAGAGAAAGAGGAAGAGAGAGAGAGGGTCCATAAAATATCCTGGCTGATCTCTCATTCCTCTCCACCTTTTCAAGGGCCTTCTTCTCTCTTGCTAGTGTTTCGCAGGGAAGCTGGTTACTACCTAGTACTACTGTAGGTACCAGTATATAAATTTAGGAGGACTTTGGTGAAATCTCCCATGGGAAGGGATTTACAGCTGTTCAGAGTCAGCAAGAAACAACCCTGTTCTTGTTCCTGTGCTACTCAGCATCAAACTAGATTTTTTTCCCCGCTTACTTTCCCTCCTCCTCTCTTCAAATTCCCCGGCTTCCGGTGAGACCCATTCACACAAGAAGAATGAAGGGCAAGCTTAGACCTCACGGCATCCTCTTCTACTATACCCGAAAGGTTGTGTGCGTGTGTGTTTCTGGGATTTTATTTCGGAGGGTCAATCCATTCGGGCGTCGGCGTTTCTGATTAGGCTTCCATTCAGCCTTCGCACTTATTTGTCGACCCTCTCCCTGATTGGAGGCGTGCTTGGAAGCATCATTTAGAGGAGGGAGAAGGCCAATCGGCACCACTGCACCTGATAGTCTGTCACAGTCACCAATTAGATCGCTACCACCAGCGCCTCAACTTTCCAACTATCCCGCAATTTCTGCGGAGAAAAATGAATGTCACGCCCCTCCTCTCTTCTTTTCTTGAGGGGGAGGGAAGTTGGGAGCAATTGCCTAAGAAAGACTCACATTCACAGACAGAGTACGGAACTCTAACACATTGAGAGAGAGAGAGAGGGAGAGAGAGAGAGAGCGAAGTCGGCGGCGCCGAAGAGAGGACTGACTGTGGAGGTGGAGGTGGCGGTGACGGTGACGGTGGCGGGGGAGGAAGAAGGAGAAAGAGAGTGACGTAAACATTGGCACAGAGCATTAGGTTCGTTCAGGAATGCCAGTCTGGTCTCTTCTATGCCAGATTTTTAAGATGTAGCCTTTCTTCAAGATTTCTGGTTGAACATTTGTTGAAAAATAGCTGAAGCAAAGACAGAAACCAAGCAATCTGACAATTGTGGACGTGTTATTTGTTATCTGGCTTTTTTGGAGCATTGTTACTGGCTTTTTCTTGACATTGCGTACCGGGCAACCCTGCTTCTTTTCTCTCTGCTTCTTCTTCTCTCTTGGGAGATTCCCCTTATCCTCCGTCCTCTCCCCCACCTCATGCTAGATTACACTTTGCGTTCCGCAGAATTTGCATTAGCAACAGGACAAGGAGAAAGATGGGAGAAATGATTGGATGGGTAAAGTGGTTTTTGTTGCTTCGACCAAGATATGAGAAAAGCTTTGTACTTTTGTGTATCTACCTACTTTGCCAACAAGCAAATGTTTAATGTACACGAAACAACACGAGCGTAGCTATTAATCAAATATATATACTATATCAACAAACAAAAAAAATTGAGTTGAGTTTCTTTAGGAAGACTTTTTATCCAAAATGTTACAGAAAATAATGCATCTTTATTAACAAAAAACCGATTTTTTTCATATCGATTTTCGACGGTCGCGGTGATGAGAAAAACATTCCATACTACCCTACATACAACGCAGTAGAGCAAGCATTTCCAAATCCCAATGCGAATCCCACCTTCCATTAAAAAGTATGGGGGTCCGGAAGCAGAGGAAAGAGAGGGCAATAAGGTCCCCTTTCTCCCCCACTCACCCTCAGTTCCAGTGACTGGAAAAGCAGAGAATTTGTGACTGACTGGCAGTGAGAAATCCTGTGGAGGGTTGGGCTGCCCATTGGGCACCTTTTTTGAAGGAGGCGGCTGTTCCTTTCATATCAGGCTCGGTCAACACAAAGGATAGGAGGAAGAGGAAAAGGAAGAAGAGGAGAAGGAGGAAGAGGCAATTTCAACAAAAGGCCTTTTGGCAGAAAGAGGAAGAGGGTGGGAGAAGAAACTGTTTCCTTTTCCTCTTTTTTTGCACTGTGGGTGGGTGGCTGGGTGCACCAGGAGGGGAAAAAGAAAGATCTTCTACGCGTTTTGGTTGCGTCGTAACGGCAAAACTGTACAAAGTACAACCCGCATTTACTCAAGTTTATAGTATTTTTGGCTGTGGTTTGCGGGGAAGATTGCTTTTTCGTGGCTATGGAACATAAAGAAAGCATGATAAAAAAGCATGATAAAAAAGCCTCGCAGTTATTGGACTTAAGGTGGCATCTACTACCTATTACAACTAAAAAAATGGTACGTTGTAGATGTACGGTATTCATGATATCTTGCTGTAGTGGTAGACGACACACCTGGGATAAGTAAGAACAGGTGTGCGTGGGTGTGAACAGGTGTCAATATCGGGGGAATTTCTGGCCCAAATAAAAGTTATGGTTTTTTTGTAAAATATTTCTGGTTTACGCGTACTTAACGAGATGCTCTTAACGGGATACGGTATACGTAGATTCCTAACGTATAGTACAGTAGGTTGCAACCCAAAAGTGAGTATCTTAAAGTGGGTGGCGGTGGTATGAAAAGGTTGTGAACCTCTGCTACAGCACACTAACATTTGGAAAACTTTCTTTGGGGATGGAGAAAAAAAAACTTAATGACAGCAAGGCTTTGCCAGTGGGGGAAAATAGGAGTGGGGGAAAGAAGTGACAGCAACTGATCCTCAAAAGCCCTCTCCAACTCTCCTTCATTTTTTCTTCTCATCATCCCCCTCTCTTTTCTTGGATGCATCAGAACTAGTATGAATTAGACCAAGAGGGTAGAATGGGAGGCCATCTTCTCCTCCCCCTCCTCCTCCTCTTCCTCCTCCTCCTTTCCCTGAAGGCAGGTGGCATCAGGAAAAAGAAGAGCCATTTTATCAAACTTTTTTGACCATCTCTCTCCTTCCCTCTTTCTTGGACAGAAGAGCTTTGACCTCCAATAGCCAGCAAAAAAAGGGAAGGGAACCCCCTTCCACCACCTGACCCTGAATGAGAGATTAAAGTTTTGACAGGTGGCTCTTATCGCACCCCCCAAAACTGACTGAGGCCACCCGAAAAAAAAAGAAAATGTCCTCCATTTTCACGGGAAAAGAGCGACAAGGAAAAGAGTCGAATCGAGACAAGCACTGTTCCACTCCATCTCTACTACTATCCTGATTTTTCCTGTACTAGTAATATGTTTGTACTCGTACACACTGGCGTTTCGTACAGAGCTCAAAGTTGGAATCCAATCAAGCTTTTCCTCCTTCTCCAAACGACAATCGCCGTAAAGAAAAGGCGCAGAGAAAAGGACTGTGTGGCGCAAAAGAATTTCCGTCACTTGCTTGACCCGTTCAAGTGCAGGAAGAGGAGGGAGGAAGAAAGGAAGGAAGGAAGGAAAAGTCCCTCCTGACACTCCACTCACTCTTTTTGCCCGACAGGACTTTTTTGGTGCTACTTTCACCAATCCTTCGCGGGATTCAAAGGCATTATAGTAGTGCATAAAATTGAAGTAGTTGCACGTCACATACTAGTAGGACACACACACTGGTGTCTTTCTCACAACAGCATTAAAAAAGTCCTGTCGGGTCCTTTCTCCCTTCCTTTCCTTCCTTCCTTCCTTTCTTTCTTTTCCTTCCTTCGTTTGGCCGTTTGTCCGTCCGTGACACACACTGGCAGGCACGTGAGGTACCTGCAAAAAAGGGGGCAGACTAATCGACGAAAAGTGTCTCCTCAAGTGATGAGAAGAAAAGGGAGACAGCAAGGGTGGGGGATCCCCAAATTTTAGAAGAAGAGGAAGCTGCGCCTGCTTTAGGAGGTGGGGATGGGAGGAGGGACGAGGGACAAAATTTGCGAATTCGACAGCTGCTCAAGAGAGAATTTGCGAATTCGACAGTCGCGGGAGGAGGGAAAAGTGCAAAATGACAAGCGGGAAAGTTTGCGTGAGACACGTCAATCTTCCTCTTCTCTCTTCCAGTTGCGTCCATTCTCAGTTGGGGAGGAAGAAGAGGTGGAGGTGGAGGAGGAGGGTGGAGGGTGAGTGAGACAAGTGGATGGATGGAGGAGAGATGGGGGGGGGAGAAACTTGACGCTTGATGTTCGGATGGATAAGCAGATGGTCTCCCTTTTCGTACTATACAGAGTAGGTGTGATCTGGTAAGAGAGAGGTACATATAAGCCCATTGACTGGTTCCCACTTCCACCGTCTCTTTGCGGAAGTTCAACTGATGACAGCAGAAATTTCTACGAGACTTTCCAGGATTAGAAAGACAGTTTCGACCCGAAGAGAAGGAAGAAAGATCTTTTCTCTCTCTCTTTCCAAAACGGACACCCTCTTTCAACTGGAGGAAATGGAGGCATTCTCCATTTCATTCTGAAGAGAAAGACAGAAACTTGATCCACAATGTGATGGTTGGCAGAGTGGGCCTCCTCGCCTTCTTACTGTTGACTGCCAACTTTAATACTGTATGCTGGGGTTCTACTGTACTGTGTATAAATTAGGCCACGATTTTGGGTTTTTATATACCTTTATGTTTATCTGACCAGAGATACCCCATGCCCTTTGTCCCGTTGGCACATATCTGACACCTTTCAAAGATAATTACTTGTTTATAATAACTTAACCCTTTTTCTCTCACACATATTAAACGTTTAATTAAGCACACAACTGCCATTTATGTGTAGATAAAGAAGGACAAAGTTGACACGTATGACATTTAAAATAGGCATATCAGCTTAGGTTCTAGTGCCTTTACTAGATCAAAGCAATCTAACGAATTTAGCGTGACGGCTATCTGGTGGGGTAGTCTCGAGAGATTGACTATGTACTCCATGTCGCACACGACCAAGAAGGACAAGAGAAAGGAGGAGGAGGCTCTGGCTCTCCACGAAATGCCTGAGATTCCTCTTCTTTTCGTTTTCGGATGATGACTAGTCTGGCCGAGACAATAGTAGAACACCCTGAGGGAGGAAGGAGGAAATACAGTAAACCTCCGATGAAAGGACCAGTCTTTTAACGACTTTCCTGCATCATGCATCAACTCTCTCTCCCTCATTTTAACGGTTTTATCAACAAACCCTTTATTCTGATTTTTTCTTGTTTCGTCATCTACTCTAAGCAGAGAACACCAGAAATGACATCTTTATTGCAAGTCAAAAAATATTTATTTAAATATTAGCAATAGTACCTGTATTTTCATACCGGTACATCTCTGTAAAGAGCTGAAAAAATATTGAAAAATTATTTCAAGTGGCCTCTGTAAGAGTTATGTAGTAGATGCTTTCATAAGCCATATACAGTATACACGTACAGTAAATAGCTAAATACTGTACATGTTTCATAATCTTAATGCTTAGAAAGATATTAGAGGTCAAACTTCTGCCTGGATAGGTTGGTGCACATTACGGGACCTTCTTTCTTTTTTCTCGTACTGTGCACAGGCAGAGTAGGCAGACAGGTGCACCAGTATGCGAAGTTTGTAGTGATTTATAGAGTACTAAAGTTAATGTGATTACCAAACTTGTACTAATTTATTCTTCCTCGACTTCCGCAATACAAGTAAATCAAGAAGCTCCTCTGGTATACAAGTACTCGTAAACTCTCCTAGCTACAGCTGATATATTCCACGTACTAGTTTTATACACACACATTCTTGTCA
>JAAUYM010047209.1_pt1 | contig 11858 bp, 16 predicted proteins | sample 7278001 | NCBI WGS metagenome assembly JAAUYM01 (sample SAMN14350224, study PRJNA611818) | marine sediment metagenome | isolation source: surface marine sediment (1.8m) | place: French Polynesia: Moorea | collected 2018-08
CACATGCATACGTGGCAGCATCACAATGCACATCACCAATCCCCCCGGTTGTATCATCCATACCATCACGGACAGTTTCTCCATCCCTATGGGTACCTTCATAGCCACCACATGCATTACGGCAATACCCAGGCCTATATGGTCCCTCACCAAAACATTGCCGGATGGTCTCAGTGGCCTCCTCATTGGCAGATGCCTCCTCCTCCTCCTCCTCCTCCACCACCATACCAGCACCATCATTCACAATCGCAAATGCATTCACCAGATCAAAATTTCTTCTTCAATCAGTCCGGATGGGAAGGACAGCATGGATATGCCCAGACAAGCAGATGGCATGAGGTAAATGATGCCTCCTCACACTTTACTTCCTCTGGATGGAATTCGTGGAACAATGAGAGGGTACAGCAACAGCAACATCACATGATGCAACAGCAGAGATCCTCTTCCTACGATGGGAGCCAGCACCACTCACAAGCATATTTTCAGAAGAAGCCTCACAGCCACCAACATCAACATCGGCAGCATCACCAACAACATCTGCAGCAACAAGAAGAGTCAGGTCTCGATGCTTCTTTTGATGATGCTAGTCTCCTTGCTGCCATCAATGCCAGTCAGCAACAGTATCAACAGGGAGGCAACAGGGGACACCATGAACCATTGCAATTGCAGTATGTGGGACCTGCCGGTGTAGGGGAGGAAGAGCAGCAAGAGCAGCAGCATGAACAGCAGCAGCGGCAGCAAGAGCAGCACAGCTTTCAGAATGCCCTGAGCCAGGATGAAGATTCCATTCGCCCTCCCAGACCTTCCTCTGATGATGATGTAATTCGTGCAGCAGCTGAGGTGGTGGCCAGGGACAACGGAACTCTCCCAGTCCTGCATGCAGATGGGGCAAATGAGCAGGAGGATGGAGAGGAGGAGAGTGAGCTGTTCACAGAGGATGCCTCAGGCACTGAGGTAGTTGTCACAAATGAGTTGACAAGTGATGAGGTGGCTAGTCTAGCTGGCTTTGCTAACATCGGGAACCTCAACAGCCTGGTCAGCTTTGTCAGTGAAACCTGCCTCAGCAGTGGCAGCGACACCAACAATAATGGTCCTGACTCTAATGTTGCAGAGATTGTTGAGGCAGAAGAAGGTAACAGTAGCAGAGGAGAAGAACAGAGACAAGGGGTAGATAGAGAGCAACAGCACCATGGAAAGCAGGAAAATCTCCTGCAAGACCAGGGCAGTAGGGATGCAGACAATTGCTTTCTGAAGGAGGGCAGCGAGGATCCGGTGTTGACGGCAACTGCACAGATGGTCATCCCAGTGGCAACAGCCACGACCACAACCACAGTGATATCGACCGAAGGTGCTGGAACCAGGATCTGCCAGGTGTCCACAGCTGCACATCAGCAATCTGTGGGCATTGTGGTGCCGCCCTCTGCAGGACTGGAGGTAGTCATCACGGAGAAGTCCATGGAGTTTGGGGGAAGTGAAGAAGAGACACTCACGCTGCATTACCCAACTCCCATACTAGAGGGAACTGCAGCATCAATGGCAACGACAGCAGTGACGATGGCAACATCAGATGTTGTGGGAGAGTCTGGAGTCATGCTGGACATGAACAGCAGGCCAGGGGATACTGCAGGCAACATCACGCAGGTGTGGGGAGTGATAAGATTTTTTTTGTAAAAAGTCACCACTATGTGCTTGCTTTAGAAGTGGTGGGAGAAGAATGTGTACTAGTACTAGTAGCATGTAAAGATGCATTCAATTTTACCATTGCCAAGGATGCTTCTGCGTCTTCTGCCTCTTCCTGCTCTGCATCAGTGTCCACCTACTCTCAGTGCCCTCACCAAGCGGTGGATGAACTACCCAGGATGACGGTGGCAGAGCAAGCAAGAGACAAACACAAGCTCGACACCATGCAGGGACAGCTTGGGTTAGTAAAAGATGTCATAAATACGAGAGTAAAATATAAAGACTAAGACTAAACAGCAGTTATCAACTATTATCCAGGAAGAACAATAAAAGCAAACAACAGTGAGCCAGAAACAACCAACTTTACAGGTACCTCCTAGTGGGCTTGTTGGGTGAAAAGCGCTTGGCCAAATATGGATACCCAGACAAAAATGCAATCAGCATCTTGAACACCGTTTTGGAGCTGACCAAGAACAAGGTTAGTGCAACCATGACCACTGGGCAATTGACATGTTTAGGCAAGCAGGATTTTCAAACTTTAAAGGTGGTGGAGGAGAACTTCAACTGCAGTACCAGTTGCTGTGACAGTGGTGACATGAGCAACAGCAATGGCGACGGTGATGACGATGATCGGAAGTTGCAGCTGGAGAGCAGAAAAGTGCAGAGGCGCATTGCTGTCCTCAGGGCAAACATTGGAAAGCTGCTATGCATCTGCGTACCAGTTAGGTAGGAGTGACAGGAAGTTGAAAGTAACCATGTACTACTACATGTAATACTCTGTTTTCAATTTAGACATAAGTGGAGAGAATTTGGTTGGGACGGCAAAGGTGTTGATGAGATACTCGAGGAACTGAGCAAGGCAAGGCAATGCAGCCATCTTTACATGCCAAGTAAATTAATTAACTTATCCCAAAAATGTGCACAGGTTGAGCTTCCAAAATTTCAACCTGGTGATCAGGGCTATGAGGAAAGGCACAGGGAGTTGGAAGGAGGTGATGAAGATGGGAAACAAAAGGGGATCAGAATCCAAAGAAAGGTACGTCAATGAGCAAACACTTGTGGAATTTCTCTTGATGTTGTGTTCTCCTTTCCCCCATTGTCAGCAGGGGAGTTCTGTGAAGATAAACATGCAAGACTCAACGACCACCTCCTTGGATGATGAGGGGGAAGAGCAGTCCTCGTCCACTGGCAGAGACAAGAGAGAGGAGGAGGAAGAGGAAAGGGAGGCTGTACTCATGTTTAACAGTAACTTCGTCACTTCAAGCAAAGTTGCAAGGGAAGAGGAAACAAAGGAAGTGACACCATCTGTGGGTAGGGAAGGGGAAGAAGGTGAGAAGGAAGAAATGCCTAACCTGGAGGAGGAGGTGGATCTGGTGTCAGAGTTGGGTCCGACAGTGGCAGTTGTGGCCACTGGAGAACAGGACATGTTGGTGGAGGTGTCGGCAGAGAGCATGGAAGTGGAGGGGGAGGTCACGCTGGGAGGGGAGGATGACGAAGAGGGAAATAGTGGGGAAGAAGTGGTGGTCGGCTTGGAGGTAGTGGAGGACAACTCTTCCACTGATGCTGGTGCTGACTCTGCAAGAGTTGAGGACCAGGAATGAGGTCTCCCAATCAAACAAGCTCAAAGAACAAAAAAAACTGTAAAAATAGACCTTTCAATTTTTTTATATTTCTAGCTTTTCTAGGCTTTCTAGACCTGTTGTGATAAGATTCTTTGGCATTTTTGACCTACTACATACTATCGAGCAAGGGCAGGATGTGTGCTCGTATTAGTTCGTTACCGTGTATTTTGTCAAGATATTTCTTGCCTGATATTCTCAACCGCCTTCCTTCGCTTTTTCGGATTGCAGTACCACCACTACATAGTAAAGTTTCTCATAAAAATGTGTGCATTAAAAAACTTGCGATAAGAATCCTTTCATAGTACTGTGTATAGCTGCAAGTCCTAATTTTACTCCTCTTTTTCCTTTATTTCTTTCTGACAATAATTTTCCTCCTCCTCTTCTTTCCGTTTTTGCAGCACGCCAGCATCCAATCGTCTTACAACATTGTAATAGCACTGACTTTAACAATCGGCTAACATAACTTGTTCTTTTGGGGGGCTTGACAGCTTGAGCAACGCGGTTTCTCTTTTTTTGTCTGACTTTTTCCCCTTCCCTCTCACCTGTTCAAAAAGAAGAATCCGTTGGCGGTGAATCCGTTGGCGATCTCAGTGAACCTCTTGTTGACCAGCCTAATTCTGGCCAGATCGCCCGTGACGTCTTGTCCGCTGTCAGTCGACGTCTTCGCCTCGCCCGCCTTGGCGGCCTTGACGGTAGTGGTGTTGCTGTCGATGCTGAAGGAGGAAAAAAAGGAAGGATAGGATGTCTGCCTCGCCCCGAACTTCTTTCTTGGTTTGAGACGAACGTCACCTGAAGATCTGCATCTTTCCAGCTCGGTCCAGGCTGTCCAAGTTGTCGCAGATCATCTCGGCCTCGATCTTGTCAAACTGCTCCCTCAGGTTCCAGATCTGGTGTCGGATGATCTCGGACCCCTCAATTATAACGTACAGCCTTGAAAGACGGACACAAAATTATTTTCTTTTACCTGCGAAAAGCAGTCTGATGCTTCTACACATGCACGCACACCCATACACACACCTGATGGTGGGTGCGATCCAGTAGAGCAGGTAGGCCAGGATGAAGAGCAGGTGCTCCCTGTGATCGCCGATGAAGACGAGGAAGGCGATGGAGAGGTAGATGCCGAAGGAAATGCTGATGACCAGGATGGAGATGGTAATGAGGAGGTCGGTGCCGAAGGTCTTGTTGATGGCCCAAAACATCTGAGCGAGAGGAAGAAAGGTACATACGAGTACGCGCATACATGTACTATGTGGTTGGGCACATCTTTTCAGAAAGGAACTCGCTTGAGCCGTTCTCTCACATCGTAGAGCGCCTTGCTGCGCCTGTAGCAGCACATCCTGCTGTCTTTGCCCTTGGCGTGAGGTGACTTCACGTGGGTCAGAATGTGGATGAAGTGGTGCTTGAGGATGTGCCCGAAGCGCAGGAAGAGCAGCTCCGTGAACATGTGGTTCTGGTTCTCGATGAAGAGGGCGAAGGCGATGAGGGCGATGAGGAGGACGTCCAGGAACCCAACCTCCGGGTTGCGGACGATCCCGTGGACGGCGATCAGGTAGATGATAGAGGTAATGGTACACACGCCGCAGATGCCAAAGCGGTAGACCATCACCTTCGCCACGGACGGGTTCGGCCTGGACGAGGGAGGAATTTTAATGGCGCCGGGAAATTGCAAATGTAAACGAAGGATATAAATGTCTAATTTACTTTTAATAGTCGTGATCCTTTCTATGTACACTACATAGGTATGGTTGTTACATATACGTACAGTACTTTGCCAATTTTAAGTAACTCCTTACCATGGTTCCCCCTCCTCCACGGTCTCGGTGAGGGACCTTAGCTTGGCGTTCAGCTGGGTCAGCTGGGTGCCGAGCCTCAGGTTGGCGAAGAAGATGAAGAGAGCCGAGCACTGCAAGAAGATCATGTGGGAGACGATGGCGAAGTAATCGGTCCTAGAGAAGTCGTCGTGGCCGAACGCCCTCTTCCACAGGTCCCCGAAGGTGAAGCCCTGATCCTCCAGCCACTTGTGCATCACCACGAGGATGGCCACGATGATGGAGAATTTCAGCATGAACGTCCACAGCAGGCGGACGGGGCGAAACCTGGGAAAAAGAGAGGAGTGAGGGTGAGGTGTTGATCGTGAGGCAACTTTGTCATCATCTTTTTTTTTTCTAAGGTGTGTAGCATTATAAAATAGTATATATTTTGTCCCTCCGTGCATGCATCCTCACACGAAGACCATGAAGTTGTCGTGCGCGGTACTTGGGAAGACCCCGAAGGCCTGGTTCATCCAGAAGTTGATGGCCCAGGCCTTGACCGGGGAGACGAAGGCCGTCATGGACTCCTCGTCGCCCCCGTCGAGGCCGAAGCCGAAGCCCCTCATCCTCTTCTTCAACCCGTCCTCCAACATCTTGTTGATGCTGCCGGCGGACCAGGCCTCCCTGCTGTTGCTGCCTTTCAGCCTCGGAGGCATCTTGGCTCGCCACTGGTGGCGGCGGCACAATCGGACTTCCTCCAGTGCCGGAGGCCCCAATTTCCCATATTTTATTGAAACGAACTTCGGTTGCCCTCTACTGGTACCACATTAACAACAATGCATTGAAAAACGAAACTTCAATAAAGTAAAAATTATAGTCTTTGCTCTTTTTCATGTCCCGTGCAACTAATACAATACAAAATAAAATACTTTCTTTCTTAAACAGCACTCCTTTTGAGAAGATACTTTACAACATCTTCAAGTTGTAATTACTCGTAGCTTTACATGCAAGTACGAAGTAGGTGGTACTTAAGATATTGTGTGACCCCATAAAAAATGACCAGGTACACCGCTGATTACGTATAGATTAGACACGTGTCAGATATTTAGCGTCAGATATTTGGTAGTACGTTTCCTCTGGAAGAGAAAATATTGTGCTCCGCTGTACCTACTGCGGCATTGTCCTGTATAGGTACGTGCACGTACAGGAATCCTTTAATGCCGCATCATCAGTTTTTTTATCCTGCTATACCTATTGAATACAGTTTGTGCCAACGAGCCGATAGTGGTGCTTGGCAAGCCTGAGAAATGTCATCATCGCTATACATAGTACAGAGCTGACAGGCACTGCTTTGCCCGTATTGTGGTGCGTAGTTCCAGCTCAATTAAAAAATAAAACCCAGGCCTCCTGTATGTACAGTGTCTAACCCGATAAATATATCGGCACTTGCGTTAAAAACTAATAATGTGCTGGTGTCATTAGGGTACTAACAACACCTTCGATCTCCCCCAGGCACCCACCCCCAAGAGCATTTCCACGACCCACTTCAAAACCCAGGCACCCACCCCCAAGAGCATTTCCACGACCCACTCCAAGTTAAACAAACATATCTAAAGTTAAATTTCCTCACACGAAGGTCATAAAGCTTTCGTGGGCGGAGCTGGGAAAGACGCCGAAGGCCTGGTTCATCCAGAAGTTGACGGCCCACGCCTTGACCGGGGAGACGAAGGCCATCATGTGGTCCCTGTTGTTCACCTCCTCCTTGTTCATCTTCTCTTCAAGTTGCTTGCCTCCCTCCTCGATGATCCTGCCCACGCTGTCGGGAGACCAGGCGTCCCTGCTGGAGGGCCTCTTCTCGCAGACGAACTTGCGGTACTTTTCCATCGGGACCTTCATGACGACTGATGGCTGTCTCCGTACTACCGGTCGTCCTCAATCCTCCAACTTCAACCCGGATTCATTGCTGACCGCATTGTGTTGTGGGTGACGGATTGCTTTGTTTTCTCCAACTCTCTCTCCAGACTTGGGAACGAAAAACAAGGGGAACAAAAAACCACCATTCGTCCTGGTTGGTAGAGAGATACACACAGCATTAAAATTGCATTTCTTCCACTGGTGTGACGACTTGAGATGGTGCGGAATAAAAAAATCTGGATCTGGCAATGGCGTGACCTGTATGTACACTATGAGAGTCATCAAACAAACCACTGGCTGTTTTGTCAACTCCCCCTTGTGGGGTGGTAGGTAGGCGAGTATTGCCTATTGGGATTCCCCAAAAATCTTGGTTTTGGTTTCATTCCCGGCAAAAACTCACTGGTAAACGGCCTCCTTTTTCTACGCACCCACGAGTATTTACAAATTGATGTATTAATGTCTCTTCATGATGTCCTCAAATATTTTTTTCCACTCTCAACTTATGTTAGTATCCTATGGCGAAAGTATGTGGACAAGTACCAATTTCCCTCACCAAGGCCATAATAGCAAGTTTGCTGACAGCCACTGCTTCTCCACACTGCGCAATTCTCTCGTTAATTGTTACGTCCTTGCTGCCTACGCGAAATGATGTACGTATGTACCAGTACAAAGGGCGGAAAATCACTTGGTTTTTTTTTTTACCAAAATATACTAGTTTAAACATTGGCGTAATTTGCATGTGTAAAATAAGGCTCTCAATGGCCTACTACGCGTACGGAAGACAGAATCCGTAGTTAACTCCGTAGAAAAAACCTCGAACTAACTCAATGGTCTCAGGCTCTGTAGGCGTCGCCCTCCCCGTCGCGCCTGATCCTCCCCTCCTTCAACAGCTTCTGCAGGTGGTGGGAGACGTTGGCGGCGGCGGCCGGGTACAGCACCTCGGGGGTCTCCACGTAGACCCGCCTGACGATGTCCATGGCCGTCAGGCTTCCGCCGCCGTCGGCAACGGCCTCCTTCTCCAGGGCCTCGAAGATCTGTTGCTCCCGCTCGTTCCGGTGGGAGATGTAGTACTCGATCTTGGGCAGCGGGTCCTCCACAACCTTCCCGTGGGCCGGGTAGATGAGGGCCGGTCGGAGCCGGAGGATCTTGTCCAGGGAGGCCATGTAGTCGTGGAGGTCCTCGAAGACGGCCGTGCCCTCGCCCAGGATGCAGTCGCCGCTGAAGAGGGCGTTCTCCTCCTAAGAAAAGCAAATACGCAGTCGCCCCTCTTATGATGTGGATAAACTTCGACTGAGTTAATAACTAATAACCCACAAGGTCATCCTATCAGCAAACCTCTAGATGCAGAGCGAAGTGGTCGGTGGTGTGTCCCGGCGTGTAGACGACCCTGACGGTGGCGCCCTCCACCTCGAACACCTGGCCGTCCTCCACGTACTCGTAGGAGAGTCCCTCCGGCAGCTCAGGGTCAGCAGCGTCCTGCCTGGGGTATTTGTGCACCGGGGTGCCCGGCTAAAATTTGAATTTTATGTAGTACAGACGTCTCTCATACTATCCCACACACGAATCCGCAAATCAACATGACAAACCGGTGCTATCGACTTGATGACCTCCTTGACGCCCCCGACGTGGTCCCGGTGCCAGTGGGTGAGCAGGACCGAGCAGAGCTGGACTCCCCTCTCGTCCAGCGCCGAGCGGAGGTTGGAGAAGTACTCGGGGTGGCCCTCCTCGGCCGTGTCGATTAACAGGCGCCTGCGACAAGCAGAGAAGGAAGTTGTGTCGATAATTGTGAGATGTGGCATTGGTTTCCCCCCCCTTCCTGCTCCGGGGTGTGCTCTTACTCCTAGACTGGCTCTGCTTCAGTCAAAGTCGGTAAATTTACTTGAAATAATTAGGAATGCCAAAATTAAAAAAATGACTAAAACATCCCGTCTCTTTTTTTGGCACATATTTCAGTAGAATTTGTCTCACTTCTTCCCGCTGCCCACGACGTAGGTGTTCGTTCCCTGCAGGGTCATCGGGCTCGGGTTGCACCCGAACACCCTGAGCACCCTGGCGCTGAGCGCAGACACGCGCGGGATAAAGGAGAGGGAGGAGGCAGGGACGGACATCGCACCTCACGCTCACACCACCACGACGGGAAACGGACGATACTTGACTAAAAAAAATGCTATGTCGCAGTTACCTATACTATGTAGTAGGTATAGATATACAATGTAACTATATCACAGGATGAGAGCAGTGGCAGCAGCGCAAGTTGTCTGCAAGAGAGATTACAAGAGCAAGCTTTTTGCGCATGCGCAGTGGGGAAACTAGTCGACATTTTGGAAAGGGGAAGAAGCGAGCGCGGCTGACGGAGAAGGGAGAAACCAGCTGTCGTGTCTTCCTTCCTCCTGCGCAAGCAGAGCAGCAATCACAGAAGAAAATACACTCCAACTCACGGAAAAAAAGAGCAGATTTAGTAAATGCTACTTTTTTTTTTTAGAGAAAGAGAGAGGCAGCCTCGGAGTGGGATCCTTCATTCCTGATACGAAAATCAACCAGAGCTCAATGCAGTCCACGATGGCCTCTCTGGCAAAGTTTACTCCGCTTCGCAGGAGCTTGAAAGGTCGGAACTCGGTTCATTTTTCACTTGCACTCTTAATGGAAAAGATTGCAATTCTGGTTTCCTTTTTCCCTGCAGCCGCGACTCTTAATGGAAAAGATTGCAATTCTGGTTTCCTTTTTCCCTGCAGCCGCGACTCCCATGCTGTCGTCGGTGAGGTCCCAGGCGAGTGGCGCTGCGGCGTCCGAGGACCCTCCGGCCAAGACCAAATTCGGACCGCTCAAGGACGAGGACAGGATCTTCACCAACCTGTACGGCCGCCACGACTGGACGGTCAAGGGGGCCCTGGCCAGGGGGGACTGGTACAAGACCAAGGAAATCGTGGAGAAAGGGGCGGACTGGATCATCAACGAGGTCAAGATCTCCGGGCTGCGGGGTCGCGGCGGCGCCGGGTTTCCCTCCGGGATGAAGTGGAGCTTTATGCAGAAGCCGGACGACGGGAGGCCAAAGTTCCTGGTGGTCAACGCCGACGAGGGGGAGCCTGGAACCTGCAAGGACAGGGAGATCATGAGGCACGATCCGCATAAGCTGGTGAGGGCCAAGTCGTGATCAAGGATCTTCCTCCCGACGGGTCTTTTAAACTTAGGAGCATAACAAATTCAGCTTTAAACATGTAATTGAAGATGTCATTAGAATACCACATAAATGTCACAATTTTTTTTTCATAAATTTGTTTCGCTTGTAATTTTGAAAGTCCCGTCGGGCTCTTCCGTGATTGCATCTGAAACCACACAAACTAACTCATATTCTCCTTCTTCTCAGATCGAGGGTTGCCTGATCGCCGGTCGCGCCATGGGGGCCAGGGCCGCCTACATCTACGTCCGCGGGGAGTTTTACAACGAGACCGCCAACCTGCAGCTGGCCATCAAGGAGTCCTACGCCAAGGGGTTCATTGGCAAGAACGCCTGCGGCTCCGGCTACGACTTCGACGTGTTCGTGCACAGGGGCGCCGGCGCCTACATCTGCGGGGAGGAGACGGCGCTCATCGAGTCCCTGGAGGGGAAGCAGGGGAAGCCCCGCCTGAAGCCGCCCTTCCCGGCCGACGTGGGCGTCTTCGGCTGCCCGACCACCGTGACCAACGTGGAGACGGTGGCGGTGGCGCCGGCCATCTGCAGGAGGGGGGGCAAGTGGTTCGCCTCCTTCGGCAGGCCGCGGAACTCCGGTACCAAGCTGTTCAACATCTCCGGCCACGTCAACAACCCGTGCACGGTGGAGGAGGAGATGTCCATCCCGCTGAAGGAGCTGATCCAGCGCCATGCCGGCGACGTCATCGGTGGATGGGAGAATCTTCTCTGCGTCATCCCTGGCGGATCGTCCACGCCGCTTATTCCAAAACAGTAAGAAAATATGTATAATGCTGATAAGAACAAAAATGCGGTACTAGAAAGTGCTTCAGCTATGAGCAGGTTCTACGAATACCGTAGTAGTAGAGGTATGGTTAGTGGTATGGTTAGTGGCAGTGGAGTTGCTGCAACAGCAACACGATGATGTCATAAAGAAGACCTGCCTCACCTCAGATCTGCCGTTTTTGTCAGGAAGTCATGCTGTTGATAATGCTGTTCGCAATAGCAACAGCAAAAACGTATAAAGAGCAGCAACAACAATGACAATCAGGGAAAAAATATATCCACATCCCCTCCGTCATCTCTCCCAGAGTGTGCGACGACGTTATGATGGACTTCGACGCTCTGATCGCCGCCCAGACCGGCCTGGGCACCGCGGCCGTCATCGTCATGAACAAGCAGACCGACGTGGTCAAGGCCATCGCCAGGCTGGCCACCTTCTACAAGCACGAGTCGTGCGGACAGTGCACCCCGTGCAGGGAGGGCTGCAACTGGATGTACCAGATGATGTGGCGATTCAGTAAGTACGCATGGTCGTACGGCATTGTACTCCTAGTTTGGTCATCACTAGGGGGCGAAAAAACATTTAATCCAAAAGGCCAAAATATTTATATTTAATAAAAAAAGCCAAAACATTAAAAAAATATTCAATTTTTCTCCCCTTAATAATGGGCACTTTTTAGCTTTTTATTGTCCTCAAGCATGGAAGTAGTTACAAACAACATATTTGACCAGGTTTTTCTGGGTGAAAATGTGCCTTCTATCCGTCAGGATGTTTTTGTACTGGCTGAATGACCTCTCAACATCCACGAACACAATGGGGCATAGCTTGAGGGAGGCTGCTGCATCGGGGCTTATTTCCAGGGGCAGGATCATCTCCTCCTCTCCCTGCAGAACCTGATTGATCTTGTTGAGCAGCTCCAACAAGCACCTGGTCCAGCTTCTC
>JAAUYM010019324.1_pt1 | contig 11856 bp, 10 predicted proteins | sample 7278001 | NCBI WGS metagenome assembly JAAUYM01 (sample SAMN14350224, study PRJNA611818) | marine sediment metagenome | isolation source: surface marine sediment (1.8m) | place: French Polynesia: Moorea | collected 2018-08
CAGAAAACGTTAGGATCAATCCATAATAAATACAATAGTAGATAGGCAATAATAATAAGATTATGGGAGAAGCAAAACGCCGTAAATCCGCCTTGGGAGAAAAATATGGTCAAGAATCTCGAATTCTACCTGGAATACCCATTACCAAATCTCAGGCAGAGCAGTTTGTTAAATTGACAAGTAGGGGTGCTTGGATTGGAATTGGTATTATGATTACTGCTTGGTTTACAGTACGGTTTATCGGTCCTGCTTTTGGATGGTGGGAAGTTTATTAATTCAACTAATAACCATAGACAGAGAACAACATTAGATCAGAAAACTGGGGGAAATAACTAATGAGTGAAAACAATCCCTATGAGATACTTGGGGTTACGGAAAATGCTTCTTTTGAAGAAATACAAGCTGCTAAACAGCGTATCTCCAAGCAATATAGTGAAGATAGCAAAATGGTAGAAAAGGTCGAAAGTGCTTATGACGCTATTATTATGGAGCGTCTGCGGTTGCGACAAGAAGGAAAAATTAAAGTCCCCGAAAGAATTAGATTTCCTGAACGTAGCGTAGAACTTCCTGCGCCGAAGACTCCTATTATTCAGCAAAATACGGCCAATTGGTGGCATCAGTTGCTAGATAATCCCTCTCAGAAAGAAATCCTGATTACCACAGGAGTATTCTTAAGTTTAGCGATTATTACAGTGATTTCTCTCAACAACAATAATTATTCATCATTATCCTTGCTCATGGGTTTGGGCTTTATGAGTAGTCTTTACTTTCTCAATCGCAAAGAAAAGCGTTTTGGTCGTTCACTGTTGATCAGCCTAGTGGCTTTACTGGGTGGGGTTGGTTTGGGAACAGCGATCGCAGGAACCTTAAAAGGTAGCGGTGTCTTGATCTCTGCTGAACAAGTTAGTTCTGCGGTAAGTTTTACCTTATTCTGGTTCGCTAGTTGTTTTCTGCGTTGAGCAATACTCAATTAGTTATAGCCGTGTATAGGGGATCAATGAAGTAATTTTGACCACAGCTTGTTGCAGATTATCGGTAATAAAATCAGGTTCGTAGCACTCTAATTGATTGCGAGCGCGAATTCCTGATAATACCCCAATAACTTTGATGTTATGAGTTTTTGCTGCTACTATATCCGCCTCAGTATCCCCTACCATCCATACATCAGTAGCAGTAGGTAACTCTTTTAAAGCTCTAGCCATTAATAGAGGTTTATCCTTAACATCAGCAGTTTTCACATAATCATTAGGCAGACAGTAACGACGCTCAGGAGGAAAAAATCTGGCTAAATCGTACTTATCAAAAGCTACATTGAGTTCCTTTTGTTTGCGCATGGTCATTACCACTAAATCAATACCCAATTTTTGCACCTCTTCTAAAGTTGCGATCGCACTAGGGATCACGGTATCATGAACTAAATAAGGCAAGCTATGAACAGTATACTTGCGTAAACGGGCAAAATCTTCTGCTTGAGTGGCATTTAGTCCCGAAAGTAACCCAATTTTTCTTTCTGGTACACGGGAGCGTTTGAGTTGCCAAAATTCGTCTTTTGATAAGGGACTTATTGTTTGGTTAGGAGGTTTGACTTGCTCTAGACAATACTGATAAACATAATAGTAGCGATGGGAAACATCCATTATGGGGCCGTCAAAGTCTGTGATCAGTCGCAGCATTCTCTAGTCTTTATTAAGCTTTGTTACAAATTAATATTAAACCATTAAACATTCAAGTAGAAGCTTTAATAATTTCTGATGCCCTGTTACAGATATTTAGTTAGTGTTGCGCTCAACTAAAACAATTTTCCATTGTCCTAATTGGCTAGCTTGAAAGGCAACCTTACTACCGTCGCCACTAATAGTAGGATGACTGACAGAGCCTTTGATGTCTGAAGTAATTAATTCTGCTCGTTGTCTCTGTCGGTCATAGACAAAAATATCGCTTTTTCCCCTTTCGGTAGAAACATAAGCAATGTAACGTCCATCTTGGCTGATAGATGGTTGATCTTGACTCGAATTATTGCGATTGAGATTGGGAAGAGGTACTAATTGACGTTGGGAAAAATCATAGAGAAAGATATCTCTGTGACCACGGCGGTCAGAAGCAAAAACTAAGTAGTTACCATCTCCACTGTAGTTGGGATATTCTTCAGTAGAATTGCTGTTAATACCACCTGATAAAAGTTGTACTGTTTGACCGCAGCCTCCAATTAGATTAAAAATCAGCAAATTTAAGAATGTGAGATGAATAATTAGGATTGTCTTCATTAATTCTTCACAAAATCTCTCTTTATGTAAATTTATTTCCCAGAAATCACCATTTTGTAATGTAGAATAGGACGTAAATTTATCAATATGCGACTTTATAATGAGATTTTATAAAGATTTTATAAAGTCGTCTGCTCTCTAAGGCTCTGAGATTACTGATGAATCGTACTGTTGCTCTTCCCTTTACTTGGTTTCTTTTAGCTAGCGATCTTACAGGGCTACTTCTCTGTTTCAATTTAGCTGTTTTATTGCGTTTGGAACAATCAGTAAATTTGAACTCGCCATTACTGTATGGATTAACCTTAGCTTGTATGTTCGGACTATACCTAGCCGATAATTACAAAATACCGCAAAACATTTCCAGTTTTTGGTTTGTTGTCAGAGTTTTATTAAGTCTTTTAGTGATTGTAATTGTTATCACTTCTGGCATCTACTTTGCTGGATTATGGGGTAGGGAAAATCTAGTCGGTAGAGGTATTTTATTTATTAGTATGGGCTTGTTTGCTGGGTGGGCGATCGCATCCAGAATCCTAGTCAGTAAATGGCTGCAAAAAAATCCCACAGTTAGCCGTTTTTTGGTAATTGGTGGGGGAAAAAAAGCTCTCAACTTTGCTCAAGAATATCAATCTGCTGATACAGAGGCTCAATTTGTCTTTCTTACAGCAAATAAACTGACTACAGCAGTTTTAGCAGGCCAAAATCAGGTAGAATTTGGGGTAAATAGCCATTTATCTCCCTCCAATACTCCTGAATTACCCTTCTTTAACCACAATAACGTTACTATAGACCGCCTAGAAAACTTCCAATTATGGGAGCAGCAATCTTGGTCAGCAGCAATCATTGACTATAGTAGTAAAGAAGTTTCAGACACTACTCTCCAACGGTTGATGGCAATGCGCTTAAGGGGTATTTATGTCTATAGTTTGGCAGACTTTTACGAGCAGTTTTGGCACAAAATACCCCCTGCTTATATCCAAGATGATTGGTTTGCTCTTGCCTCTGGGTTTACCATTCTGCACAATCCTCTCAATATTAAATTTAAGCAATTGTTGGATTTTTGTGCTGCTGCACTATTAATTCTCATTACTCTACCTATTACAATGTTAGCTGCGATCGCAGTTAAACTTGAGAGTCCTGGTACTATTTTTTATTCCCAGGTGAGAACAGGGCATAATGGTAAGAAATTTCGTGTCTATAAGTTTCGTTCGATGGGACAGGATGCAGAACAAATGGGGGTGCAATGGGCGCAAGAGAGAGACCCCAGGATTACAAAAGTAGGTCGTTTACTGCGTCTGACGAGAATTGATGAGTTGCCCCAACTCTGGAATGTATTAAAAGGAGATATGAGCCTGATTGGGCCTCGTCCTGAAAGACCTGAATTTGATGGTCAACTACGCCAAGAAATCCCCTATTATGATGTACGTTATCTAGTTAAACCAGGTATTACGGGTTGGGCACAAGTTTGTTATCCTTACGGTGCTTCTGTAGAAGATGCTTATCAGAAAGTAGCTTACGATCTCTACTACATTAAAAATTATTCTCTATTCCTCGATTTTGTGATCGCTCTAAAAACCCTCAAGGTGGTAATTTTGGGTAAAGGACGTTAAAGCAAGGTGAGGCACGGAGTTATTTTGTGCCATCATCAAAAAGGTCTTAGAGCTAAAAAGCTGATTCAAGCTACCTTTTGAAATGGTTGTCACCCCGTGAAGCAATACTGTTCGGTTAACAAGTTAAGTGTTGAGACAAGCAGGGGGAGCAGGGGGAGAGGAAATAAGGCTTATCCGAACAGTATTGCCCCGTGAAGAGGAATCGTTTTTATATTCGTTTTATACCATAAAATAAAACATAATCTGGCATTTTTAGTTAAATTTGCTACATAATTACCATAATAAATCATTTAACCTATATGTACCCTCCGATTGCTTATTAAGACCGCCCAAAGTAAGAAGGCGGTTTTTTATTGCCTTGGTTTTGAAAAATCAGCCCACACTTCAAGCTGCTCCACATTTAACTTGCATAATTCCGAGGCTCAATCTAATTGCTAAATATCACGGCGGAGTTTCTTCGACTCCTTCTGCTTCCTCTGCTTTTCATCTGTAGCTTGCCTTAAATCAAAAATATATATCAAAAATATATAAGGATACAGGCAATCCACGGAGACAAAATCGACAAATTATCTTCATGACAAATTCATCAAAAACAAAACCTGTACATGGTAAACTAGCCACTGTTCGGTAAGTATTTGTAACTACCGTGCCCGCCTCGGATTTTTTTTTTATTCTGATTAACGAATAGAATTTTTGCTTTGATCAACTTGCTGACCAAATATTTAGGATTACTCTACTTAAATTTGCTGAATTGTAAACGCGCTTGCTGTTATATCTGTTTGTTTTTTGCTGGCATGGTTTTGGCTTTATGTCATCATCCAGTAGCTAGAGCGCAAACCAATAACCAGACTGAATTTGATTACTTAAGTATTATCTGGCTGTTAGTATCTGGTACGCTTGTATTTTTTATGAATGCTGGCTTTGCCATGCTCGAAGCTGGTCTTTGCCAGAGGAGAAACGCAGTTAATGTTTTAGCTAAAAATCTAATTGTCTTTTGTGTCTCCATCCTCGCCTTTTGGTGGATTGGTTTTGGGATTATGTTTGGGGATGGGAATTCATTTTGGGGACAAGAAGGCTTCTTTTTTCAAATATTTAACCCTCCTTTTAATAATTATTTTCCCGTCGGGTTTGAAGATCTAGCTAACCTATACGCGGGTCAATCTTTTGTGGGGATATTTTTTTTTCAACTGGTATTTGCGGGAACAGCAGCTACGATTGTTTCTGGTGCAGTTGCAGAACGGATTAAATTTTGGGCATTTTTTTGGTTTAGTTTTTGTTTAGTAGGAATTGCTTATCCGATATCTGGTCGTTGGGTTTGGGGCCCTGATGGTTGGTTAGCTACTAATCTCAGTTTTCTCGATTTTGCTGGTTCAACTGTAGTTCATTCAGTTGGTGGTACAGCAGGTTTGTTAGGAACAATGCTGCTTGGGCCTAGAAGAGGCTGGCAGGGATACGATCCCAATCAGATAGGTAAAGAGCAATTTACTGCCAAACCTAAACAATTCAGTGCTTATAATCTGACTTTTTCCACCTTGGGTTGTTTAATTCTTTGGCTCGGTTGGTTGGGATTTAATGGCGGTTCAGCCAAAACATTGACTCATATTCCCCACGTTATTACTACTACTATGATCGCTGCTGCTTCTGGAGGTGTATTCGTTTTACTGTTGCGGGGTTTGCGTCGTAATAAACCAGCACTACCTCTAGTGATCAACGGTATTTTGGGGGGTTTAGTCGGAATTACGGCATCTTCTGCTTATGTAACTTTAGGAGTTGCTATGTTTATTGGCGCTGTCAGTGGTTTATGTGTAATTCTGGTGGAAGCTGTATTAGAATTTTGTCGAATCGACGATCCTGTAGGGGCTGTTCCTGTTCATCTCGGTTGTGGAGTCTGGGGAACGTTCGCCGTAGGATTATTTGTTAATCAATTACCACCCTATATAAATCAAGAGGTAAATCGAACCGAACAAATTTTAGAGCAACTAGTTGGTATACTTTCAGTTCAAGCTTTGATAATCATTCTCTCCTTACTATTTTGGCTGGGAATAGGTATGATTCTCTATCTTGTTGAATTGTTCAATGAGCAACTCAAGAGATCTTGGCAAAGCCAAGACACTACGCGGTCGCAACCAGTCAACCAACCACCAGATAATCTAACTCAATCGAACAGAAATAAATATAAATCCGAAAACCTGATTCCCGAGTCTCCTTTAGAATGGTTGATAAAATACCTCAAAGTTGCTAAAGAAGCTTTGAGAATATCAGCAGAAGAGGAAATTAAGGGTAGTGATGGTACTTTTAGCCCTTCTTGACACTCCGCACGACTCCGCTAACGCTCAAGTCGTGGGATTCTTGGTTCTACGACTCGCCGTTAGACGACAGAGGGGGAGGGGGGAAATATCCAGACATTAACTGGACGTGGGTTTTGCTCGAAGCTCTATAATATCTCTTGCATTGAAACGACTATAATTTTTCGGTTGCTGGACAATTGGGAATAGATCGTAAGTATAACTGAGTTTGTTCTCCCCAATCAGCAGAATTGTACCAACGACTCAGCCAAAATTTGGCTTGGTTAAAACTTTCAGAAGTTGCACTAATTTTACAGAGATTGTTGATTCCATCAAACACACGATTTTCTTTGCCTAACCTTATGGCATTTAACACGATTAATTTGTCTAGGTTACTCTGGCAATTATCAGGAAACTGCTCTTGTAATTGTTGTTGTTCTTGCTCAAGGCGGATAAGCCAATCTTCTCGAGTAGCATCCTCAGCAGGAATTGGAGCGACGCACAAAGTTGACATTGATAATGATTGAGAATCAAGACTATCGTTTTCTTGTGAAAGTTTATGCTGTGAATTATTCAAGAAAATTACTATGGGTGAAATTACTAATAGTCCTAACAGGACTGTCAAAGCAGCTATTTGAGTAAGGGGTTCATTTTTAATTTTAGTTGCAGTTGAATTTTTTTTAGTATTTAGCGTAGTTTTTCCTGCTTGATTTGACGTAGTTTGTGACTTGGCTTCTAGAACAAATAATTGCTTTTTAACCCAATCTTGACTAAATATTGCTTGATAAATACGATTGGATACTTTTAACTTATTTTCTTGTTTAATTACCAATCCTAAATTAATTAATTCTTCTTCTTCTCGACTCTGATTTGTACTTATTTCTCCCTGCTCCAAAATTTGTAAATATAGTCTTAGTAGGGTGCTAGGAAGACAGATTGCCTTGTTTAATAAATAATCTTGAATCGTTTTCAAATATTCTCCCAATGCCTGACTTTCCCAATTATTAATTACATAATCTTGCACTAACTTGTTAACCCAGACAGCTTCTACCCCAGCAGGAATAAAATAGTTATAATCAGATATAACTTGACAAATTTGTCGCGTTAATAAAGGATGTCCTCCAGTCCAGGAAAAAACTTCTTTAAGTAAAGAATAAGGGGAAGCAGCTTTAGTTTCTAAATGAAAGGGTTGAATTATTTCTTGGTGAGAAGGTGACAAAAATTTCAGCTTTAATTTCAGTTTTTTCTCTGTTTTTCCTAAATGCTGAAGGAAAAAGTTAAGAGTCTCTTCTCTCAGCCATCCTTTCTCTACCGCCAATTCTCCCAAAAGCATTCCTGTTTCCTTTTGCTCTTTAAGTAAGGTTTCAATCTGTTGTGGGTCTATCAAAGCAGCTTCTTGGAAATAATAACCTAAAGGTTGTGTTTTTGGTTGCTGCAACAATTCAGGCAATTGTTCGGCAAAAAAATCTACGGTTTGTTGTTTAAGTATGCCTCGCCTCACCAAAATTGTTCCGAACTTAACTCGATTGTATTGAGATTGAATCTCTAAAGCTGTGCTAATTTGCAAATCTGAAATTAATCCCGCCTGTTCCAAAACTTTACCAAGGGGTTTGATAACTACATTTTCCATTGAGCAAGCAAATTGATATTTTGTTATTGGATATTTTGTTATTTATTTTACAATTTTGAGTAACATAAAATAAGTTAAAAATGCTACCAGATATCTAAATTTCTCATTCTCCAGATATCTAAATTTCTCATTCTTTCGTTGCAAAAATTATAACTCCGAACGCGAACGCGTTCGCGGGATACGGTCGGTCAGCGGGATACGGTCGGTTTCTTTGCACCTCATGTCCCTCAGACCCCCCGCTTCTTGTAGAAGGTTAGCTAATGTGATAGATGTAATATTTTTTGGTAAAGACTCACCCTGAGAGATGGCAAATCTCTTTTCCACACTATTAGCGATAGTAACTTCCTTCAGTAAATAACCCTAATTAACTAACAATATGACAAAATCTTGCCTCAATCCTCCTTACATCCAGGATTATCAACACTTTGAGCAACACATTGCCAAAATATTTAGTAAAGCAGGATGGAAAGTAGAAACTGCCAAAAATAATCAACCAGGATACGATCTGATAGTAAGAAATGACCGCTATACAGTAGCAGTACAAGTAAAATGGCTCAAAGGTAAAGTTTCCACTCCTCAAATTCTTAAATTTAGCGACTTTTTAGATAGTGAAGCTGGAAAAAAATTTGACTACGGATTTTTTATTACTACCAAAGGTTTTAGTAATCCTGTTTTATCTCTGATAAAATCTTGGGCTAAAGGAACTAAAATGTATTGTGGTATCGCATTAGAAAGTAATATTAATTGGATAAAACCTGTTATTGACTCTCCCAAACCCAAACCCAAAAATAAGATATACTTCGGTATCTTTACTTGTAAAGGAGGAGTGGGAAAAACTACAATTTCGGCTCATCTTGCAGGAGCATTTGTTTTACAAGAATTAAACGTTGCTCTAATAGATTTAGACCCAGAACAAAACCTTTCAAAATTAGTAGGAGATGGGGTGTATCTTCCTAATAAGAAAAGTGGCATAGGCAATAGTATTGAGGTATTTAAACCTGAAGAATGGGACGAATATGTAGTTCCAGATGCTCAATTAGTAATCTGTGATTGTTCCCCTGCTTTTGACCGAAACCCCCCAGAATTAATTGCTAAATTTGATTACTGTCTGATTCCTACTACCCTCAATCCCTTGGGAATAAATAAACACGGAAAAGTTATTGAAGACACAGTTAAATCCATCAGAAAAATCAATCAAAAAGCTCATCTTTTTGTGGTAGTAAATAATTATAAAAAAACTTCTAAAAATAAACTGAATATTCTTCGTAAAACTTACTTGAATGCTTATTATGATATCGAACAGCAAGATGATAAGTTTCACTGTATCGATCCAGAACAAGCTGCAATTCGTGCTAGTGACCAACTATACTACTGGGGAATTCATTTATTAGAAAATCCTGATGAGTCTCATGGTGAATTAGCTTTTAATCTCATAGGAGGAAGATGTCACCCTAGAGAAGATTTTATTAATTTAGCTGATTATATAGAAACTGCGATCGGTGGTGATATTTTTCGCGCCTATAAGTAGGTTGAGTGAAGAATTACAATTGCTTCAGCCGTGTGAGTATCAATACTCTGAGATAGAGCAATAACTGCATTTTGTCCCCCAAAACCAAAGCTAAAACAAAGAGCGTGTTTAATCGCTGCTCGATCAGATTTTGTCACAAAGTTGAGGTTAAATTCTGGCTCTTCTAAACCCACACAAGGGGGTAAATAGCCGTATTTTAGAGCCATTAAGCAAAAAGCAGCCCCTATTGCCCCAGAAGCCCCTAAAGTATGCCCTGTCGCTCCTTTAGTCGAACTTACTGCTACAGGGTGGGGAAATAAATAATTAATTAATTCTGCTTCGTGGCGGTCGTTTAACTTAGTACTTGTACCATGAACCTGAATATAGTCTATATCCTCAGCAGTCAGATTACTCCGTTCCAAACATTGCTTTATTGCGATCGCAGCACTTTTACCATTTAACTCTGGCGCACTGATATGATCTGCGTCACAAGTGAAACTGAAACCGGCAATTTCCCCGTAAATATGAGCTTCTCGACTCTGAGCGAGTTCTGCTGTTTCTAAAACCAACACTGCTCCCCCCTCTCCTAACACTAAGCCTTCTCTCCTGAAATCAAAGGGATAACAGCCAGTTTTTGCCAACGCTCCCATCTTGTCAAAAGCAGCTAAAGTCAGTCTAGTTACAGGGGTTTCTATCGCACCTACAATTACCCGTTCACATTCCCCAGTTTGAATCAACTCATAACCTCTGGCGATCGCATGAATCCCTGTTGCACAAGCAGCCATAGTCGATAAGACAGGTGCTTGGGTTTGAATCAAACTCGCAGTAATTAATGCTCCACGATGGGGTAAAGTTTCTAGCCAAGCAATTTTTTGTGCTTCGGAAGAACCAAATAATTGCTCTTGAGATAATAAGTCTTCCCAAGTAGCTTGACATCCCCTACTAGAGCCAATAACTACACCACAATTTGATAAGGGTATATTCAACCTTGCATCTTTTAGAGCATCAGTAACTACAGCTTTTGTGAGAAGGGAAAAACTTACCCGATCATTCTGTAATATCTCTTTGTTTGTAATTAAACCTAAAGGATAAGGTGGTAGTTCTGGGAAAGGCTGCTGTAATTTAATACCTGATTTACCCAACAATAAACTTTGCCAAGTATCCTCAAGACAGCCAAGACAAGACCGTAAACCGATCCCCGTAACTACTACCTGCTTTAAATTTTGAACCCTAGAGTTCATTTCGGGTTTAACTGATTACTGATTACTGTTGCAAATTTTCTGCTCCTTCAGTGATCTTTGCTGATTTAATGCGATCGCCTTGCTCAATCCCATCTACTACATCCATTCCTGATATCACTTTCCCAAATACTGCATAATCTCCGTCTAAAAATTCCAAATCTGCTAAAGCAATATAAAACTGGGAAGAAGCAGAATCAGGAGCTTGAGAACGAGCCATTGCTACTGCACCGCGATCGTGCTTAAGTGTAACAGCAGGTGCAGATAAACCAGCGGATCTACCTAAAGCTTTGTTATATACAGGAGTATCTTCGCCCTCTAGCTTAATTTCTAGAGGAATGAAGCGTCTTTGTCCTGTTTCTGAGTCAATATAGCCTCCAGTACCCAAACGACTTACAGGAAAGTTGGGGTCTTTACCTTGGGGGTCTCCTCCCTGTGCGACAAAGGGTTGTGGTGATTTAATGACACGGTGAAAGACTAGCCCATCATAAACTCCTTTTTGCACTAAATCTACGAAATTACCAGCAGTTATTGGAGCATCATTGCCATATACTTCAATGATTACGGGAGAACCATTAACTACTAGTTCAACTTCAGCCTTACCTTGGAGTTGGGGTAAATTATCAAACATTTCTTTACTGCTGGTATTGGTAACTACAGGTTGTTCCTGCCTAGCTAGAGTATCAGATGAGGAGGACGACTGGGAAGAATTTGTTGGAGACGTAGGGGTACATCCTCCCAGTAGCCAACTACCAATTGCGATCGCCAATATAACATTTGTTAACCAAACCTTACTTTTAGTAAGCATATTTCTAATTTTCAGAGTTTTTGCCACAGATTTTTTGATTTTGTAGCTAATAGCTAATAGCTATTAGCTTTAAAGAAATTTACAATCCTTCTAAAGGAACTTGCAAAAATTTAGCTAACTCCGCACCTTGATTTTCTAGAGTAGATAAGGCAATAGGTTCACCTACTCTGGTTAAAGGGATATCCCGACGTTTTTTCGCTCTCAAATAAAGAACCCGTTTGGGATTCAATCCTTCTCTAATTTCAGCCCTAACAGATTGTATATCTTCTAAGGGTATATTTACTTCCACCAGGCGATTCTTCCCTGGAAATCCCGAACGAGAAATAGTTGCTTTTCCTGTATTCTTATCAAACTCGTTATAGCCTCCTCCTACATCCCACAGAATAACTAACCAGAGATAAATTGCTAGCAAACAACCAGCTACACCATAAAAGGTCAACGCTACCCCCTGGGGAACAAACTGTATATTACTAGTATCGGAAACAATGAGAAGGTTAACTTTTAGGTAGCTTGAAAG
>JAAUYM010066216.1_pt1 | contig 11855 bp, 22 predicted proteins | sample 7278001 | NCBI WGS metagenome assembly JAAUYM01 (sample SAMN14350224, study PRJNA611818) | marine sediment metagenome | isolation source: surface marine sediment (1.8m) | place: French Polynesia: Moorea | collected 2018-08
CCCCCTCCCCCCTCCCTCTGCCCCCTTCTCCTTTTTCCTTTCTCTTCCTCCCCTCCCCCGCCCCGTTCTACCTGCAACACATTAGCAAGAAGAGCAAGCGCAGCGACTCATTCCACGTGAGAGAGGTGCAGTTTTGACATGTCCTCCGCCGCCGTAGAGGAGGCGGCCACCAGCCGCAATCCGCCGCATCCGCAGCCGCCGCAGCCGCAACAGCAGCAGCAGCATCCGCCGAGCCAAGGGGTGGAAGCGAGGGAGCAGGAGGACGTGCCACTGACCCCGGACGACAACTCCGACTCCACCGTGGACGTAGAGATGACCTCGCCCTCTCCGACGCCACAGGAGGACAATCATGAGAAAGCCTGTGGCGGTGACGGCGGTGGAGGCTGCGACGCCGTCGTGAACAGCAACGGAGGCGACAACGTGCCGGACGACACCGACGCGAACGACGAGAAGGAGGAGGAACATGATGAAGAGGAGACGGGCGCCATCTCCTCCCCTCCAAGTCCCACTCCTCCCCCGCTGACCATCGAGCCACCGGCGCAACCGCCCCAGCCAGTCTCCACGGCGACAGCGGCGGCAGCGACGGCGGCGGCGGTGAGGTCAACCCCGACTCCAATTCCGACCACGACTCCGCCGAGGTGCGTCGTGGCCATGTCCCCGGGGGCGCAGGCGCTCTCCATGGCAGCTGCAAGGTACTACTACATAGATGTTTGTCTTTCAGTTGTCCCATATTGGTCGAAGTCCATCTTGATCATGGCTGAAGTTTTGACCTCCCAAACTTCGTTTTACAGGCAAATTATGTACGACAACTACACCCCGTGGGTGATGGGCACCTACGGCGACTCGGCCAAGACCAAGACCATCACCACCCGCAAGTACGCGCGCATTGTGGCCCTCCTGCGCTCCCTGGAGAAAGACGGGGACTCCTCCTCGTCCGCGTCCTCCTCCTCCACTGCCTCCTCCACCGGCGGCGGCAGCACCAGCGAGGCGGCCAAGTTCCGCCTGTGGGTGAAGAGCAAAGGTTTCCACCTGGGTCCTCCGGCGGGGCACCCCGACAGAGACAAGCCCGGGAGCGCCGACTTGCTCTATTTGCCCACGGGGACTGATAAGGTACGTGTCAATACGCGTCTCCGCACTTACCTCATTTTCTCTCCCCTATGTACTATATGCTACGACTAAAACACGTATCTCGTACCCCGACTACTATACAAAGTTTCATATTTTTCTGACGCGCCACTTTGCTGATTCTGATGTTTTGATACTTCAGATCTTAATTTCAGAATATTCCTTGAAAGACCACGATAGTTTTTAAGGGGAAAGGTACAAACACTCTTTAGGTACTAAGTTCTATCTAGAGTAGAACAAAATGTGAAACGCTAGACGTGGAATAGCAACTAAGAGAAGGCGTGCGCGAAGGGGAAAAAAGGGCCTTGTCCTGCACCCTCTTCTTTCCTTTTTGTTCCGCCGGGCCAATTAAGTTCTCCTTTCAATCGCTTTCCCGAAGAAAGGGGGGTTATTTGCTTCCACGAAATTCTTTCCCCCTTCTTCTCGCTCCTCCCCTTTCCCCATATCATAATCCCCTTTCTTTCCCCTCCCCCTTCCCCCCTCTCTTCCCCCGCTGAGGTTCGTGGTCCCCTTTCCTCTACCCATGTACTAGTACTACATATAAAGAAGCACATTCATAACGACCCAGAAGATCAGGTTCGGTTGCGGGGAAAGAAAGAGGAGGAGGAGAAGGGCGATGGAAGCTTGGGGGAGGGGAGAAGATCTGCTAGGTAGTAGTAGTAGCGAGAGAGCGCTACTCGCACTGGCCCCTCTCTCTCCTCCTCCTCCTCCTCCTGCTTTCTTCCTCTCTTCTCGCGTCCCCTTCACTGCTCAGAAAAAGAACGAAGAGAGAGAGCACCAGCGCAACAGGCATTTGTTGCGCCCCCTCCCCCCCTCACTTCCCCCCCTTCAATGGCATCAATTCAATTACGACGAAAAGGAGGGAGGAGAGGAGACGACTGGGGAGGGTGGTAGGGAGGGAGGGGCTTTGTGACTCCCTCCTCCCCCCTCTCTTTCTCTCCTTCCCTTTTCGACACCACTGCTTCTTCCGAGGATTGCGAAGGAGGGGAGAGAGGTTAATTTCGCCTTCCGCCGTGGCCACCCTCTCTTTCCCATTTCCAAGCAACCGCCTCATCCCTCCCTCCCTCCCTTCACCGCTCATTTCCCTACTCTCTCCCCCTGTTAAATGCGGTGTGTCCAGTCGAACTTCTCCCTCTCTCCTCCCCCCTCCTCCTACTCATCCTCATCCTGCGACCTTCTTCTCCACTTTCGTCCATACTTGCCTCCGTCGACGTCGTCGGGAGAAAAAGAGAGAGAAGTACGCGAAGAGATGAAGTGGAGAGAAAGAGAGAGAGGGGAGGAAGGAGGAAGAGAAAAAAGAACAATAACAATCTGTTTACATCAGTTACCCGAGCGCCCAGGCCAAGTAGTGGAAGAGAGGAGGGAGCAGGAGAAAAGAGATCCACCTCCTCCTTCTCTTCTTCCCCTCCTTGCCTACATACCAGGAATGAAGATAGATTAACTTTCTCGTTCTTCTTGTTTTTTTTTTACTTCTTCTTTTGCTTCCTCCTGAGGGCTCTCTTCGTCCTGCAAAGAAGGGAAGAGGGAGGAGGGGGGAGGGGGACAGAAAAAGATCTCTCCTGTCTGTTGCTTCTTCCCTTCTCCTTTTTCCTCCTCGTCGTCATCGTCATCGTCGTCCGTCTGTTGCTGCTTTCCTCTCTTGAGTCTTCAAGCACCGACACAGCATGCACCCTTACTCCCTCCCCAACGGGCTTGCCCCTTCCCCTTTCTCCTCTTCCTCCCCAGAGCGAGGAGGGGGAGGAAAGAGAAGCAAAATAACTCTCAACAGGCAGTTAAGCAGGATGGTTGTAGCATGTTGTAAGTAGATGGAAAGAGGAGGAGAAGGAAGAAGAAGTCTTTCCCACTCCTCCCCCTCTTCCACGCACTTTTGCCGTATAAGTCTCGCACACACGGTAGAGGAGGGGAAAACATGTGTCCTCCTCCTCCTCCTTGTCTTCCTTTGAGCGGAGCAACATGTCAAAACTGTATATGGTGCCGCTGCCGTCGCAGGAGAGGAAGCATCCTCCTCGGTATTAAAAAAAGAGAGAAAAGTGCCTTCCTTCCACTCTCTCTCCATCCTCCCCCTCTCCTTCCCTCATCATATTCCTCGCTCCGCCTGCCACTTTAAATGCCTTTCTTCCTCTTGCTCTCTCTCTCTCTCTCTCTTTGTTGTGGTAGCCGAGCACATAGTTACTTTCACTTGTACGTACTTACGTGCCAGCAGACACCGACAAAGAAGGCACTTCTCTCTCTCTCTCTCATCCCATGGGCTTTCAATTATCCTTTTAGTCTCCATAGCTTCCTCCTCGCCAAGCGCTGTAGTAATGTCTCTCACTCCCTCTGGCAGGGTGCTCCATTAGCAGCGTTCTCAGACCAGTTTTTTTTGTGCTTGTGCAGATGATCTTTCTCTCTTTCTCTTTTCCCACAACAGCAACTTGTACAAAAAAACACATTGATAGAATAACGCTGTCCATGCGGTGGAGGTGGGGCTTTGGAAAGGAGAAGAGAGAGCGGTTTTTTTTCCTCGCAACAGCCACTTAACCACTCATCCTTTCTCCGGATGGGTAGTGGATCCCTTTCGGATGGATGGGCGGGAGAAAAAGAGGGAGGGAGGTTGAGAAGGCTGTGGCCGGAGGGAAAGCCATATAATGCGATGTATCTGTCAGGAATGCCAGCTTGCCGTCTTTTCTTTTCGGATGAAGAAAACAAGTAGATGCTTTGCGGGGGAGGGGGGGGAAGAATATAATCGCAGGTTGATTTTCTTACCCATAAAAATTATCTTCTTTTTTGTCCCGATCTTGCAAGGACGTTTATTTCTTTTTTTTGCGGGTGTACTACAGTTGTCCAAGACACCATCCCTCATCTTTCTTGCTTCTCCTCGGAAAAAAGTGTACTAGTACGGTCGGTCCTCCTCCCCTCTTTCCCGAATTTGCAACAAGCAAGGTGGAGAGGGAGAGGTGAGGAGAAGGGGAGAGGGTTGAGTAGGTAGGTTGGGCAGGTCTCGCGAAGGAGGGAGGGGGCCTGTGAGCAAAGGCAACGCGCTCTCCTCCTCTCCCGTCGCCAATGCAGTTCTCTCTTCTTCTTGCGAGGACGACGGAGGAGGAAGCGGAGGAGGGAGGAGGGCATATCAACAAGTGGAAAAGAAAGAGGAGGAGAGAGAAGAGGAGAAACCTTCGTCTTCTCTGTTTGGCCCTGCTTTCTCTTGGCTTCCTCTTCTTTTCTCCCCCTTCTCTTTTTGGAAGCTCCCCTTCTTTCGCAGAGGGAGTGCGGGGCTTCTGCGCATTCATGGTTAAGTAAGGAGGAAGGATGGAAGGAAGGAGGAATTGAGTGTGGAAGCCGCCCGGGATGGATGGAGGGGTGGAGGAAGGGAGGGAGGGAGGGGGAAGGAAGGGAGAAAGGCAAAATGGGGAATCAAAAAGAAGGGGAGAGAAGAGTACGCATCTGGTGCAAAGATGGTTTCTTTCTTTTCCTTTCGGAAGTGTTTTTCTGAAGTCGCCTTCCGAATTGAAAGAAAGCCCCTTTTCTCATGTGTGTGTGAGAGAGAGAGAGCAATGTTGAGTGGTCCTCGCCGCGCAAAAAAAGGAAGGGCGCTTTATTTTGACCCGGGGAGAGAGGGAGAGAGGAAGGGGAAAAGAACTTTTCTTCTTTTCTGCCTCCTCCTCTTTTTTCCCTTTTTGCGGAAGTTCAAAAAAAGTTTTCGCTGTCAGTTTCGCGTTGCTTTCACTTCCCTCCCCCTCCTCCTCCTCCTCTCCGAAATACTTTTCTTCTTTCCTTTCTCCTCCTCCTTTTTCCGCACCCTGTCTCTTCGGCCGCCAGCGCCCGGCAAACATATTGGCCTGGAGGCCACATTGAGCATCTCGCCGCAGAAAGACCACAAGTTTCTCCTGCACAGGTTCAGCCGGCCTCCCCTCCTGATGTACCGTACATGTACTGAATGAACCGCTATCACCATCAGCCTCTGTCGTCGTCGTCGGGTGCGAATTGGAAGCGTGCTGAGAGGAGTTGCAGGCAGGCATCTGTCCAATCAGTTTTGTCCCAAGGGAGACAGGGAGAGAGCTGGTTCTTCTAGTGGCAGAGAGAGAGAGAGAGAGAGGGGGGGAGAGAGGCGACCTGGGATGCGGTGGCGAGAATTAGATTCGAATCTGGGAAGCTTCTTCTTCTTACTTTTATCTCTCTCTATTTCGTACCCAGTCCCCATATGCTTTATTCGATCATGCCAAAGAGGAAGACGAAGGGAGAGAGAGAGGGGGGGAGACTGTGAGGATGCTGGGTTTCCGCTCTCGGCATCATCTTCTTCGCTATATTGTATGTACTAGGTAGTGTGGCAGCAACATGAATGGTCTCTCTCTCTCTGTCTTGGTGGGTCGGATTCGGAGGAAAAGGAGAAGAAGATTGGAGAGAGTAGACGAGAGAAGAGGAGGAGGGAGAGGGGATTTCCTCAATCATCCACCTACTTGTTTCTGACGCTTCCGTCCCGGACGAAAGAGGAGGGGGAGGGGAAAGAAAGAGAGAGAGAAGAAAAAGATTGAGGAAAAGGAGGATTTTGTCGGGGAGAGAGGGGACAGAATCCAGCAAAGAGGGAGAGAAAAAGGAGGAGAGAAAGCAGAGGAAAAGGACGCTTTTGATGGCTCTCTTTCTTCTTCTTCTTCCTCTCTCTTGCTCTCCCGTGGTCATGGATCTGACGGGATTTTTATCTTCAATAGTCTCAGTTCTTCGTCTTTTCCTACGTCTCTTCCTCCTGCTCTTTCAATTGGGCTGCTTTAAGGTTCTTCCTCCTCCCCCTCCCTTGCATCGGCCTATCTCTTTTCTCTCTCTCCTCATCCCATTTTTGCCTTTCTCTGCTCTCTCCTGATGTGATTCTGATCGGTCTCGGAAGACGTTATCACCCAATTCCCTCTTTCCCCGGTCTCCCAGTCAATCCCAAATCATGTTGGACTCGTGGCATAGGCAGGTAGCAGGAATTAACTCGGAAGAACTTGGGAGGGGGATTTAGCCCAATTTCTCGATCGATTATGGGATCTCTTGAAATTGTGGATGAAGTAATCACGTTCGTACAAAAAAAGAGAAGGAAGGAGGCCATGGACGTCCATTTATTGGTTACTTCTCCTCCTTTCTCCGTCCCCCCCAATCCCCCTTTTTTGTCATCTCTCTCCCTCTCTTTCTCCATCTCTCAAGGAGGAGTTGGAGGGACCGGACGGGTCTTTCGCCACCGCGGACAGAACTTTCCCCAAATGAAATAATGTTCCTGCCGGCGTTAATCAACAAGAGTGGGGGAGACAGGAAGGGAAAAAGAAGAAGAGGAACTCACTGGAGTGACCCCCTTGATAAGTAATTGGACCAGGATGTTGCCTCTTCCCCCCTCTCCTCTTCATGTGTGTGTGTCCCCTAGTTACTTTTTTCTGGTCCCATCCCATCTCGGGAGAAGGGGGAGGAGGAGAAAGAGCGGAAAGATGCTGCAGTCAGTCGCACGCGCACTGTCGGACACCCTCTCCCTTCTTCTTCTCACATGCTCGATGGTCCATCTCGATGGGCTCTCCTTCCCTCCTCCTTCTTTTCGTGTCGCATGCAAGGACTGACTGTCCACGCACTATACTACCACTAGTACAACTCCCTCACTGGTCACTGCCATGTTCATCATCCCGCTATCAGCAGGAGGGGGGGATCGGGGAGAGGATGGAGGACGAAAAATGGAGCACAGTTTCTTTACTCCAGAATCTGATCTTTCTCTTTGTGCGTAAAATGACAAATCTCAATATACCAGCACAGCATGAAACAAAAAGGAGGAGGAGGGGATATACAGGGGCGTTGTTATTATTGCATATACCACTGTGGGGGCACGTGCGATGAAAGTAGATATTCCACAAAAGAAGAAGAAAAAAATAACAAGCCCACTCCCTTCCTCTCTTCCTCCTTGGCCCCTTCTTGCTTCTCTCTCTCCCTGGTGTATATGCGACCAGGCAGGACACACGTCGGTTGTTGTGGTGGTCGTCGTCGCCATGGAAGCCGAGAGAATGTAATGTAAGAGGAGGAGGAGGAAGAGGTGGGGAGGAAACGAGGGATGCTGAGATTAGTGTGGAAGGAGGGAGAGAGCGAGCGAGCAAGCGGGGCTTTGAGCACGGCTTTTTCCTCTCTTCCTCCCTCCTCTACGTATACGGGCGGCGGGCGGCGTGGGTTGTGTAGTATGGTGCAGTCTTCTTCTTGTGTGCAGCTTGAGGGGGGGTGCAAAGGGGGAGGATGGAGGAGGAAAGTGGGGAGAGAGGGAGGTTCGGATCAATATAGTTTGATGAGTGGAAAGTAGCGAGAGGGAGAGATGGGGAGAGATGTGAGAGGAGAGTAATCTATCGCCATATGTGGCGCACATTTATCAAAAGCATTTTACTACTATAGACGCATCATTACTCTCTCATCAAGCTTGCAAGAAACTCACGAGCAGACTCGTAATCAACTTGAGGTTATTTGCGCACTTTGCTCCAAAGATAATCGCTTTGTGCTGTTGTAGTAAGTAGTACGTTGTGGGTAGGAGGAGAAAGTTCTTCCTCTCTCTTTTCCCCTAAACATCTTCTGCTTGGTTGCCCCGAACCCACTCTTCTCATATCCAGAAGAGGAAAAGGAGGAACTGAGTTCGACAAGAGAAAAGAGAGCCACCTGCCCTCCTTGTACAACTACCGAAGGGAGGAGGAGTAGAAAAAGAGGGAGAGGCAGAAAGAGGCGGAAAAAATTCGAGACGCGATCTTGCGTGGGGAAAAGAGGGGACTTCTCTGTGCAGGACGGGGAGAAGGAATTATCATCTTTCAGAAGAGAGAGAGAGAGAGAGGGAAAGAGAGTTGGGCGACTTCAAACAGGGCAAAATTAGAATTTGTAATTTTATGCGGGAACAAAAGGAGATACAGAGAGGAACGGCTTAATTAGCCTATGGGAAGCGGGGGGGGAGGGAGAGAGAGAGAAGCATGTTAGGTTTCTTCCGCCCACCCCACCCCCGTAAGTGTGCAGTGGCTGGATGCGTTCCTTCTTCATCCGGCACATTTTAAATCATGGGTGATGTACTAGCATCAGCGTAATGCTAATAAGCCCTACGCGGGAATCAACCTTCTCTCTCTCTCTCTCTCTTCTCTTTCTCTTTTGCTTTCTACCGAACAGTAGGGGAGATGAAAGAGGAAAAACCCAGATCTGCATGCCGGGGACATGATTCACCTCTCTCTCCTCTTCCGCTTTCTCTCTCTCTCTCCCTCCGCCTTCTGTCCTACTGTGAGACACCTCCATCCTGCACTCCCCACCACCTACCTCCTCTTCGTCTTCTCCCCCCCCTCCCCTCCTGCTGTCTGTCACTCCTCTGACTTCTTCCCACTCTCTTCTTCTCCATCTCTCTCTCTCTCTCCGATTCTTCACTGCTGTTGCTGACTCACTATGAATGGCCCGGGCACGCACGCACGCACACAACCACGAACCACACGTGGGCAGCGGGTAAGATTTCTGGTTTTACTCTACTATGTACTAGAGGGAGAGGGGTAAAGCAAGTGGGTTCTTAAAAAAGGGTTTTGCTGCATTTTTATTTTAGCTAGTGTATTACTATTTCTACTACATATTATTTTCATCAACAACTGCAACCATATTTCTGGGGACGAGGGGTCCCCGACGAAGCGCAAGAGCTCGGGGGTGAGGGAGTGGGGGTTCAGTCATCCCCTTTCCCTTCTCCTTGCCCATGTGTGTGCACGAATCCCCCACCAAATAAGGTCGCGGGTGGGACGACGACACCAAGAAAAGAAGTGAAGCACCCACCCGACCAATCAACCATGAAAAAAGAGGCCTCAACTGCCTTTTTTTACACTCGTGTTCTCTGAGGTTCTGTCGTCCTATCTAACATTAAACATTTGCGGTATGTAGGACACCTCCGAAGAGTACTATTGTACTACTATGTACAGTTTTGTGTCTTTCTTTTTTGGATGCTACCGTGCAAAGTCTGCTTACAGTGGAAAAATTTAGCACATGTAAGCTCTCCACTTGGATTGGTCGGGAAGAGGGGAAGAAAAAAGAGGAGGAGGAGGAGGATGTGAATGGTGTGAAACGTGACTAAGTTTCTCCCTCTTCTTCTTCTTCTTTCTCTCCCCGAGGGTGAGGCGACGCGGCCACTCCATTGTTTGGGTCTCCTCTCTCTCCTCTCCCATTTTTTTGGCCGTCTGTGCGACCGCCAAAAGTGGTCGGCGCCTCTCTCTTCGTCCCGAGAAAGCCTTCCCTCTTTCCTCCTTCCTCCTCCATACATCTCGAATGGGACGCACAATGGGGTGGAGGGAAGGAGAGGAGGGGGTCCCTTCTTCTTTCTCCTTCTCCTTCTCTTCCTTCTGCTCTTCCAGTGCCGTCCTGAGTGAGCTTAGTCGACATTTCGTATTCAGAGGGAAGTCGGAGGCGTGGGCAAAAGGAGGAGGAGGAGAAGGAGGGGAGAAGTACTACTACCATACAAGACCTGTGCCACATGGGAGACAAGAGGAAGAGAAAAGAAAGAAAGAGAAAGAGAGAGCACTTTCGCAGACCATAAATGCATTTATGAGGCGGAGAAAAAGAGACTGAGAGGAGAGAGTGAGAGAGTAAAGGAGCTTCAAATTTTTGAGACCGGACTCAAGAGGTGCACGCTCTAAAAGTAGGAGGAGGAAAGAGGATGCTTGTGGGAGCTCTCTGCTAAGAGTAGCAGCAGCATCGCCAACAGGAAGTTCTGTTTCCACCTTCTCAAAAAAAAAAAAAAAAGAATCCCGAAAGTCTAGCACTTTCTCGCAGTCCGGAGCAACAGTAAGGGGACTTTGGAAGAAGAAGACCAGGCCAGCTCTTTCTCTCTTTCCTTTCCCCCCTCTCTCCCCAGGCACCCATCGCTCGATACTCTCAGGCTAATGAATAGGATAGAACGGAGCAATGCTGTGGCAGTAGGTACAGTGGAACTCGGTTGATCGGAAATCTTGTTTTCATAGGGGAGTCCCGTCTAACTTGAAAAATTTTTAAGGGAACAAAATTTGCATGTTGATCATAACGTTAGGCGACTCGGGTAATTGAAAAGTTGGTCCTTCTCCCAATCCTGTCCCGATTATCCGAGTTCCATTGTAATTCCCCCCCCCCCATCCTAGTTCTCCTCCTCCTCTTTTTCCTTCCGACTGCCCCTTCTTCACAAATTAAGGGGGATTGTGTCGGACACTGACAGGGCAGGGTGAGAGAGGGGAGGAGCAAGAAGAGACTGGTGGATGGTCGGGGGTCCGCGGTGAGTCTGAACAGTCCCGGAGAGAAAAATCCCGGCAGGAAAGCGCACAGGATGTCTATAGCATCAATGTTGGCAGGAGGAGTGAGTGGATAGGTCTTTCATCCTCAGCTCCATAGTAGTAGTAGCGAAAGAAGGGGGAGGACTGATCATTCTCTTCCATGATGAAGTAAGTCAGGTTCGCTTGCAAGAGCAGCCATCTGTTTCTTCTCTGCAGGAGCAGAAGTGCCTTCCTTCTCCTCCTTCCCCTCTTCCTAGCAGAAGTCCCAGAGGCTTCTTTCTCTCCTTTCTGGCCCATCTTCTTTTTCCTTTCCTTCCGACTGTCCGCACGTGTCCGTCACTCCTGGAGGACGGGTGACCCGTAGAAGGAGGTCTCTTCCCTCCTCCTTCCATTCCTTCCTTCCTCATTTGGCTTCTCTTTGGACTCGAGTACAGCAGACGGGGCAAGAAGAGACGAGGGAGAAGGAAGAGGAGGACGCTGCAAAAAGGGAAGGGACGGAAGTGGCCGCTGAGGAGAGAAGAAGAGAAGGGAGGAAACAAGGCCAGTTTTTTTTTCACTTTTTCCTCCAAATATCTTTGCTGAAAAAAAGGGAAAAAGGTGACGATGCGATACGAGAAACTTTCTTCTCTCCGTGCTTGCTCATCTTTAAGTGCCTTTTTGTAAAATGATCCGTCAGGGTAACCTTCAGGAAATTCACAAAATTCCTCATCCAGCCATTAAAGCCCAAATCCTTCTCCTTCTTCTCGCTCAAAAACACATCAGATCAACAACAAAAACGCCTTTTCTCTTTTCGGGTACCAGGAAGCTCTCTTTTCACGCCGATCGAATCATCCCTCCTTCCTCCTTCCTCCTCCTCTTTTGGTCCTTGTCGGTATCAGGACGACAAATCTGTTCCAATCCCCTGAGCAAAGCCCCCCTCAACAATCTTTCTCTCTCTCTCTCTCAGCCAGCCCCATCCAGTACAAGGCCCCCCTTCCTCTCACCACCACCACCGCCAAACTTCTTTCTTCCCACGAAAGCGACCCATCCGCAGTCTCCATCTTTCTGTGGGGGGGTGGGGGGTGGGAAGGGGGGAGAAAGAGGGAAGGAGAAAAAAGAAGCAAGACGAGGAAAGTCGTCCGCTTTTCAATATGTCGAAATCTCAGTCAGCAGTACTACTTTTTTTTCCCAAGGCCTGGAAGAAAAGCATACTACGTAGTACGTACTATAGCAGAGAAGCAGACAGGAACGAAACAAATTTTAGTCGATGAGGGGGCGAGGCCAAAAGTTGCTTAAATCTGTATTGGAGTACGGACAAAAAAGGGCACAATAAAGATTCTTTTGACTTACAGGTGTCGGTCAAACTGTACTATGATTTTGTGTGGACAGGGAAGGCGAGAAAAGACAGAGAGAGAAACGAAGACGACTTAACACTTTTTCGCCTCCTCCTTCTCCTCCGAAAGATCTGTTCTGTGTGGCGCAGGTGAAAGAGAAGAGAAGAGGAGGCCCCCGCCGCCCCCGGGTGTGTTGTGGGGC
>JAAUYM010021121.1_pt1 | contig 11854 bp, 7 predicted proteins | sample 7278001 | NCBI WGS metagenome assembly JAAUYM01 (sample SAMN14350224, study PRJNA611818) | marine sediment metagenome | isolation source: surface marine sediment (1.8m) | place: French Polynesia: Moorea | collected 2018-08
CTATAAATTGCTGTAACCTCGTACAAATAGCGCACCTAGACAATTTGAGATATGGGGTTCGACAAAAAAGTTTTGTCGGTAAAATCTCAAGCGTACATAGATGTTTGAGTATTCCAAATACGTTAGTACCGTGGGACTCACGGGTCAAGAAATTGCCTGTAAAGTCGGGCTGTCGGGGAATTGTGGTAGCTGCCATGATTCTAGACAAGTGGCGGGGTGCAGGAATGCCTAGCGGCGACGTTGGGAAGCCTGCGATTTATCGCAGGAGGATGTCACTCCTTTGGTTTGAGTCCCCCACTAAATCAACAAGAGCTGTAAACTGTAAAACTGATAACTGTTAGTTGATTAGTGGAATGCGTCATTCGAGATGGTCAAAGCCTTAAGAATAGGTTGTTTAAGCTGATCGACATCGAGTTTTACAAAACGGTTCAAGTTATATATAAGGATTGAGCCTCGGAATTATGCAAGTAAAATGTGGATCGGCTTAACCATAAATCTTAGACTTTCACGGCTTCAATAACATCTATGGCTCTTAACTTGCACATTCTGAAATCCTTACCCAGTCAAAGTTTTATCTTTAGTAGCTAATGTGCTTGTTTTAATCTATTGCGGGAGCGAAAACTGCGCCCGTGGAAGGCTCAGATCTTGCACCAAAAAAAGTTGATGGGAATATGAATAGCTAAAGTTATTGTGTAGCCGTTTTATTGAGGAGCGGTATGACGCTAAAGTGTCACGTCCCGTTCTGGAGAGCAGTATTTGATACTTTCCTGTTCTGAATCTCGTCGGAAAAAGCAGTTACATACTTGGAGGATGTCAGTTCAGTATTGCGAAAAACACTGACTCCTGGGTCTTTAATTTTCCAGTTACCTCCAAGATAGGGGGACTTCTCGAAGGCTTTAACCTCCATGCCTTCTTCTAGGCAAGATTTAATGGTAACTAGACCTGCTAAACCTGCTCCGATGACAGCAACTTTTTTCTTGTTCATGTCGAGTATTAAATATAACTAAGTTAACAACAGATAAATTACTGAGAAGTATTAGCTACTTTTCTCAAGCCAATAAAGGCAATAAAACGGGGTTTATTGGCAAATGCAGCAGTATAATTGGTGTTTTCAGATAAAGCTTGTTCCTCAGTCTTAATTCTCTTACTCATCAACCAAGCATTAGCCAGAGAAAAGACGATCGCCGTAAGATATGCACTATGAATTAGGGGAAGAAAGGCAATTTCCAGAATTACTCCCAACCAGTTAGGATGTCTCAGATAGCGATAAATTCCTGATGCCACCACAGGCATTCCAGGCACAGTCATAATCGGTAGCGTCCACCGCCACTCTAAAGCTTGCATTGATAGATAGCGTAATACTTGGCCTGCTATGGTGGCTGTCAGGGCAAAGGCGGCTAAAACTGGCATGAAGGAACGGTCTAAGTACCAGACCTCGGCAATCATGGCGAGCCACCAGCTTACTTGCAGTACTTTTGCGAAACTAAGTAAGTTGTCATCATGCTTCTGTCCTCCTTGAGCTAGGATATATGAAGCATTATGCTGGCTCAGGCGGAGCTCAAAGACTCGCTGCCAGATGATGGCAACAACAATTCCGAGGAAGAGCAATCTAGTTAGCATAATTTGACTCCTTACCATTGCAATAAAATTGTTTCTTGTCAACCAGATTGGATATCACTGGGCGGGTGCGTTGTCTGAGCAGTTCAACTATCTCCTCATGGCTGAGCTGATTGGTAAGATCGACATATGACTTTGCCAGCAAGTCGAAACGGTTCAAGAGAGTAGTCAGTATGAAGATGTTTAAAAGATTAATGTGACGAAAGACCGTGGCGTTCTTTTCTTTATAAAGCTCCTGATTTTCTTCATGGTAGTGGCGGTAATTCTGTGTCCAGTGTCGGGACGGATTAAGGTGATGGCTCAGATGATAGTTTTCATATAGAAAGTCATCCTTGTCGTCCACTATAGTAAGCGTGCCAGTACAGTAGTTCTCTGGAGCGTCAGGATCGGAAAAGATATGCCATGTCCAGCTAACAATGGCATTAATGGCATTATTCATCAGGTAGGGCAGAACCAAGTATACTAATGTGAATAGCCAGTCTATCCACAGCAAAACGCCCATAGTGGTGTAGTAAACGATAACGCCAAGAGCCATTTGGCGGAAAAGCTTCCATCTTTTGTTTTTGTAGAAATATACCAAGGGACCTACACCACTGTTATGCCAGTAGGCGTTGCGAAGAACGTATTGTAGGAAGTGAAGTAGATTTGTACGGTCATACAGAAGAGTGGACTGATTATCTAAATAGTTGTTGTTTTCAACATGGTGGATTCCCACATGAGCACACCGATCCATCTCCGGAATGTTACCGTAAAAAATACCGAGAAACCATTCAAAGTACCTGTCTAGGAACCTGTTATATGGTTTTTTATAAAGACCCTGAAAGCGGTGGGCTTCAAGGTGCTTACAGGCAAAGACGCGGAAATAAAAGTAGCTTTTTGGGCCAAAATACAAAACATAATGAAGTAAGACAAGCCGCCAGTCAAATTCAGGCAGCATAAGTTGCCACATGAACGAACCCAGCACCAGGGGGCTTACCCCAAAAATGACCAGCAGGAAGGGGGCATCGCGTTCGTCCTTCATAATCCTGCGCGCCAAAGTCACTGAGGCCGAATTCACAACCTTCACCATCCACTGGGCTAACGGCAGCCGGTAAAGCAGTTTGAAGATATAGGACATCATCAAGCTGACAGGATAAAAAAGCAGTATAAACGGGAAAGGCAGTATCAAGATAAGGTTCAAAACTAAGAGAAACGGAGCGACCAGAATCCGCCAAAGGTCATCAGTCGCGCGATGCTCTCCTATTCCGAAGTTGGTTAGAGAACTCATTGTGTTACCTAGAAAATAATCAACTTTGTTGGACATAATATCGGAACTTTCCTTGTAATAGTGGTTACAAGCTTTAAGCAGAAACGAAATATCAATGCTTTTAGCCTCCATAAAAAAAATACGGAGTATTTTTTTAAAGAGTTTTCCAACACCTTTCGATGGGATTAACTTGGGCTAAAATCAGGTTTCAACAAATTCAGTCAAATTGCCGACTGTCGGGACATTACCATTGCAATAAAATTGCTTCCTGAGAAAAACCAGGACCCATTGCTAACAACAAGCCATAAGATCCCGCAGGGGGCTGTTCTCCTGCCAAACTTTTATCTAGGATGTATAACACCGTAGGGGAAGAAATATTACCAATTTCGGCTAAAGCATCCCAACTTCCTTGTAATGCTTGCTCTTCGAGTCCGAACTCTTCTTGAACTGCTTGAATAATCTTTGGTCCTCCAGGGTGAACCATCCAGCGAGCAATCTTATCCTTTGAGAGATTGTGGTCAGCAAGTAGGGGGTCGATGGTTTTGTGGAGGGCAACCTTAACATAATCGGCTACTTCTGGTCGCAGAATATTGCGCGTCCCCGTGTCCACTAAATCCATTCCCATCAGATGAACCGTATTGGGTAAAATAATCGAGCGACTATCAACAATTCGAGGTTGACCGGGTTGAGCCAAAGGATGATCGTCTCCCACCATTAAAACTGCTGCCGAACCATCTCCAAATAGAGCGGCAGTTACAATTGTCATGATGATATCGCTGTAGACCCCAGGATCTTCGGGCAATCGTTTCATCATGTAGGATAAATCTCTTTGTAGCGAACCTTGCCACAATCCCGAAGAAGGTTCCATCGCAAACAGTACCGAAGATTCGGTGGGATGTCCTTTTAGATAATCAGCAATTCGAGCCAAGCCAAAAGCACCACCCATACAACCTACACCCGTTAACGCCATTCTTTTGATATCGGGAGAAAAGGGAATGCGGTTGATTAATCTCGCATCCAATCCAGGAGTGGCAGCAATTAGAGTAGTAGCGGTAAGTTGAGAGACATCTTGGGGTGCTATATCTGCCTTGTAGAGTAGACTGGTTACAGTGGTTTCAATGACATTAAGACACTTGGTAATTCCTTCATGAGCAACTTGTCCGACTCCAGGGGGATCGAAGAAAGAATCGAGGGGAAAAGTAAAGTAACGCCCGTTAATTTTGGCGTTGGTAAAAAAGCGATCAATGGTATCTAGATCAAAATCTAGTTCCATTGCCAAGCAATATTTCCGCAGTGCCGTGGCTAGTACTTCCTGAGAGTAATAGTGGGGGGGAAAGCCGGTGGACGTAGCAACAATATAAGCCATAGTTATTTCATTATTTACTAAAGAATTAACAGTTTTAAGTTGATTGACATCGAGTTCGACAAAACGTTTCAAGCTATATATAGGGATTGAGCGTCGGAATTATGCAACTTTCATGTGGATCAGCTTAGAAATTCAGAGCTGGTCAGACATGTTGATGTGAGGTTCTCATTACTGTTCAATGCACCCACTATCCTTCACTTTGATGCAGATATACCAATCCCGATGGTATTAGAATCTGTAAACTGATGTGGTTGATTATGATTGGGCAACCTAGGCTGCAAATTTCCTGGAAGAGCCGCGCGCTTCGTGAGGGTCTTCTGGCAGCTGAAGTAGCTTTTGAGATATAGTTTGTACAAGTGCACGACCTGCAATATTCAAGAAGAAATGGTCGCCGGAAAACATTTGCAGTGTGAAGTCTCGATGGGTTTGCTGACGCCAGGCGGCAATCTCTTCGCGACCGATCTTGCTATCCTGTAAACCTCCAAAGGCAGAGATGGGACAGTCGAGGGGCTGCTCATTGGCATAAAAATATGTCTCTAAAATCGCAAAGTCAGCTCGCAAAGCCGGAAGAAACAACTGCATCAGGTCAGCATTTTGCAGGACCTCCTTTGGCGTCCCATTAAGGTGCTTTAGTTTCTCTTTGAACTTCAATTCAGGTAAACGGTGAATTGGCGGTTCTGGATTTGGCAGCTGGGGAGCACGGCTACCAGAAACAAATAGGTGAACTGGACAAGACCAATTTCGCCGACGGAGTTCACGCGCTAGTTCAAAGCTCAGCAGCGCTCCCATACTATGGCCGAAAAATGCAAAAGGAACGTCTAGATACGGCTTAAGAAGAGGTGCAAGAGCTTGAATCAGAGGCTTTAGCCGAGTAAAAGGAGGTTCCTTAAGTCGGTTTTCCCTCCCAGGTAATTGGATTGGGCAAATTTCTATCTCTGCTGGAAATTTTTCTGACCAAGAGTTAAAAATAGAAGCACTGGCCCCTGCATAGGAAAAGCAAAAGAGGCGAAAACGGGCTTTTGAATTTCTCGCGGAAAATTTGAACCACTGTTGGGTTTGATGTGCAGGTACTTCAACCAAATGGGTGGAAGTTTTCTGTTTTTGCAGATGTTCTTGAGAAAACTTCTGCTCAATCAGGAAAAGTATCTGGGTTAAGAACTGTTCAACATCGAGCTCTGCGAAATATTCTACAGGAACAACTATCTTTAAGTTGCTCTCAATTAGATTTCTGATCTCAGTTGCCATCAAGGAGTCGAGTCCCAGTTCAGAAAGGCGCTTTTGCCAGTCGAGAGCAGAGGGAGATATTCCTGCCACCTTAGCTAATAATTGACTAATATAAGACCTTAATAGGTGCTTACGCGTTTCTGGTTCTGCTTTCAAGATTTCATCGCTGTTACTTTTTTGCAGTAAAGAGTTGAGGTCAGATAATTTTTCATTGATTTTAGAAGCTCCATTTTGTGAAGCCGTAGATACTATTCTCAACTGTTGTCGGTTTTGGTTAACTAATAGCTCCAGTATTTTAGGTAGTAACTTAATTTCATCTTCTGAAAGTTCTCCTAATTTTTTTAACTCGTTGCCTACAAGTTTTGTTTCTCCTTTGGACAAGAGATTATAAATTAGATTGGATTCATTCTTTTGTTTTAGAGCTTCTGTTTTTTGTTGTCCGTGTTCAGCAGCTTCTATCCAATATCGCTGTCGTTGGAAAGGATAAGTGGGTAATGCCACCTTACGACGAGCATACTCACGGTCAAACCCCGACCAATTTACCTCTACTCCCTGCACGTACATTTGTCCCAGACTACGCAATATCTGTTGCCAATCTTCTACTCCTGGGCGCAGGGTCGGCAACCATATTCCCGCATCTGCCGGTAGACATTGACGACCCATCCCTAACAAAATCGGTTTTGCTCCCATTTCTACAAAGACGAAATCTCCTTGTTGATGCAAAGTCTCCATACTCTGGGCAAACTTGACTGGTTCTCTTACATGACGCACCCAATATTTTGCAGTAGTTATGCTTTCATCAGCTCTCTTCCCCGTTAAGTTGGAAATTAACGGGATTTTGGGGGCTTTGTAGCTGACTTGTGCGGCTATGCTTTCATATTCTGCCAGCATCGGCTCCATTAACGGAGAATGGAAGGCGTGGGAAACATTTAATTCCTTGGTTTTTATTCCTTTGTCGTCTAAGTTAGCCCTAACTACATCTATCCGATCTTGTTGACCGGAGATGACCAGACTTTTAGGACCATTAAAAGCCGCGATCTCTATTGAGCCTTTATAAGGCTCAATTGCTTCTCTTACGGTGGCTTCATCCGCCAAGACGGACACCATTTTCCCATTAGCAGGTAATGCTTGCATCAGCTTTCCCCTATAGGCAATCAGCTCCAGTCCATCTTCTAAAGTAAAAACTCCCGCCACACAAGCAGCCACATATTCTCCCACACTGTGACCCATGACCACATCGGGTTGAATCCCCCAAGATTGCCACAACTGAGCTACAGCATATTCAATGGCAAATAGGGCTGGTTGAGTATAGGCAGTTTCATCTATTGGTGAAGTTTCCCCTGGTTCTGGATACAAGACGCTAAGCAAAGGCTTCTTTAGATAGAGACGTAGAATGGCATCACATTGCTCAAGGGTTTTCCGGAAGACAGGCTGAGTTTCGTAGAGCTCCCTTCCCATATTCACATATTGTGAACCCTGACCTGTAAATAAAAAGGCAACTTTCGGGCGCTTCCTCCTGGTCACTTGACCACTTACCAGTCCAGTTGTTTCCCCGACCGTCTCGAAAGCCTTTAACTGTTGGCGCAACTGCTCGGTTGATTGCCCTACTACTGCCAGACGGTGCTTAAAATGCGATCGCCCTGTATTGGCAGTGAAACAGATATCTGCAATAGATGCCGTAGAATTATCACCTAAAAATTCATGATAACATTGTGCTAGCTGAAGCAGCGCTTTTTCACACTTGGCAGATAAAGTTAATATATGTTGCGATCGCTCGCACAAGTGAACTTTGACCTCTGACTGTTGAATAGGGGCTTCTTCTAAAACTACATGGGCATTAGTGCCACCAAAACCAAAGGAACTTACTCCAGCTAATCTCTTTTCTTCCACTGCTTGCCAAGGCTGAAGTTCGGTGGGAATTTGAATAGGAGTATTTTTGATTTTTATATAGGGATTTAACTGTTTTAGGTGTAGATGGGGTGGAATTTCTTGATGTTGAAGAGACAAAATAACTTTAATTAAACTCGCTATTCCCGCTGCCGCTTCCAAATGACCAATATTAGTTTTTACCGAACCAATCCAACAAGGTTTATTTACGTCTCTATCTTCCATCAGCACTTTTTTTAGGGAGTTCACCTCAATAGGGTCTCCCAAAGAGGTACCAGTACCATGTGCCTCAACATAGCTAATCTGTGCTGGTTTGACCCCAGCTTTTTCTAAAGCTTGATGAATCACTGCTTGTTGAGAGGGGCCATTGGGGGCTGTAATGCCGCTACTCAGTCCATCTTGGTTAACAGCAGAACCTCGAATCACTGCCAGAATATTATCTTTATCTTTCAAAGCATCTGAAAGACGTTTAAGAATCACTACACCACAGCCTTCCCCCCGGACGTAACCGTTAGCCGAAGCATCAAAAGTCTTACAACGACCGTCAGGGGACATCATTTGAGCTTGAGAGAAAACAATGTTGAGTTCTGGGGTCAAGATCAAATTTACCCCCCCAACTATACAGAGATTAGATTCTCTCGTTCCCAAGCTTTGACAAGCTAAATGAACTGCTACCAAAGAAGAAGAACAAGCAGTTTCAATTGCCAAGCTAGGCCCTTTTAAATCCAACAGGTAGGAGAGGCGACTAGCAGCTAAACTGAAGCTCGTACCAATACCATCGTAGGCACTAATTTGAGTCAGATCGGTAACGTTTTTATAGAGTAATTGATCGTAATTGACCACCGCCATGGCAGCAAATACTCCCGTCTGAGTTCCAGCTAATTTATCTGTTGCTAAACCAGAATTTTCTAGTGCTTCCCAAGCGACTTCCAAAAAGAGCCTCTGTTGAGGATCCATCCGTTCTGCTTCCCTAGGCGAAATATTGAAAAAGAAAGGGTCAAAACCATCGACCTGGGATAAAAATCCTCCCCAACGAGTATTCATTTTCCCTGGGGTAGCAGGTTGCGAATCGTACAACTCATCAACGTTCCATCTATCTGCTGGCACTTCTGTGATTGCATCTCTGCCATTACTCACAAGATGCCAAAATGCTTCTGGTGTTTCCGCTTGAGGAAAACGGCATCCCAGACCTATAATTGCAATATTTTCCATTTTTTAGAGATTGGTGATTGGGCATTGGAGATTAGGGGGATTGAGACTCGAACATTAAACGATCTGGAGTATCCTTATTTCTAGTCTCAATTTAAACAGTAACCAGCTTGGAAAACTGCTGAAAAGTTCTAATGTTTCCTTGGATAGCGCGATCAATCTTGCCTCCTGAAGCCATCAATTTCATTTCGCGGTTGACTGACCAGAGATAATCAAGGCTATCAAAAGTTCGACGAAACTCCGATAAGAGATTTTGATGAAACTTGACATTCTGATGAAATCCTTGATGCTCTTGACACAAAGACTGCTCCAGCCAAAACAGTGCATCTTTAGCTGACATCCCAAAAATGTCAGACTGCAAAATTTTATAAATAGAGCTCATCAGCGAATAGTCATCGGGGCGATGTTTGTCGGGTACTACTGCCGAAAGACCATTCCAAATGCTATCTTGTAGCTTGTAAAAGGCTAAATTTGCCACAAATTTTTCGTATGCTGTAGGTTGGGGGAAATCTCGATAAAGTTCCCGTGCCATAAAACGAGAAGTGGTGGTGTGAAAGGCTTCATCTAAAAAATGATAGTAGCTAACTGCTGTAGGTGTAGGAATAAAATCTCCTTGCTTCTTCAATTTTCTAAAGTATTTACAATTGCTATGTTCGGTATGCTTAAGAGCTAAATTAGCCATGAAGCGCAGTGTATAGTAGTGGCTGGCTAAAAAAGGCGAGCGCCCCCAGTTAAAGCTAAAAAATTGTAGCAAGGCTCTAGGAGCTAATCCTTCTCCCATAAATCCCGTACTGAAGGCGGGAGGAAAATTATCTTTTTTTTCTAATGTTTTTAAATGCGCGGAATAGTATTGCTCTTTTCCTTTGAGCATCTGATTGGCGAGAAAACGTAAAGAATAGTATTGATATTGGGATGCTTTCTCTGCCCAACCTTGATAATTGGACTTATACAATTTACCTTTAAGTGGCTCTTTGAAAGCTTCCTTGCCTAAGAGAGCTTTAAGCATCTGATAGCTAATTTTGCGAAAGACGTGAATATGAGAAAGTTCTTGTTCACTTTCCAAGTCTAGTATCTTGGCTATGGTTTCATAGCCAGAAATTTTGGCAAAAACTCCACCCGTAATCTTGTTATAGACAATTGTTTGAGTTTCGCTGGTAGCAACGAAATTATACATTACAAACCAATATAGGTGATTGAGAGCGATCTTTTGCGCTTCAGAAGCCTGTTCGTATAGTGGAGTGCCATACAACAGTGACAGTTCGGGGGCATTCCAATAATAATTACTGACATCACTGTATTTAAAATTGCGGTCTAACTCTTGAATTTTTTCGGTATAGTCAGAGTCGGTATTGCTGTGATAAGTTCTTTCTATCCGTTGCAGGGCAGAACTTTTGGGTTGCTTGAGTTGAGACGGCAATAGACTAATATCTGTTGATTGAAGACTTTGTAACATGTTTTTCTTACAAGATGAAATGTACTGACTAGATTTTTAATCGGATAAGGACTCAACTAAGTGCCGAGTCAATGCCTCAATGGTGGGGTAATCATAAACTAAGGTTGGTTCTTGTTCTCGATCTAACCAAGTCTCTAAATCACCAGCCAGTCCCACGGCTACAGCAGAATCTAATCCATAGCGCTCAAAGGGAATCGTGACGTCCACCTCATCCGGCTCTAATTCCAGCTGCTTAGCCGTATATGAGACTAACCAGGTTTGAATCTCCGCTGCCGTTGGAGACTTTTTGTGTGCATATCCATTGCCATTACTATTGCTATTGTCCGCAACTGGTAACATTTCGGTAACTGGAAAACCTTGGAAATCCATTCTTTAAACCTCTTTAGTAATTTGGAGTGGTATGCTTTCATCAAGGTGAGCAGTTGAGTTAATGACATAACCACTGTTAAAAGATACGGTGACTTTTAGTTTCATATGCAGGTGGACAAAATAAATTAGACGTAAAAATTACTGAATGTCTTAGCCTGCCGTGATGTAGATTCAAAATAATATTGTCCACCTGCTTAGCTATTTGCAAGTTTGTAGTTTCTGTAACAAGGATTCAACATCAGCCTGTAATTGGAGAAAATTTGCTTTGCCCTGAGGATTCAGACTCCAATCCCCCACCACATTCAAACTTCCAGTAAGAAACTCAGCCCGACAGGCATGACGGCGAATCTTACCACTGGAAGTCTTAGGAATGCTCCCAGTTTTAACCAGTACCGTGGCATAAACCTGTAGAGCATGCTCCGCCGTCACCACCTGACAGATATTTCTTACCATCTCATTTACATCCAACTTCCGCAGGTAACTCCGCTCTACTTCTTGAACCACTACTAGTCGCTCTGAACCCTTGAATTCCACCGTAAACGCCGCCCCACAATATGGTCGCAATGCTGGATGACTCTTCTGAACCGTCAGTTCAATGTCTTGGGGATAATGGTTTTGCCCCCGGATGATAATAACGTCCTTGATGCGCCCCGTGACAAATAACTCCCCATCAAGTAAAAATCCCAAGTCCCCTGTGCGTAAAAAAGGACCTTCTCCCGTATCCTTTAGATAAGCTTGAAAGGTTTCTTGTGTTGCTGAGGGGCGATTCCAATATCCAGAAGCAATACTACCACCAGATACCCAAATCTCTCCTACTTGCCCTTTTTCACAGCGAGTTAACGACTCTGGGTTAACAATACTTACTGTTGTGTTCAAGTAAGAACGACCACATCCCACAAACAGGCGACTTTCTGGCGATGAAATCTCACTCTTTACTACCGAATTTCTTTCTATCTCTCCAGCCAGTACTCCCTGAATCAGTGGCTTTTGATGTTTGTCTCCCCCAGTAGCTAGCAGAGTAGTCTCCGCCATGCCATAGCAAGGATAAAAGGCACTGTAGTTAAAACCACACTGAGCAAATTTGTTGGCAAATTGCTTCAAAGTTTCTGGTCGTATTGGTTCCGCTCCATTGAAAGCCAAATCCCAACTGCTCAAGTCAAGATTGGCTAATTGTTCTGGTGGAACTTTTTTGACACATAGATCGTAAGCAAAATTTGGTCCGCCACTGGTAGTCGCTCTATAATTAGAAATCGCTTTTAACCAACGAATCGGCTTCATCAGAAACGCTACTGGCGGCATCAGAATACAGGGAATTCCTAGATACATGGGCTGTAGGACATTACCAATCAATCCCATATCATGGAACAAAGGCAACCAACCAACAACGATCCTCTGCTCACTATGACCAAAAGCCTGATGAATCGACTGCTGGTTGTGCATCAGATTCCCATGCGTAACCATCACTCCTTTGGGCGTCCCTGTA
>JAAUYM010076022.1_pt1 | contig 11854 bp, 10 predicted proteins | sample 7278001 | NCBI WGS metagenome assembly JAAUYM01 (sample SAMN14350224, study PRJNA611818) | marine sediment metagenome | isolation source: surface marine sediment (1.8m) | place: French Polynesia: Moorea | collected 2018-08
AAGCTATCTTTGACAACTTCATCCATGGTGAGTGAGGGGTAATTTTTATTTCCCCACAGACACACAGACATCCCAACGGGACTTTTCAGGATTAAAGAGCGCACAACTTCAGGAACAAGTCTTGAAACTGGTACATGTTTTTAAGCAGTGGAACATGTCTTCAGTGTGTCATAGTCTAATTGACGTGTCCCTTAACCAGGACACATTCGTCCCGTCGGGTCGAATAACATCTGCTCCTCCTCCTAGTGACTCCTTCCCCGCCGACCGTCCCCGCCCCGTCCATCACCGCCAGCACCCTCTCCTTCTCGGTCTCACGCTCCCCTTCGCTCTCCTGCTTCGCCGCCGACTTTTCCATCACCACGCAGATCATCCACGCATCCAGGGACGAGTTTCATTTAAGAGAAAATATGTGTAATTAGTACTGTAGTACGGTCAACCTTCGATTTAAACAAATCAAAGCTTTTTTTTGTGTGTGAAACTTCCTCCAGGTGGGACGAGTACAAGTCCTTCCGGTCCTGGCCAAGCCCGGATCCCGAGGTGGAGCTCTCGCTGGTCGACCTCCTGCCATTCACGCACTACAACGTATGGATCAGGCAGCGGGCCACGGAGTCAATCGAACAGGACGACTACGACGACCATGGGGAGCAGGAGGCGGTCTGGGACCACCGCAGTCGCTACTGGTCGGAGGCGGTCCACTTCAGGGTTAGGACGGAGGCCACAGGTCAGGAAGACGGGTATTAGTACGCAGGAGATACCCATACAGGATGTTCCAGGAAAAGCAAAGCTTTGCACAATTTATAGAAAATTCAAAACAAATTGTCAGCTTTTACTGGAACATCCTGTAGTGTGTGGAATTTATGGAATTGATATACCTTTGTTATTGTAGATTATACCGCCAAAAGGAAAAACAAACATCTATCCACATTTCTGCCGAGAGGCAAATTGACAGGTGGAGGGGGTAGAGACAGACAGACATGAGAATAATTTGCTTACGTGGGGAAATTGCTTCCTTTGCTATGTATGCTAAAGAGAGAAGAAAAGGGGGAAGAGGAATAGTGAACAAAGCATCCCTTCTTAACCATCCTTTTGCAGCGCCTCCTCTTCCAGACCTGCTCCCTGGAGAGACCTTTCAAATCGGGGGAAGAAACAAGTTTAGGTGAGATAAAAAGAAAAGAAAGGAAGGAGGGAAGGTGGGAGGACACCGGCGGAGAGAACGACCCTTCTTGTTCTTGCTGCTTGTGCGTGTGTGTTTGTTGCGAGTTCCTTTGTAAAAGTTTTTTTTTCTGGCTCCTCTGATACTACTACAGTAGCTTGGGGGAAAAAAACTTTTTTTTGCCCGAGAAATTGGAGAAATAGTGCTGTTCTAGAAGGCAGTCCACTTTGGCACAACATATCGTGGTACGGGAAACTGACAGCACGGAAATAAAATCCGTTTCATACAGTCTTATAGTAGGTACTACAAAAGCAAAGTACAGTCGATCTTCGATATATAGTAAGCATTTTCCTGGTTACCAACTTTTTTTTTGCTTAAGCCTCAGTTTAGTAAGTTTTTTCTCCTGAAAGCCGCATTCACTAAATGTCTAAGTTCGCGTGTGAGATTAATAATAATCCATCCTCTCTCCCTTCCAGGGTGAGGTTGTTCTGGCGCCGCCTGGAGCCCCGGCGGGTGGCCGGGCCCAACCTCCGCTACGGTGTCCACCTCTCCGTGAGGGGAGGAGGTAACGTCTCGTGGGAGGACACGTTGGCCGTGGCGGAGGAGACGGCGGAAGTCCAGCTGGAAGGACGTGGAGGAGGAGGACGAGGAGGAGGAAAGGTTCGCTAAAAAGTTGTAAACCAATTCTTATCCCCTGTCTGAAATTGGCAGTGACATTTCGATGTAGTGACCTTGAAACCTTGACCAGTTCTTAACCGGGACCGTCGTGACTGTGACGGTGAGCAGCGCCAACGACGCCGGAGAGTCGGCGCACTCCGCGGCGCTCATCATGGACTTTGCGGAGGCGGAAGCAGGTTGGGCTCCATTAGTCAACATTAGAAAAAAAGGAGCTAGGGGAGAGAGAAGAAGAAGAATATTCTTTTCGTGGAGGAAATTTAAACTGTAAGTGGAGAGGAGAGGAGGCTTGTCAAGCGAAGGAAGCTGAAGATATGAAGAAACATGAGGCCACTGTACCAACAGCTACATTTTTTCATTTCCTGTGTCCCTCTCTGTCTCCACCTCTCTCACCCTCCGCCTTCTTTTTTTATAGCTTCGAGTTTTGCTTCCTCCTCGTCCTCTACTCTGCGGTCGGCTCTTGTCCGGTTGGACGACGACGGCAGCGGCGGCGGCGGCGGCAGCGGCGGCGGCGACGGCGGCGGCGGCGGCGGCGGTTCCCCCCACGAAGCACTGCTGGCCTGGCAGTTTGACCGAGGGGAATTAGAGGGGCTCTTTTCCTCTTCCTCCTCCTCCTCAGCGGGAGGAGACCAACTTGACTTCGAAGCGAGGCTAATCTGGTGCCAGGAGGAGAAGGAGGGGAAGAAGAGGAAGATGAGGCAGGCGGCAGAAGGGCTCTTCTGCAGAGTAAGCGGGTTAAAATTGGGTGCTTCCCTTGCTGTTGCTCGCTGTGTGCTGCTGTACCTGTGTCATAAGAATGAGAATGTTGCTACCCTATTTCGTTTCGCCCCTCCTCCTTCCCACTCCAGGCGGGAGTAAATTGGCCCTGAAGCAAAGCAGCCACCCATTTCTCGGCCTCCCTGCCTGCCTCCCCCTCTCTTCTCCAGGCCCGTCTCCTTCAAGGTCGGGCGAACACGCACCAGGCAGAGCACTTGGAGGCACGGGAGGTCAAGAAGGAAAATGGCCCAGAAAGATTGACGCCAGACAAGCTCAAGAGGGAGAGGAAGAGAGAGAGAGAAAGGAACGAAGAGGGAGAGACCCTAGGAAAGAGAGGACAGCAGAGAGGAGAAGGAGGGAGGAAAATTTACTGCCTGTGGAATTGAAGAAGGGGGCAGGGAGAAGGAGGAGGCGACGGAAGAAATATGTGGAGGAAGGGGGACTGGAAAATGGAAGCTTGCCCCTTTTGTAGCACCCCCCGGACACAAATTGTCCCCCTCTTCCCCCCCCCCCCCCTCCCGGTCTCAGATGGGAATCTTGGGGAGAAAAAGGTTCCTCGCAAAGGACGACCTTTGGACCTGCCAAGTTGACACTTCTTATTTTATTTTTATTTTCTGCAGTCAGGTGTCGATTGGTTGGAGGACAAATTCACCGGCTGCCTTGACCTGGCCTCCTCCTCCTCCTCTGCTGTGCATTTCTGGCGACTCCCCCCGAACGCGGCCCGGTCCGCATTGACGCACAGGACCGGGCTGGCCTTCACCTTTCGCCGGCGACGGCGGCAACGACTGGAGAACGGTGCCGGAGGCGGTGCCGGAGGCGGTGCCGGAGGAGACGTCGTTCGCACGGGGATCCGGTGGACGTCGCCGTGCAAGCACGTCGGAGGTGAAACATCAGTGCAGTACTGGCTACGTACAAGTAGAGTAGACTCCACTTATCTCGACACCCTAAAAAAAAACTGCGCTATGCAAGCGGGTTGTCATCATAAACATATGATAAGTAAAGCACGGTCCCTTCCGGTTTTGAAGGTCGAACTATCCAGAGTCCACTGTGCAAAATAATTGGGGAAAAGTGCTTGTATCAAAGGATGCTGCCACTCGCAGCAAGCAGACAATCTGGTACAGTCGATGTTTAAATTACACTCGTATTAGACAATTTATTCCACTTTTTGGACTTGACAGTTCCTCCTTGCAGTAACAGAATCTGTTAATTATAGGAAGCAAATTCAATTATTAGGCAATTTTTTCTTCTTAATGTCCAAGCCGAAGTTCGACTATATAGTTCGTAGTAGCAGTAGTACTGTGCTAGTACACAAGGTCGGAATTGGCCCAACATCGTTCGCCAGAATCGAAAAAGCACTTTGCTAAATTGGAAGACGTGGAAGGGTTAAGCTGCTTTTTTTTGCGTGTGTGTGGGGGGGGGGAGGGGGGAATGGAGAGAAAGGTGGAGAGCATTCGTGTGCTACGTTAACCCGACTTTTCCCCCCAGAGATTTTTTTTCCCATATTGAGGTTAGTTTTAGTTTAGTTTTTCCCAACCAGAAAAGTCGGTTCAAAAAAGTTCTGTTTGCGCGATTTTTTTTTCAGCGTCTTCTTCCGCTCCCATCCTTCTCCGCCCGCAGTTGTCCCTGCTCCACTCCGGCCACTCCTCCGTCCTCCTCTCCGCCTCCTTCCTATCCTGCCCAGACCACCCGGACAACCTCGGGGTCTTCGTCCGCCGATGGAGGCTGACGGCCTGCCACCCGGAGGAGGAGAGCACCGGAGAAGAAGGAGGACGAGGAGGAAACACCACCACATACTGCGCAGCAGGTGACAACTCTTTCTTAAAGGGGGAAAAGAGGAAAATGCAATTTGTGATGTCAGCGTCGCCTGGTGAATTGGAAAAAAAAAGTGGCGCTTCTTCTTCTTGCTTGCTTCCTTCCTTGCAAAAAGTCCTTTACACAGCATGCGAAAAAGACGGCAACAAAGACGACGAAAAGAGGAAAGACGAGAGAAAAAAAAGGAAATACAGTAAAGTTCTGGGACGAAAAAGAGGAAAACTTTTCTCGTCATCTCATTCAAGTTTTTTTTAGGCATAGAAGGAAAAAAAGCCCAATTTGAACTTTTGGCGCCCCGTGAGATTTTTCTTCTTCTTTATGGTGAACTTCAAAGAGTCAATTTATGTTTCGTCGTCGAAGACAGAGAGAGAGGAGGAGGGAGAAACCTAATTTAGCTCTTGTCAGCATCAAAACTAGTCTCTTTTTTTTTCGAACATGTGTCCTTTTTTATTGCCTTGGGGATCCTCTCTGTCTCTACTATATTCGTGCAGATATTGTTCCCCCAATACTGCTACTCCGGGGTTGCCAGATGGTGTTGTTTCTTTTAGGCGAGCTTATTAATATTCTTACGAGTTTATAAACTTTATTGCACTTAGTAAAATTTGGGTGCGCTGATCACTGGACCAATGCGTGTTCCACACTTCTTTTATACTAGCACGACAGCCGATTGTGTTGGAGGAAGGCGACTCTGGCCCCCCTCCTTCTTCCACCATCTCCTCCTCCTCCTCCACCGCAGGCGGCATCACCCTGGCGGGCCTGAGGCCTGGCGCCAGGTACGCCTTCTTCCTGGAGACCGTCTCAGTCTTCCAGGTCAGGGAGACCTCGGAGAAGCCCCTGATCGTCACAATGGGTGAGTCGAAGCTGTTGCAGAATTATCTCCTCCTCAGTGCTGCCAGACTTTTTTTTTCAGCAGAAAGAACCAAGTAAGGAATCCTAATGTGCCACAAATCATTGCTTATATGTGGTACTATAGTAACGCAACTTTGAATGGAGCAACCGTAACCTTTTGGAAATGAAACAATTTAGTTTCGTTTGGAACTACCTTGTAGCATTAATCTCTCCCCCCGGTCTAGTTAGGCATTTTTTCTTTTGTTGTTCTGTTGTTGCAGAGGTTATACTACTACAAGTTGCCGGGCGGTGCGGCGCCTAAAATTGTGATTTATGCCGCTGTTGTTTCTGCTCCAGCCTTCTGGCTAGCTTTTCCTTCTCTTTCTTTTTTTTTTTTTTCTCCGCACCCGTTTTAGCAAACATTTTCACTGTTTCTTCTTCCCCTTCTTCCTCGATCAGCCCCGCTCACTCCTCCGACCTTGCGGGAGGCCCAGTGGACTGATGATGCAGGGATTCGAGTCACTCTGGAGGCGGCGGCGGAGGCGGAGGCGGCGGCACAACAGGGCGGATCCTTTTGGCCGTGGTCGGGGCTCAGCTGCGAGCTGGAGGGGTCGCTGTCGACGACGCGGGAGGAGGAGGGGGAGGAACGACACGCGATTGTGGTCGGCTGTCGACCGAACCTGCAGCTCCAAGTTGATCGCCAAGCAAAGGTGACTTTAAATGCAGTTTCACCTGTCAGATAAATTGGATCGGTTAGGTCGGAGGTTCTCATTTCCCTAGACCAGACACCCGTCACGCTAAATTTGTTACCGCTTTCGCATAGTTAAGTATAATGTAAGCTAACCTAAGCTCAGATGTCCATTTCGACTGCCATACGTGTCAACGTTGCTTTCCCCCCCCCCTCAACATGAATGGCAGTTGCATGTTTAATGCCTCATGTGTGAGATAAAAAAAGGTAAAACAATAATGTGATACAACAATGTTTCCTTCACGTACCACCCCACATTATGTGTCATGTGGGATGCTCCGGTGATGTTAAAATGGGTCGAGATCCGAAAAGGTCGAGAACCATACCCGACGGCACTTTAAAAGTTACGTACGTAACAATTTTTTTTAAAACGTGACATGTTCGATTACATGTTTCCAAGCTGAATTTGTTACGCTCCTAACTTAAAAGTCCCGTCGGGCAACGCGAGTAAAATTACCAATTTGGCGAGTCTTAAGGGGGTTGAACACGAGTGTGGAGCCTGCGTGCACCCTGGATGGTTAGGGTCCGGTTTCCAAAGTTTACTGCTGGTGCTTCATCACCCTTTTCTTCTCAGCACTGCGTGGCAAGTAAGAGCAGTATCACGGTATCGCTGTGAAAGAAAGTTTTGTATAGTTCTGGAGAAAAAGTGCATCGCAACTCACCCCACTCACTCTGAAACTTGTCAAAAAAAACCTCACTTTGTAAAATTTCCTTCTGCTTTCTCCCAACACTTCTTTTCACAAAAGAGTCCACACAAAATTCGGAATTGCTCTGACAGTGATTTGGATGGAGGAGGACAGAAAGGATCCCCTCCATTGATCGGGAAAAAACTCTTTCTCAATCTGAATCTTTTCTCCTCTTTGCCCCCTAAAAAAAAGTTTGTCCACGGCTCCTGTCCCAGGGTGAGAGTGCGGAGCTGCAACGAGGAGGGATGCTCTCACTGGAGCCATCAAGTCAGGTTGCTCAAAGGTAGTGGCGTGTGTAGTACATACTGTACATATGCAGTACGGTCAAACTCGGTTAATGGGGATTCTGTTAACAGGGTATCTCGGTTAGTTGAAAAGTTTTCTAGGGCAGCACAAATTTTACGGCATTTATGGTTGTAGTACTCTTGGTTAAACGGAAAACTCGAATAATTGAGAATTTAACCCATCCCTCGACCTGCCCCAATAATCCAAGTTTGACTGTATGTAGGTACACTATAATCGTCCGCATGTCATAACTAGGTACTCCTTGTCCCTTGAACAGCCCCCGGAGTCCCGACCCTGGTTGGCCTGAGCGAGGTTCCTCCGGGCGAGATCCGCCTCTCCTGGTCGCTGGAGACGGAGGCAGACGAGCTCGAGGTGGAGGTGTGGAGGACGGAGGGAGACGAGGAGGAGGAGGAGGAGGGATGGGGAGAAAAGAGAAACAGATTCTTTGTGGACCTGAACAAGGAGAAAGGTGAGTGAGTACGGAGACATACCTGCATACACGTGCAAGTGAACTGTTAAAAAAATTACAACTACGATGTGTTCACAAAATAGTCATGATGTAAATACGAGCACAGTACAGCAGCAAAGTCGCAGGCGCAGGTAGTTGTGTGCTTTCGCTGCCAAACAGATCTCGTTTCGGCTCTGATTAAGAAGAGAAAAACCCCTACTCTCTGCCTTTGAATAGTGAAGAGGAAAAAAAAAAAGAGATGTCAGACAAAAATGGTCTTCTTGGCAGCACCAGAAGAGAAGAAAAGGAAGGAGGAGGAGGAAAAATAAGCTGGTCCAGGCTGTTTTCCTTCTTCCTTTCTTTCTTAAACGTCCGTGCCATTAATATTCAATGCCAGCCCTCGCCTTACTTATTCCTCCTCTTCTCTCCACCTCTCTCCGTCCATTATTCCAGAGCGTATGTCAGACGTCCTGTGCAGAGGAAGAGGAGGGGGGAGGGGACCCAGGATCTTTTCGGGCATCTCCACCCTCAGCCTCCGGGGGGACCAAGAAAAGGAAGAAGAGACGAAATCGGGAGTAGTCGGAAAAGTCGTCTTCTGTGATGAACAGGGTCAGCAAGTCAAGTGAGGTTTTTGTGTACTTTCTTGGCTGTTCCGACACTTTTAATTATACCATACGCCCCGACGGGACAGTCGGTCATTTTATTGTACGGAACAAATGTACAGTAGTATGTTTCTATACTTGTTTACATCCGCTGAATGAAGCCCAACTTTAAGAAGCATCACTGAAAAATTTTGATAGATTAAAAGTTGCAAAACTGATGTCAATGTCAGCTGTTGAAAAAAATCCTGATTTTTAAAACGCTTCTTCGATTATTAAGGAACATGTTCACTCGACCACCACACATCAAAGAGACATTTTAAAGCTAGGAAAAGCTTAATTTCTCCAAGACCTGTTCCTGAAGATTTGCTCTTTAATTCTGAAAAGTCCCGTCGGGCGCGCAGCACTAGTAGTACCTAATGCGATGAATACCACCACATCCTTATCTACGCGAGCTTTGTAGATTCAGAGTACGGATGCGGGGAAGGAGGCGGCGTCACGGCGACGACGGCGACGACGGCGACGGGGACGTCCTTCTCGCCGGCGATTGGAGTCCGGCGGCGGAGACGGAGTTTTCCTGCTCAGGCAGAATGGGTAACAGGATGTGGGTAGTGTATTACCTAGTACCTAAGTATGTGGGTGACAGGCACTTTAGTTCTCTATCTTTCCCCCCCCCCCTCCTCTTCCTCTCTCCCTCGGGGAGGATGGAGGAGTTGTGGAGAAAGTCCAGGAATTTTTATGGCTCACGTAGTGCATACTACACCTACGGAGGGGGTGGCGGTAATGGGCTCTGAAGATGATTAAAAAAAAGTTGCTCTGGGCATGCAGGTTGCTTTAGAATAGGTTGCTCGCTCTGAGCAGGACCTCTGACGCTCCATTGGCGTTCAACGGAGTCAATATCGGCTGCGCTGGCATCATGCTAGTAGTACAGTAGACCTCCGAGAAATGCTAATGAGCAGCTAAAAGGTTAATTTACAAAATTATAGCAAATTTTGGTGTACTACCGTATAGTGGAGGCGAGACAAAAAGATGGTAATCACGTCGATCTAGTAATAGTAAGTCAATCAAAATTATTAGTGTTTACAAAAAGGTCCACTGTATTTGGTAGACAGATGCCAGGAAGAAGCCATATTGCAGGATGGGCCCTCTTTCTCCTCCGCCTCCCTCTCCCTCTCTGTAGTACTGCAGTGTCACTCTACTGAATAGTCTTCCGCCCCCTCCCAAAATTTGATATCACAAACTTTCCCCTTCCTCCCCCCCTCCCTCCTTCTCCCTACTCTCCGGCGCAGCTGGCGGCGCTTTCGCAATATTCTCCTTCTACAACGTACAAGTACACAATGCGGAGAAATTTAAGCGTCGTAAGGCAGTATTGCCAGGTTGGCTATTTTATAACTGCAAATGGCTATCTTCGATTATTGTGGGGTATAATTTTTTTTCATGAAGATACATCAATAGCCAACTTCTACGGTTTGAGACTGTTTTTTTTTTATCTGGGCTTGCTTGCTGTTGGACTGGGTGGATTATTATACCTGGCAACTCTGACATAAGAAAGGCGGGAGGGGGACACACAACCACACATGTTGGGAATGTCGCCGGCGACTAAAGGGACTCTGGCTCTGTCACTGTGAAAATAATGAGGCTTCGGGGCACCACGTTAAGAAGTACCTTGATCTATGAAGCCGCAGTGGAAAAATAATACCCAAAAATCAAAAATAAGCCTACATATTTTTCGTCGATTGTGAAGAAGAGCCAAAGTAAGAAAGCAATGATCTCCTCCAACGTCTCCAAGGGATCAAAAGTTGGAGCAAATTACTTCCTTTCTTCTCCTTTTAATCTCTTCCTTTTCGTTCGAGTTTGATCTCCTAGCCGCTACATCAAATCAAGTATTCCGACTCATCAAACAGTTTCTCTCTCTCTTTCTCTCTCTCTTTCTCTCTCCCTCTTTCTCTCTCTGTCCCTTGGGGAGAAGAGAGGAAGGGAAGTGAAATGAGAAAGGTGAGAGGGAGAAGCGATCCGAGTGGAGAATGGAAGTAGGAAATCCCAACCAACAGCGATCCCTCAATAGGTAGTACACATTAGTAGAAAAAATTACTATTTCAGAGCTCTGCATTTAGGTACACAAAAGTCTACTATATACACACTGCAACAAAAGCCAGGCTCAGTCTGTGGTTATTAGAAGGCTAATTTGGCCATATTTAGGGTCGTTGTTGGTTGGGAGTGGTGGTTGGGAAGGTCGATTGGAAAGCGAGAGAGAGAGAGAGAGAAAGAAAGAAGAAGAAAAAGCTCTTCTGCACCAACAATCTTTGATGCCTTTTCTCGTCTTCCGATGTCTTCTTCTCTTCTTTTCTCCATCTTCCTCTTCGAAACTTTTGCCCTAAAAGCAATATCCCTCCCGATATACTGTACTTCTGCCTACTACTTCCCGCTATCCTCTTCCCCCCCCCTCCCTTGCCGCCACACAGAAGTAGCTGCAACCACGCGAGTCCCCCGATCCCTTCCACTGGAGGAAGGGAAAAATTTCCTTTGCCCCCTTTCTTTCCCCACTCAAAGAAAGGCCCATAAGCATCTAGCTCAGAGGTTCGTAACTTTTTCTGGGTCGCGACCCTCTTTTTAACATCCTCAGAGGATATAATTTTGTCAGCACTCGCCGTGAGTCCAGCGACCCTCTCAGAAAGTCTTGTCGACCCGCATTTGGTTCGCGACCCATAGGTTGAGAACCTCTGAGCCCCTTTGCCCTCTTTTCCCCCGCACCGTTTTAGTTGCGACGTCAGCGCTATGTTTTCCTTCCCCTCAGGCAGCGGCGGTGGTGACGTCATCAAGAGGGAAGGGAATTAAATTTAACCCTTAATGGACACCGGTAAAGACTTTGATCATAGCGAAAGAAAATTCTCTTTGTTAATTGAGAGTAGAAAGTACCAAAAAAAGGGCCCTTGGCGAGCAAAGACGACTAAAAGCTTGATGTCGAAAATGTACCCTTTTTTTTCCTTCGCTCACCTTTAAAGTCAGGCATGCCACGGGAGAGTGCAACATGTCAAAAGAATTCGAATTCCGACAGGTTGCAGAGAGGGACCTATAGCGTTATTGATTATCGATACCCCTGAGTGGAGGCAAATTTAGGGTAATTGAAGAAGGAGGCGAAAGAGAAGGGGACTTCCTCTGTGAACTTGCGAGTAGGTGGCGTTCATCTCCTCTCCTATATGTACGTTAATTTCTCTTTTTCTGTTAAATATTTTGTGTCCTTTCTCTAGGGGATTTTTCTGGTATGTATTGCTGCATTTTGCACTTCTTTACTGCTTCGTCAACCCTATACACTACTACATCTGTCGCAGTGGTTCGCAACCTACGGGTCGCCGCCCAAAATTGGGTTGTGAAGCAAATTTTTCAAACGGATTGCAGGTCTGGCTAAAAGAAGAGTAATTGGTACGTGGTTAGCGTGGTACATGTAAGTGGATTGCAGTCCAAAAAGGTTGTGAACCACTGATGTATCGGCACCCCCCCTTTCCTCTCCCTTTTCTTTCTCCCACCTTTTTCTCCTGCTTTCTTTCCCGCGACAAAGTCGCAGGGTCGTTGAATTGCTTTTCTTTTTTTCTTCATATTGTAATCACTTTTGAAGCTATGTGTAACTTATTTCATTCTATCTAGTACATTTTCCACCTAGTTGAGATCTTCTCAGCTAGTAATGTTCTTTTTCACATTTTCACTTCTGGTCGATCCCTTTTTAGCATTTGTTCTGAAAAATTGTGTTTTCATAACTATTAACAAGCATTTTTTTTTTCAAAACTGGTCAATCCCTATTTTTTCACACCTTCTTGTACTATAATCCCATTACCTGTTCTTGTTTTCTTCTTTTCAGCAGATTTTCCG
>JAAUYM010108902.1_pt1 | contig 11851 bp, 12 predicted proteins | sample 7278001 | NCBI WGS metagenome assembly JAAUYM01 (sample SAMN14350224, study PRJNA611818) | marine sediment metagenome | isolation source: surface marine sediment (1.8m) | place: French Polynesia: Moorea | collected 2018-08
TCAATGAAACAGGTTATTTATGTTTAACAGTGGAAGATATCTTGACTGGTGAAACTTTACAGAATCGACAAATTATTGCCCAACTAAAATAAGATAACTCACATTAGTATATACCTAAGAGAAAAGTGAAGATAATATAAAATAATTCCCATTTTTCCGTAATTACAAACCCATAGTTAACCTAATCTCATCAAAGTCACGTACAGATAAAGCTAAAATATAAAACTAAAACTTATATTTTGTTAACAAAAATTTAGGCATTATTACTGTGAATGACCACTATTTTAAAGTTTAGGTTAAATACCATAAATTTTGTAATTTTAGTATGGCTTAATTCTCTTACCTGAGGGATACTAGTAGTATCGAGAGTGATTGGGGAGAATACATTATGATGTGGGAAAGACTGATTCTAGCTGCTGTTGCTACTTTTTGTTTTTATTTATTTTTGCACTTAGGTGACAACACGCCACAATCTAACTTATTTGGGAGAAATTTAACTAAAGCTCCTAATTTCATTTTTAATATTCCTATACTGTCTAGATAATTAGCAATTTCTAGCTCAAGGGCTAAGCTGGTCGTCATTAACCTGGTCGTCATTAACATTGTATAGTGAGGAGGGCTTCAGGTGCAGGGGTGCTTCAGGTGCAGCGGTCAGACCCCGCGTCGGCGAAAGACGCAAACGGGGCGTACAAGCTTTTGAGGAGACCTCAAAAGACAGCCCCTCGGGAATGCTGACCAAGAGAGGGGAGAGGGTTTTACGGTTTGTTTTCTAATTAGTAAAGATGCAAGTCAGATGTGGATTAGCTTAGAATACAAACAGATAATTAGTAAAGAAGAGCTAATTCTAGCTTTACTGATTCAGTCGGGATTAAGTCCACTATTGACTACAAAGAAATGGAGCAACAAAAAGAAAACTTTTGTTTTTGTACCCTAGCTCTTGGTATTAAATATAGAGAGCTAGCTAAAAATATTGCTATAGATTTAGAAAAATACGCTCCAGGAATTTATTTTGTAGTAGGAACGGATCATCCTCAAGATTTTCAACAGCAAAAAAACATTATTCCTGTTAAGCTTTATCAGGAAGGAATATTGCATTGCTACAACGATAAACGAATTATCTTAGAAAAATCTTTATTACAATTTACTAGTGCTATTTACATAGATTAAGTCAACATTGTGGCAGCAATTAACTAAGAAAATAGGCTATCATTACCGTCTTAAGAAGAATCGTTTATTAGCACTTAAAGACTTCAATTTTTATTATTTAGATAATAATTAGTAGATGTTACAAAGTATGTTTTTCAAGAGCGATGAACATTGATAGCGGTCGCGAAGCGCCTCTCTTGCAGCAAGATTGCATTAAAGCCCAAGCTAAAATTATTGGTTTTCATAAAGTAGGAATTGTCTCAGTAGAAATAGTAAAAGAAGACTCCGCAGTTAAGCATCTTCACAATTGGTTGGCTTTGGGATATCAAGCTGATATGGCTTGGATGGCAAACCCAAAACGAGAGGATATTCGTTTAGTCATGCCAGAAGTGCGATCGCTGATTTGTGTTGCCTTAAATTATTACACCCCCCATCAACACTCAGATGCACCAGAAGATGGCAAAATATCCCGTTATGGTTGGGGGAGAGACTATCACAAGGTAATGCAGCAAAAGCTCAAAAAATTAAGTCAATGGCTGCAAACTCAAGGAGAAGGGATTAAAACTCGCTACTATGCCGATACAGGACCAATTCAAGATAAGGTTTGGGCGCAAAGGGCTGGTATTGGCTGGATTGCTAAAAATAGTAACCTGATCACCAAAGAGTATGGCAGTTGGGTATTTTTGGGAGCAATATTAACCAACCTCGAATTGACTCCCGATCGGCCCCATACTGAACATTGTGGCACTTGTACCCGCTGTTTAGATGCTTGCCCGACTAATGCGATCGCCAAACCCTTTGTAGTAGATGCTAATCGTTGCATTGCTTATCATACTATTGAAAATCGCCAGCCAGAATTACCAACAGAAATTGCTGCTAAACTATCGGGTTGGGTGGCTGGTTGTGATATTTGTCAAGATGTTTGTCCCTGGAATCAAAGGTTTGCCAAGGAAACAGGTATTGCTGATTTTCAGCCCTACCCTTGGAATATTAAACCAAAATTGCAAGAATTAGAACAGATAGAAGAAACCGAATGGGATCGTCGTTTTAGAGGTTCTGCTTTAAGAAGGATTAAACCAGAAATGCTAAGAAGGAATGCCCGTGCTAATCTAATATTTAGAGATAAAACTTAAACTGCGTGAGTTGGATGAGAAAAAATTGCTGGTGTTGGGGAGAAGACAACGAGGCGCGTTCCTTAGCTGCTTGGGAAGCAGCAGGGTCGCCCCGCAGAATTCAGTAGTCAGAATTCAGGAGAAGAATATAGAATAAATAACAATAATATTGAAGTATGTTAGTTAAAATTACTATAAAGCCCGAAAATTAGTTTTAAAATTAGCAATTATGGCTCTTTGCTCCTGACTACTGACTCCTTTTACTTACTAAAACTTAGTTTTGTCGAACTCATGTTGAACTCACATTAATATTTAGCTCTCTTCAGATATCCAACTAAGATTAAATGGCAACCAAAGCAATTATTTTTGATTTTGATGGGACAATTGCTGACACTTACCAAGCGATTGTAGATATTACTAATAGTCTGGCTTCCGAATTTGGTTACAAAACTCTCAACCAAGAAGAACTATTGTTTCTTAAAAATTTAAGTTCCAGAGAAATAATTAAACAGTCAGAAATTTCTTTATTCAAATTACCTTTTTTAGTTAAAAGAGTTCAAAAAGAATTAGGAAACCAGATCGGAAAACTTACTCCTATTACTGGGATGAGTGAGGTATTACAAGAATTAAAGAAGCAAGGTTATATTCTAGGGATTGTAACTTCTAACATTGAAGAGAATGTAACAGCTTTTTTACAAAATAATGAGCTAGATACTTGCTTTGATTTTATTCATTCGGGGACAACTATTTTTGGTAAACATCGCATTATTAATCAAGTCATTAAGAAATATCATCTGAGGAACACAGAGGTGATTTATGTGGGAGATGAAACTAGAGATATTCGTTCGGCTCGCAAAAGTAATGTGGGAATTATTGCTGTTGGTTGGGGGTTTAATTCAGCAAAAGTCTTAGGGGAACATGACCCAGATTATTTAATAGTTAAACCACAAGAATTATTAGAAGTTATTAGGGCTGGGAATAGGGGTTATTCCGATTTGGTCATGCTAAAAAGATTGCGATTACCAAAAATTCAACAAAATAAAAAAAGAAAAATAAAAATGTAAACCCCATATGTAACTTGATTTATTAAGGCTTTTTTTGTAGTCTAAATCTTGATAATAAAACCTATTTGATTTACTTTTTTATTAGGTGCAAGATCTCAGTAGAATATCCCATCAAAGTCAAATCATAGTTTTTTCAAAATAACTGCATCTTGGTGGTTATTAATACCGCGTTCCAAATAGTGAACCACATCGAAATAGGCTGACCATTCTCGACGAACGTATTCCTGTGTGTGATAGGCAGTCTGATAAAAATCGGGCAACCTATCAAGCTTTAACCTTCCCGTTGCACGTGTTACAAACAGGAATCCATGGGAATGAATTTGCTTACGGTATGAAGAGGCCAACTCATTGATACAATACTCGCCATGCACAGTCAGAATTATTGTCGCTCCGGGCTTGGCAATACGTCGAAGCTCACCAAGCCAAGCGTGTTGAAATTCCTCATCTAGATGGGTGAAGACAGAGATTGCATATATCAAATCAAAAGTATTGGGTGCAAAAGGTAACGGAGGCTTATATCCATTGGTGCTACATCGAATATGGGGCAAGTATTTTTTACACCAACTCACTAGTTCTGAATCGATATCAGTACCATAGAGCCGGCATGATTCAGGGATATCATAGAAGTTACTAATGACCCTCCCGGATCCGCAGCCAAAATCCAAAATATGTTCAAATGAGTAGATGTCGCGCCCTACCATCGCACACAGATCACGGATGTTCTGTGCAAGAATTCCTCCTGTCCTAAGAAAAGACTCTTTATCTAAACTTCCATGGACTCGGTGCCGAAGCCTGGCAGGGGGGACAGGTATATATGCAGGATTTTGACTGTCCTTCCAGTCGTAGTACCTTGCTTTTGCGAGATTCATATGAAACACGAGATACTTGTAAAGGTTGTACAACGTGTAAATTGGTTTGATTGCCTTTAAAGATTGACGATTGATCATAATGGTTCTTTTTTGTAAGTATGCCTAAGACTTGTCCGAAAAGCCTATCAGGAACAGCAACAACAAAAATTAGAGTCAATTATGTCGGAGATTTCGGTTCTCATTCTGGTTTTTGCTGGTTGGGTCGAGCATTTTCATCAGATTATATGCCTTTATCCCTCTGTAATTCAGCCTTTTCACCTTTTTCGGAATTGTCAGTGTTAAATTAACTAAAGTAGTCCTGTTGATTGGAATTTTATTTATTATGACAGACAATAATCTCGCTCGCGGTCGCTTTCGTGCAGCCTATGAAAACCGTTATACTTGGAATGAAAATTTCCCTGGTTACACTACTGAAGTAGAATTAAAGCAGGAAGACGAGGTATATAGAGGAACAATTAAAGTAGATAGGGACCTATCGGTAGAAGTTACAGGTATTGCAGACGAGAAAGTACAAGAAAGTGTTTATAATCATCTGCGGGATGTGATTACTCACCGCAAACGGGCCTCTTTTGAACAAGCTCACGGAAAAAATACCTTTTCTCTAGGGGAGGAAGACTCTACAGGTGCAATAGAAATTCTGGTTAAAGGGGACTCTATGGGGTCAAATTACAAGATACGGGGAACAGAAATATGCCAAGTAAGTCGAGTAATGGGTCCTATAGCTTTTGTGATTAATACTAATAATAGTCTCGATACAGGAGAAGGTTATATTTCCACTGGCTATAATGCCGTCTTCCGCGACTCTAAAACTAATGAACTTAAGGGTAAACGGGAGTTTAAAGAAACCTATGAAAAATTTGGCAATTACTATCTCCCTACTCATCAAGTAATTGAGTCTATTGGCAAAGAGGGAGAAAAAACGACTACTGAATTTACTTTTTCTCAAATACGGCTTCTAGAATCAGCGGTAGCTGTTTAGATTTTAAGCCCACATTCCGCACTTCATTATGTAATATGCACTGATTACGCCTTTTTGACACTGTGCGATCGCATAGTCTCTTTTAAGAAGAAACAATAATTATTAAATCAACAGTTTTGTATCTAAAGAGGAATCAATAAACGTGCTACTTGACATACTACAACTTGACGTGCGGAATGTGGGTTAAGAATTGATAATGGATAATGGATAATTATTCATTGGTAGAATTAGAGCGGTCTCACCATTGAGTAAGATCGGCCTTATTAGAATTAACATTTTGGCTTAATTACTTTACAACCAAATATTATTTTTTCATAACTACTCTAGAAGAGCCAAGATAAATTCTGGTTGAAAGTTAGTGAGACAAGAATTGTCTATATCAGTAATAATCAGTAATCCCAAATTTTATAGTAATCAATCCTCAATGTAAACTGTAGTTGGTAGATATCAGCAAGCAAGTATGGCAGAGCTTAAGGGGAAAGTAGCATTAGTCACAGGGGCGACGCGGGGTGTTGGGAAGGGAATTGCTATCGGTTTGGGCGAGGCTGGTGCAACTGTATATATTACGGGTCGTAGTCTTGAGCAATCTAATGCTTTGAATGAAGTTTCAGGTAGTCTTCAGGAAACTCAATTAGCTGTGGAAGAAGCTGGTGGTAAATGTATTCCAGTTCAAGTAGACCATAGGGACGATGAGCAAGTACATTTACTCTTTAAGCGTATTCAAGATGAACAAAAAGGACAACTCGATCTGTTAGTTAACAATGTCTTCTCAGGAGTGCGGGCAATTAGGGATGCCTATGGTAAGCCCTTCTGGCAATCTGAACCTACTCTTTGGGATGAAATTAATAATGTTGGTCTTCGTAGTCACTATATTACCAGCGTCTTTGCTGCTCGCATGATGAGCGATCGCCAGCAAGGGATGATTTGTACTATATCTTCCTGGGGAGGTATGTCTTATATTTTTGGTGCTGCTTATGGCGCAGGTAAGGCAGCTTGCGATCGCTTAGCTGCCGATATGGCCTCCGAGTTAAAACCAGATAATATTGCTTCTATCTCTATTTGGCCAGGAATTGTAGGAACAGAGCACATTACTAATTTTGCCAATCAAATGGATGAAAGTGATGCTCAGACAACCTTTGGTGATGGTTATAACTGGGAAACTCCTTTGCTGACAGGTAGAGTTATTGCTGCTCTTGCTAGCGATCCCAATATTATGAAATATACGGGTAAGGTGCAGATTGTTGCTGAACTTGCTGAAAAATATAATCTTGTAGATCAAAATGGCGATCGCCCTGTTTCATTACGTTCTCTTCGATTTCTGATTCCTTTTACTTTTCTGGAACTAAGAAAATATCTGTGGTTGATACCTAATATTAAAGTACCTTGGTTTCTATTACTATGGGAAATACTTAAGTCTCCTAAGATTTAAAATAGCGATCTCTGTAGGAACAGATACTGATAAACTCTTCCTAATAGCGGAATAGTTTTTATCTATGTATGTAGGTACCACCAAAGCAGCCTCTCTTTTAATGATTTCTACCAGACGCTTGCGCCAATTACTCAAGGAAGGACGAGTAATCGGAGCTTATAAATCAGGTAATTTTTGGTTTATTCCTTTATATGAAGGGTTACCAAGTATCAAACAAGGGACTCGCGGGCCTGTAAGTTCTTGGAAAAAAAGAAAGCGATTATCTTTAACTAGAATTCATATCAATCGTCAGAATATAAACCTCAACAGAAACAAAAGCAAAGAAGAAAGACAACCAGTAATCAGTGTTAAACGAGGTACAGAAAATATTTACGGTTTTGAAGTGGAGATTCCTAGTCCCTGTAGAGTAGTCTATCGACCAGATAAGCCTTTAGCTTGTGGTGCTTGTGTTTGGATCGAAACTCTATGTTCTGAAATTCATTTTATAGGTAGTAGTTTTACTTCGCTCAAGAAATATGACTGATCTTAATCAAGCTGTAGTAGTCCTTACTGGTGCAGCAGGAGGCTTTGGTCAAGAACTCACTCGCCAGTTATTACAAGCTGGTAGCCGTCTAATCCTTACCGATATTGAGGGAGCTAATTTAGACGCTGGTGCTGCTAAAATAAGCAGTGAAATCACTACAGGGGAAATAATTGCTTGTATTGAGAGCGATCTTTCTAACCGCGAAGGCTGTGAAACTCTATATCATCAGGTCAAGGCATTAGACATACCCATTGATATTTTGATTAACAATGCGGGTATAGGACTATTGGGTCGTATGGACGAAGTTCCCCCCGATAAATGGGAACGGTTAATGCAGGTCAATTTATTAGCACCAATGCGGTTGAGTTCTCTTTTTGTAGCTGATATGATTGAGCGCAGAAAAGGACATATCGTCAATATCTCTTCTCTAGCAGGTTGGGTAGCTCTTGGGGGAATAGCCCACTATTCCACCAGCAAATTTGCCTTGCGTGGTTTTAGTGAAGGACTTTTTAAGGAAGTAAAACCCTATAATGTTAAAGTTACAGCCGTTTATCCCTTTTTCAGTCGTACCCCGATCCTCCAGTCGGAACGTTATGGAACATTAGCTCAAGGTGGGGAAGGTTTTCCTGATTATCTAACAACTGAACCTGCTAAAGTCATGGAAAAAACCATTAAAGCAATTGTGCGTAACCAACTTCACGTATTTCCCGATACGATGGGAAAAAGTATCCACATTATCAAACAATATTTTCCCAGATTGTTTGACTTGATTAGCAATCGATTTACAGCAAATTCAAAGACAATCTGAATGAGTAACTCTGGTAACAATCATAAGATACTGACAACAGCCCACAAGCAATTAATTATCGGGGCTGGGTTTGTAGGACTGGGTATGGCTCAGGCTTTCAAAGAGGCTGGTATTCTCTACGATCAAGTTGACGCTAGTAATGATATCGGCGGTAATTGGTATCATGGAGTTTACGAAACCGCTCATATTATTTCCTCACGAAAGGTTACTCAGTTTAGTAATTTCCCGATGCCAGAAGATTATCCTGATTTCCCTAGCGCACAAAATATGCGGGATTATATTAATGCTTTTGCCGATCATTTTAAGTTGCGGGAACCCATTGAACTTAACCGTAAGGTTACTTATGTGCGACCAGTAGAAGATAACCTTTGGGAAGTAACCTTCGCCAATCAAGAACAACGTATCTATAAAGGTGTGGTGATGTGTAATGGTCATCACTGGTGTAAGCGTTTTCCTAAGTTTGAGGGAGAATTTAAAGGGGAGATAATCCATTCTAAAGATTACAAACGACCCGAACAACTTCGAGGTAAAAGGGTTCTAGTTATCGGTGGAGGAAACTCAGCCTGTGACATAGCTGCAGAAGCTGCAAGAGTGGGAGCTAAATGTGTCTTAAGTATGCGGGAATCAGTTTGGTTTATTCCTAAGTCTTTTGCTGGTGTTCCCAGCGTCGATCTGATTCGAGGGTGGATGCCAGAATGGTTTCAACGTCTGATGGCTTACGGGATGATCCGCCTCACTTTTGGCCAGCATGAAAGTTATGGTATGTCTAAACCCAAACATCGGATTTTTGAGAAACACCCTACTTTAAACAATGAGGTGCCCTACTACATTAAACATGGTCGCATTATTCCCAAGCCAGGGGTGCGTCGGTTAAACGGTTGGTCAGTAGAATTTGTCGATGGCAGTCGGGAGGAATTCGATCTCATCGTTTGTGCCACTGGCTACTATGTTGCTTATCCGTTTTTGCCCCCAGAACTTCAGCGAGTTCGAGGCTCGGTAGTTGAATGTTATGGTGGTTCTTTTCTCGATGATTACAAAGGATTGTATTATGTTGGCTGGGGACAAGCAAGGGGTGGAGTTGGCTCTCTTATTTCTGCTTACGCCCCACTTTTTGCTCGCTGTCTCAAACTACAGGATGAGATCGATGTGCCCATCGGTCTGGTTTTCAAGTCAATAGGGCAATCTTTACCAAAAACTCACCTTTCTGATCCTCATCAAATTTTTAGGCAATTAAAGCTACTCAATCTTGGCTTCAACTGGCTCGTCAAAAAAGCTCATCGAATTAATGCTCGACATCCTTACTTTAGCAATCAGTCTCTTCCTGCGAAGTTGCTCAACAAAGTTGCCTTTTCTTCTAAAGGGGCGTAGTTCAAAAACGAGCCTAGTCAACTTAGAAGAACCTTTCCTTCCACCAAAGGTACACGTAGCGACTATCCTTCACCTTTATCTTATGTTGCTAAATAGTCTTCTATGGAGGGACGCTCTTATTTTCTGTTTTTGCTCTTAAAGACATATTACCTTCTTGGTTGCGGTAGGGAATAAATGGGACTTGGCACGGATTCCGCATTACCCCTTGAGGGTGAGTAAGTAGCAATCATCAGTAAAGGAAGGGTCATTGTTAAGACAGCAACCACTACTCCTAGTAGTCCAGCCCACCTATGGTGGGGGGAGTCGGCGTCTCTACCAGAAGGCTGGCTTAATTCCATATATTGTCTGTGAAAACTGAACTCGATAAAAAAAGTAAGAGGAATGAGCAAAGCTAATTGCCTCTATAATACAATATTAGCGATATTTCTAGACAAAAATGGTATCCTCTAAAACCAAGAATATAAAATCTTTGTTAAAAATTAAAAATTATTGAGGTCAAAAGTCAGTGCAAGTACAGAACAACAGTAGCTTAAACCATATTTCTGTACTCAGTAAAGAATTAATTACGGGATTAAACCTATCTTCTTGTGGTCATTATCTAGATGCAACTCTCGGTAGAGGGGGACATAGTGAATTAATTTTGGCTTCGGGAACAGACACAAAGGTTACAGGAGTCGATCTCGATCAAGAAGCGATCGCAGCAGTTAAAATTAGATTAGAAGCCTATTTTCCCGAACGACTTACTTTGTGGCACGGTAATTTTGCCCAATATCAGCCTCAAGGGCAGTTATTTGATGGCATTATTGCTGATTTAGGAGTTAGCTCCCCTCAATTTGATGTACCAGAACGAGGCTTTAGTTTTCGCCATGAAGCCCCCCTAGATATGCGCATGGATCGCACTCAATCTTTGACAGCAGCAGATATCATTAATTACGAAAAAGAAGTATCTTTAGCAGACATTTTTTATAAATATGGAGAGGAAAGGTTTTCTCGCCGCATTGCTCGAAATATCGTCCAACAACGCCCTTTTTACACTACTACCGAATTAGCAAATGCGATCGCAAGTTCCGTTCCAGGAAAATACCGTTACGGTAGAATTCATCCAGCAACAAGAGTCTTTCAAGCATTACGTATTATAGTCAACCAAGAGTTGGAATCTTTGGCAACTTTTCTAGAGAAAGCTCCCTACTGGTTAAAACCAGGCGGAATTATCGGAATTATCAGCTTTCATAGCCTAGAAGACAGAATCGTTAAACATGGATTTCGTAATCATGATCTATTAGAAGTAATTACCAAAAAACCCATAGTTCCCCAAATAGAGGAACAAAAAGCCAATCCTCGTTCTCGTTCTGCCAAGTTACGGTTTGCCAAGAAAAAAAGTTAAATAGGTCTATTATTTTAATTAATAGGGGCAGTTTCTGAATTGTCCCTAAGTTTTTCAAAAACTTAATATAATTGATATATTAGCTAAGAATTAACAATAGTTAAGTTATGTTATCCAGTGAAGCCAGACTGCAACAATAGTTTTAAATTAAATCTTTTTACTATTATTGGGTTAAACCTAATAGTAAATATTGTTGATTTAGGGTCTATTCAGTTATTAGCTACTGCACAAACCAAGAATACCAATTCTTTAGAAATTCCTCTTGATGATCCTTTACTCCCTTCTCCTAAGATTAACCGAGATTTATCTCCTTTAGAAATTAGAAGGGTTAAGCAAGAAGTAACTAAAATAAATCAAGAAGCAACCGCAGAATTAGCCAGAGGAAATCAAGAACTTGCTTTCCAACTTTGGTTTCGGGAACTAAGATTACAAAGAGCTTTGGGAAGAGAAGCAGAAGTTATTGCTTTAGGAAGAATTGGTAATATAGCTTGGCAACAAAATCGAAGATTAGAATTAAGAGAAATTGCGGAAAGGTTAATTACTATAGAACAAAAAGCTCAAACAGAAAACAACTTAAATAATGAGTTTTTAAATGCTATAGGAGTAGCTTATCAACAAATTAAGTATCTCGATCAGGCAATAAATATCTATAAAATAATCTTAGAAGAAGCTCGCCAACAGAATGATTTAGTGGCAGAGCAAAATAATTTAGAGTTGCTAGGAAAACTATATCTAGCTAAATTTGATTACTTATCAGCAGCTTTGATCTATGAAGCTCTACTTACTTTAGTAGAAAATAATTTAGCAAGAGAAGAAAACAGTAAGCGTATAGAGACATACCTTTTAGAATTAGTTGAAATTTATCACCGTCTAGAGCAACCAGAAGCAGCAATTAAGAGCCAAAAACAACTCATAGATAAATATATTACCGAAGGGAGAATTAACTCACTAGCTACACTAAAAATTGCTGTAGGAAATGATTACCAAAATCTAGAGCAACCACAATTAGCGAGTCAATATTATCAAGAAGCTTACACTCTAGCTCAATCTTTACAACAAGTGGCTTTAGCAGCAGATGCTCTAACTCAATTGGCGATACTTTATCAACAAGAAAATCAACTCCAATTGGCGATCTCAACTTATCAGCAATTAATAGATACTGAGCAAAA
>JAAUYM010094617.1_pt1 | contig 11850 bp, 13 predicted proteins | sample 7278001 | NCBI WGS metagenome assembly JAAUYM01 (sample SAMN14350224, study PRJNA611818) | marine sediment metagenome | isolation source: surface marine sediment (1.8m) | place: French Polynesia: Moorea | collected 2018-08
CTATACTCATACTCAGTCAGTATCCTCAAAGTCTCAATATAGCGATAAGTCTCAATATAGCGATAGGTTTGCTGCTGACGGAAATTATCGTTATATTGAGACTTGACTGTATTAGAAAGGTAGAGCTTCAAAATTTTTAGCATCTGTGATAGAGGCCCCCGGGCCGAACTGGACCAATAAATTTCTGTCTCGGCCTGGTTCGACCCGGAAAAAGTCTGCTGGTGCTCATCTCTAGTCCGGACAAGACAGGCCTACGCAAGCGTAGGTATAGATGGAAGGAGAGAGAGGGCAGTTTCATAAAACAGCTGCCTTTTAAGTGCGTGAGGAGAGTTTCTTTCTACCCCCCTGGAAACAGTAAAGCTGGAAAAAAAATGATGACGCTCTCTAAAAGGTGTCAAGTCTCATTCTTTGACCGGGAGGAGGCACAATTTAAATTTTGGCATATCACTAGTGTACTACTTTCAGTGGTGAATATTTTAAATCTTAAACACAAGTATAAAGCTTTTATGGAAGTATTTGCGGCGCTCAGGTGGAGTGGGAACTTTTTTAAATTATTTTTTAGATTTTTTTTGCATGATTTCCAAGGAATCAACACATCAAGACATGAAGGTGTAGGTATTTTATGGTTTTTACCTTTAACACTCTTGAGTGAATCAGACGGATAAGTGAATTAAAATCCCAGGTCCTAAAGTGATTCATTTATCAGTATTTCACTGTATTACTGTAGTTCTCCCAAGGTGAGGTTGCGTGTAATTCGGTTTTTTAATGTTCCGAAGTCCCGCCCGCCGGCTTCGCGTTCGTTTCCACTCCACAGCAACAGCTGAAAAAAAGACTTTTTTGTTTCCAGTCCACGCTGAAGAGAGGCGAGGCCGAGAGTGAGTCAACTTACTGGAGACTGGCTTAAGGACAACTTTGGAAGGGGAGGGGCAAACAACAACAAGAAAAAAAAGAACAAAGGAGGAGAGGTCAGAGCAAGGTCCTCTCCAGGTCGTCCGACTGTTCCAAGGTGTCTTTGGGTCCGCTCAGCTGGTCCCTCCGCCGTCGCGGCCTCGCGCGCTGTCTGACCTCCGCCGTCGGGGTCATCACGGGAGGAGGCGCAGGAGAGCTCGTCGGAGAAGAAGGAAGTCTCATGGACGGCGCGGCGCTGCTGGCGGCGCTCGGCGGCTCGGCCGCCGCGGCCAAGAGGAACCCCAAGGAGGAGGAGGAGGCCAAGGTCTCCTCGCTGTCCGGGGCTGAGGAGTGGGTGCAGTTCAACGGCATCCTGGACAGCTTCCCCCTGAGGGGCCCCGAGGTCAACGTGGTCCCGCACTCCTCCGGAGACCACGACCGCGGATCCTCCAAGTTGAAGCTGAAGAACCTGGTCAACTTCGGCTGGCAGCACTCCTACCACCACGGCCAGCTGTTGACCACGCCGCCCCCGGCGTCGCCGATGGCGCAGCTGTTGGCGTACGCCATTGTGACGCCGGGCAAGAGGGAGGGCGTGGTCAGGGTGGCGCACAGGAAGACTGGGGAGAGGACGCTGCTCAAGGGCATGACGGGGAAGGTCAAGGATTTGGCCTTCGCCAGCATTGCGGGAAGCGAGGTGAGTCAGAAGCACATATCTCCATTTCTACCTACTGCAAGTGCTTATTATGACCTTTATTCCAGAGCATCTTGGGCTGCGTTGACGAGGTCGGCAATCTCTTCGTCTTCTCCATCAGGGAGAACCCGGACAACCACACTCTCAAGACGGACTTGGTGCTGCAGGTAAGGAGGAGGCAGGACATCCCAACAAATATCGCTTGGGTGGATTTAGTGATGGGTTGCTCTAAGGGTTTTTTTTTCACTGTTCTAACACCTGCTCTGGAGTTCCTAACGCCATATACATGTAAGTGACATAAAAATCTTAGAGCAACCCAAATGTCGACCCCACCACTAGCTACTACTAGTATCGCCCCCAATAGCGTGCCTCTAGTGGTACCAATATTGGTTGGGATGTCGACAACCTTGGATCAATTGTGTGTAGTATAACCCCCAGATTAAATTACTGCAGGTAAAGCGTGAGAAATCTCTTTCTGCGGGAGATCCAGACGACATCCACAGGATCATCTGGTGCCCGTACCTTCCCGACGAGGAGGAGGAGGATCAGCAGCAGGAGGAGGACGATCCCTCCCCCGCCAAGCTCCTGGTCCTCACCCACAACAACGTCGCCGAGATGCTTAACGTGGAGATGGTGAGATCTGGTGGCACTGCTGCATATTGCTAGTCAGTTGTCCGGACTGAGGCTGTTGTTCTCTTTCCTCAGATCGTGTCCCAGTACGGGTCGGGCGCAGTCCTGAGTCTGTCCGACGTGAAGGTCGGGCGCCGTACCATCGACGACCACTCCGGGGCTATCGTGGACGCCACCTTCAGCCCGGACGGCACCGCCCTGGCCACCGCCTCCGCCGACGGACAGGTCAAGTTCTTCCAGGTATACATGCACGGGTTGGAGGCGGCCCCGCGCTGCCTGCACGAGTGGGCGCCGCACGGAGGCAGGCCGCTCTCCTCGCTCTTTTTCCTGGACGACCACAGGAACCACCAGCCCGAGGAGCAGTTCTGGAAGTTTGCCATCACCAGTGAGTCCATAAAAACAAAGTGCCCAATTGCTAAGCAAATGCTTTGGTTTGTAAGAACCCCTTTGGACATGTTAAGAATAGTTTGCTCGGGTCCCAGAGATGTTCCTGTACTAACTATAAGCGGAGTCCTTCCTGTCAACAACATCTTTATCTTCATCTTCAACGGCTTCTCCGACATGATCCTTTGTTCTCTCCCGATCCCAGGTGCAGACCATAACTCCGAGTTGAAGCTGTGGTCCTGCGAGACCTGGACCTGTCTCCAGACGATCCGCTTCCACCAGCCTAAGTCGGAGGAGACCGGGAAGACCTCGGTGGTGCTCAAGGCCACTCTCGACCAGTCGGCAAAGTTCCTCGTGCTGTCCGACATCTGGCGAAAGAATGTCTACGTCCTCCAGTTGGCGGAGACAGCCGAGGGCGTCCGCGTCGGATCCGTCTCCGAGTTCTCCACCCCGTCGGCCTTCCTGTCCATGGTGGTGACATCGGCCGGACTGACGAGGAGGACGGGACAGAAGGAGTCACGCCGACGCCGCAAGAACCAGAAGGAAGGAGGAGGTGTCGGCGGCGGTGGCGGACACTTTGGCGGGATCGAGAGCAGCAGCGACGGCGACTTGTCCGACTCGAACGACGGCCTGTCCGACGTGACCAGCAGCGGCGCGGACAGCGACGACGAGCTGACCGACGACGACAGCGGCGGCCGGTCGCCCTCCTGCCCACCTCCAGGCGAGGACGACGACGCCGCGGCCGCCGTGGCCGCTTCCTCGTCCGGCGCCGCCGCCACCACCATCATTGACATGATTCTGGTCCAGCCCAAGTCGCTGCAGGAGTGCAGGATTGTGTACGAGGATGCACTGCAGGTAAGAGCAAGCTTTTTTTTTCAAGAGTACGCTTGGCTGCATGCACTGACAGTTTTATTAATATTCTCTCCTCAGACTATGCCGCCTACGACGCTGCCTGTGGCCAAGACCGAAGCAGGAGCCACCGTCAAGGAGGAGGGTGAGGGTGAGGCCAGAGTGGTGGCCCTTGGGAACGGGAACAGGAACAAGGAGGCGGGCACCAACGGGATCAAGACGGAACCCGTCGAGGTTAAAGAGGTGCGCTACGAGAGTAAAACTCTGGCGTTGAACCTTGTGTGTCATATTTTGGGTGTGTCTGTGATTTTAGGTTTCTGCCACTGTCCAGCAGCGCCCGATCAAGGTTGAGCCCCTGTCCCCGCCGGCAAGCTCCGAGGCCTCTGCCAAGTCGGAGCTGAAGGCGGCCGCAGACAAGATCACCCTGATGTCGCCGGAGGCCTTCGCGGCAAAGAAGCAACAACCGGCGACGCAGGTCACCATTTCTTGCTTTATGCATATTATATATATTCTAATTTAAGACATTGCTCCACGTTGCTTGCTGTGTCGTTTGTGTATTCGGAACATCGAATCGCGACCCAGAAGTGGGTTGAAAGAGGGTCGGGGGAAAGAAGGGAGAGAAGACCCACTATACATAATTATAGCAAACTTGGGGTAGAGTGAGTCTCGGGATGCTCTGGGGGTCTTAAAGTGGGTCGCGATGGAGAAGGTTGATAACCTCTGGTGTACGAGTAGGACTTCTTTAAAGCACGTTTCCTTCTTTCTCTTTCAGGTCAAGGAGGAGGTTCAAATCAAGAAGGAGCCGCTCGAGGAAGAGCCCAGCGGAAGTGGCGGCCGCGGACGCCCCGTGGGGAATGTCAACGGCGGCAAGGGCATCAGGGCCAGGAGCGACGGCAGCTCTCCCTCCAGGGAGGTCCAGGACATCCTCGGCGACTCGGAGGAACAAGGCGGTCTGGGTGCCGAAATCGTGGTGACTGAAGAGCCGTACGACGATGACGATCTCGTCGACATCGACGAGGAGGAGGATGACGACGGTGATGGTGGCGGTGGTGGGGGCGGGGGAGACGAAAATCTCTTTGCCAGTGCCGCCAAGGCCGCCCTCAACCTGACCGACCCGGGAAGGGGAGCGTCCGAAACCAAGGCAGACGCCGCCACGAGCCTGAACAAGAGTGCCGGTTGGCCAGGTATGGGCATGACAAGTAGACTTGCCACATTCACCGTGCTACAGTAGCACCTTGCTTTTGCCTACAGCTGCTCCTCCCGTGAAGAAGGAACTGCCGGAGCCCCTGGCCTCCCAGCAGCAGCATCGCCAAGACGAGTTCAAGCAGAGGCTCCCAGCTGCGTCGCTTGAAGGCGACACAAGCGGAGGGGGCGGAGGCTCCCACCAGTCGGCGGGAACAGGCCAGCTCATGCGGAAGATGGACGACATGATGCGCCTTATCCAGTCTCAGCAGAAAGAAATAAAGGTATAATCCTTTTTCCTCCTTAATGTCATTTCTATGCAGTTATGAGTTTTGTGCGCCTCTTACAGACACTGAGGGACGAGATGAAGGCCCTGAAGAAGAGCAGCGGCGACTCTCAGCAACAGCTGCTGGACAAGTTCGTGAAGAGGAGCGGCCAGCAGCTCCACGACGTCCTCAGGAAGGAGTCGAAGTCGCGCGAGGCGGAGGCGGCCAAGGTGGAGCAGGCGATGGCGCAGGAGATGAGGCGTGTGGCGCCGCAGGCCAGCCAAGAGCTGGCCAAAACGGTCTCCTCCCTGCTGGAGGTGGACCTGCGTCAGCGCACCGGGCGGGCGGACGCAGCGCTCAGGGACGCCGTCTCCCGCCTGGCGCATCCGAAGGCGCTGCCGGAGCAGCTGGCCCACACGGTGGCGCAGTCCCTGCAGCAGGCGCTGCAGCAGGAGCTGCGCGACTCGGTGGGCAACGTGCTGGTGCCGGCCACCGAGAGGGCCATGCAGAATATGCTCCAGCAGGTCTCGGCCAAGGTGACGCAGGGGGTAAAGGAGCACGAGGCTAAGCTGCAGGTGAGTACAAAAATTTCGAGCAGTGCTGCTTGGTATTCTGATTATCAGTAGATCAGACTCCATGCTGTTTTCAAGAAAGCTTGAGGAATAAATAAATAAAATGAAATTAATAAACAAGTCATCTTTTTTTTTTTTTTGCTTCAGGCTCATATGGGTCAGCTACGACAGGAGATGCAGCTGAAGCTCCTGGACCCACTGTACAAGTCCGTGCACGAACAGCTTGCCCAGGCGGGTCGCTTGAGCGACACGCAGCTGGACAAACTGGTCGCCGCCGTACGAGAGACCCTGGCCAGGGAGATGAGCAAGGCCGCCGCGGCCTCACCCGCCAACATGCCCCAGAGTCCCATGGGACAGGTCATGGGAAGCCAGCCGAGGTTTGTGATGTGGAGTAGGATACCAAATGACACGATGTTTTGTGTTAGTAAAATGCTTCTATCTTCAACATTTTTCTGTTTCTGTTAATTTCCCATGCAGCCTGGAGGAGATGAAGCAGACGATCCGCCGCCACCTCCACCTCCAGCGCTACGAAGAGGCGTTCCAGGTTGCGCTGTCCGCCAACAGCCTCTCCCTGGTCCTGGCCACATGCGAGATGGTGAACCCGGCCGCCATCTTCAACCAGGCAGCGGACGGTAGCGCCTCCGTGCTGCCACAACCCGTGTTGTTGGCACTCGTGCAGCAGCTGAGTGAGTGAAACATTAAATTAAAACCATGCCTTCCTAGGAAGGAACACTGCGTTTGAATTATTTATTTTTTATTAATTGCCATTATATTCTACAGTACATTCTTCATAAAAATTTTCTAGGTCACGACTTGGACGACAAGACAGACGTGAAGCACCGTTACCTGGAAGAAGCACTGATGAGTCTCGACAGCAGCGATCCTACGACAAGGTAGGACAGTGTTGTCCGCATGTACCGTACAGAAACGAAATTTTTCGAGTGTCCTTTAACTGTCATCCATTTCTCCAGGCAACACTTGGGGACCGTCCTCAGCGGCCTGGCTTCGCAGCTCCGCAAGTACCTCGCTGGCGCCGGCTCCACCGCTGCTTCGGCGGTCATGATCAAGCAGATGAAGATGCTCCAGCTAGCGACCGACTCGTTGCTCAGAGCGGCCACTTGAACATTTCAGAGGATTTCAGACCATGTACAACAACAACTACTATTATAGTACGAGGAAGAAGGAAGTATGATCGCATTACTTCAAGATCGGAATCAGGTTCTAAAGAGTTTCTCTCGTGCCCAACAAGACTTTGTGTGAATAAGACAACCGATGTAAATTTTCTACGTTGTGTGGCTTTTTATAAAGCTCCACGTAACTGGTAAGCTTTGACCAAGTATCACGTCAGCTCGTTTACTTTTCTTTTTTTTCTTTACATTTCAAGGAAAGTTCCACTACTACTACTATGCAGCCGACCGACGACTCAAAGAGAATAATAAATCAGTTTTTGAAGATCATAGCCGGCTCACTTGCTCACTTCTTGGTGTCCTTGGTGTGCACGTGACCCAGCCGGGTGGGCTTACTCAGGGCGATCTTTATGGGGAAGATGGGCTCGCACTGTGAGCACCGCCCCTTCTCCGGGTCGTGGTAGTGCGGGATGGGGCGGCGAGGGGAGGCGGCCCTGTCACGGCCGTCCTGCCACCGAGCTGGCAAGTCCACGCTCGGGTCAGGTCGCTGGCGACGCTGCTCGGTGGGGGAAGGGGGCATATTGGAGGCAGCGGGCGACGGTGACACTGACGGAGAAGTTGTCGGCTTCCCTGCAGCCGTCTTGGTGGCGAGGGTGGTGTCGGTGTAGCGGGAGTCATCGACGGGATCCGTCTTCTGGGTCACGTTCGTGGTGTCTGTGGTCTGGGTAAAGCCGGGACCTTTATGGGCACCGCCGGGCTTGGCAGGAGAAGTTTCTGTCTTACTCCCCGGCACCGTTGGAGAGGGGGTAGCCGTTCCACTCTTGGATGTGGGAGTGCCGGGACCTTTCGGACTGGAAGTTCCTGATCCACCGGTTTCTGGAGGCGTAGCCTTTCCAGCATCGGTATGCGGAGTATGGTGACCGGCGCCGGATACGTGCGGAAATGTAGAACCTCCTGTATCAGCAGTCGCCGTTCCAGCTCCATGACCATGAGGACTGGGAGACATTCCGGATCCGTCCATTTGTGGAGACGCGGCAGTCTCGCCGGGCAATCCCTGCTCGGTGCTGGGCGTGGTGGTCGTCTCCTCAGTCGCCTTGGTCGCCGCGTCCCCGTGCGCCCCCGCGCGCGCCCCCGGGCGTCCCTCTCCTCCTCCTCCTCCTCCAGTGTCGACGCCCGGACTGCCCGGAGGAGGCCACGGGGCGCTCTCCGTGCTTGTCGTCTCGCTGGGTCCTCCCTCCCTCCCGGTGTCCCCGACGTCCTGGTGCCCGCCCGGAGGAGTAGCTCCTGCCTTTTCAGTGCTTGCCGTCTCGCCGGTAGTCGTAGCAGCAGTAGTATGCGCCTCTTGCGGGCCTCCCTCTTTTCCGGCCTCGCCTTTCTTCTCTCCGTGTTTTCCGGCGGCACCTTTCTTTCCTGCGCCGCCGCCGCCCGGCTTGGCGGATGGAGATCCCGAGGAACCCTTTGCCCGGCCTCCCTTCTTCCCCCCATCGCCTTTGACTGCTGCTGCGCTCTTCTTGCCGGAGGTATCCGATTCTCCCTCTCCCAGGCCGCCTCCAGCCCAGCTGCTGCCCGGACTGTGCTGGTGGTGCCGGAAGAAGTTCGGGTCGAACGAGGACCCGCCGCCTCCGATGCCCCTCCCGGACCAGCCCGGACGGACCGCCCGCCCTCTCCCGCCGGCCCAGTCGCTGCCGCCCTCCGGGCGGAAGAAGCCCGTGTCAAAGTCCCGCGCCGGCCACACTCCTCCGGCGTTGCGGCCGCTGCCACTGCCACTTCGGGTCCACCCGGGGGGAGCCAGGGACATGAGCCCCGCCGTGCTCTTCTTGGCGCTGCGACCCCTACCCTCCCCGGCTGACCCGGCTGACCCGGCGACCCTGACGACTTCGTCCGTCCCGAAGGCCCTCCTCGCGCGGAAGTCTTTCCCCGAGTCTGCAGCGCCCGGCGGGATGACGACCGGGTCCCAGCGAACGACGTCCTCTCCGGCGGTGGCGGCGGCGCCCCAGAAGTTCTTGGTGAGGTCGGGGGTGCCGCCTGCGCCCCAAGTCGTCGTCGACGACGTCCACTGTTCGGTGCCTTCCCATGAGCAGGACAGCATCGTGACCAGCAGGGAGGCGGTGGAGACGAAGACCGGGAAGAAGTTCATGGCCTCTTCCTCCTTTGAGTTGAGCGCTAGCCAGGTCAGCAGCGATGCGATAAAGTTGATGGTGGCGATGATCATGGATGTCGATTTGGGGTCCGAGAAGTAGTCGCCCTCATTCACGAGGGTGGCCATAATGGTTAAGTTCACTCACACTCCACTAGGTACACTGTCTCATTTTATGTGCAATTCCGTACTGAGTTTCCCATATTAAAGAGTGATAGGACTCTCAAATAGTGCATACCATAAAGAGTGATAATGTACATACTAGAGTTGTCAGACACAAGATTCAAAAAATTTTACACAAAATACTACTAAGTCAAGAGCAAAGGCTACGTAATGTACCCAAAGTGTGTACTTTTTTTTCCTCAGCATTTTCCTGCTACTTTTTATTTACAATTTCTATAAATTAATATACTTTGCTTTATAGGTAAGATCGTAACATTATACAAATACAAGTACAATTCTGGGGTCAGTTACTTTACTTAGCTTAATATGAGTAGAAAGAACAATATATACGGTACATGAATAGAGGAAAAGTTTTCGAAATAATGAGGTCTATTTCTGAAAACTAAAAAATGAAGCAATTTATTAAAAATTGTGAAATGTTGTGGCATCCAATAACACTGAGGTTTTTTTCTTTCTGATTAAGGAGCCGTAAGGCCCATGCAGAAACCTTTTGAGAAAAACAAAATATAAAAACATCAATTTTATTTCCCCTTAAATATACTACGTATACTGTGAGCATACAAATTTCACAACATGGTATGTACTGTCGTAGGTACACTACAATGCACAATTCATTCTACGTCTTTGTTACCCGAACTAGACGAGTTCTTCATCTTGGATTCTCATATAGCAGCGTTGAAGTACTCAGTAGGTGATGGATACAGTAGTACATAAAAAAAAGCAAAAAACCGCGGATCGATCGTAATTACAGCACAAAAAAAACACATCACATCACGTTTTGTACACTGTTTCTACATTTTACTTTTTACAGTCCTCCTTATCAGTACGTCTGATATTGATGTTAGCCCCCCCCTTGGTGTTTGGAGAGCATTTTGCGCATCAGATGGCGTTGTTACACCCAGACCCGCCGCTGTTGGTGCTCCCCTGCTGAGGCGACATGGGCTCGTCCTTCACCGGCGAGTGCGGACCGGAGGAGGAGTTGCTGCCGCCGCTGCCGGCCGCCGCAGACGCCGAAGCTGCGGCCGCCGAGGAGGCCGCGGCGGCCACCGCCGCCTGCTGCGCCTGGATCCACTGCGCCAGCGCCGCCGAGGACGAGCCTTGCGGCGGCGGCGGCGGCGGAGGCGGCGGCGCCGGCGGTGCCTGCGCTGCCTGCCCGCTGCTGCCAGTCGCCATCCCCGGCAGCCCTGAGCCGAAGTTGATGGCGGCGGCGGCTGCGGCTGCGGCGGCGGCGGCGGCGGGAGACGACGGCTGCACGGCCGTCTGCTGCAGGGCGCTGAACATGCTGGCGGCGCTGAAGCTCAGTGGCGAGGCGGAGGTCGTGGTGGTGGCTGGGGCTGAGTGGTCTACTGTGGACGTGGCGGTGGAGAGGGAGGAGACGGGCAGGTGGTGCTGTTGGTGAGGAAGGTGCGGCGGGGTCGGGCTGAGCTTGGGACTGTTGTCGTTGCTGGACTCCGAGCTGTGGTGGAACTGCTGCTGCTGGTGCGAGATCTGTGGGTGCGGCTTCCCGAGCGGAGGAAGGTTCAGGAGGGAGTTGATCCCGCCTCCGACGCCCACGCCGTTGGAGGAGGAGGCGGAGGAAGAGAGGGCAGCTGCCACCACCGGGTTGGCCGAGGCAGAGGTGAAGCTGTTGGACACGTCAAGCATCCTGACCACCGAGCTGGGTGGCTGCTGCTGCTGTTGCTGCTGCTGCTGCTGCTGCTGCTGCTGCTGCTGCTGAGCGCTGAGGAGAGACGGAGGCCCGCCGCCCCCGCTGCCGCCGTTGTTGCTGTTGCCGCCGGGGTTGTTGTCGAAGGGTGAGGAGCTGAGGCCGGCGATGGAGTAGCTGTTGTTGCCGGACATGGACAGCGGGCTCTGCGGGTGGCGGCCTGTAGGAAAGCAGTTGCAAGAAATTGACTTAGGACACGAGCGCCACAAGGGCTTTTCCCAAGTCAGGATTGTTATGCGCCCTACCCGACAAAAGTCCAACCCTAGTGGCTAGCAAGCCTGGCAGTGCCAGATAAGGTCTAATCTAGTAGGTGGGGGTCGAGAAGATACGATGATTAGCTCGAAAGTAACGAACCGGGACCTAAAAATTTGCTCTGTTTACTCTAATTACTCCTCCTTACTTCTCCCAATTTTTCTATTTACTCCTCCTACTTGTTTCTGTTCAATTTACATCTCTGTTGTACAGTACTTCTTTTTACTCTAGCTACTCCTCCAAAAATGTGAGGGTCATAAAACTGGTCGGTCGCAGATATAAATTTTAAACAAAATCAACTTGATGGGCAGCTACATGGTACGTAGTTGGCAAAGAAGGATGGCAGACCAAACACTTTCGGCGGGTTAAGTTACGGGTAGGGTGTCTGACCCTCCTGCCCTGATCAGGTAGTGATTTGATTTTCTAGTTAACGACGGCTAAGAGATTCTGTTAGTTGGATATCCTGGGTCCGTCACGAGACATTATGGGAAACAAGGAAAGCGGGCGATCTAACGAGGTTTTCCCAGATTGGGCCGACAAATTGGGCCACCACTCCCTCCCCCCCCCTTTCCCTCGGCCACCCACCACCAATTGGTGAAAGCTGATACCTTTACTCACCTGCTGCGTTGTTGACCTGGTTGTTCCTCTCCTGCATAAGCTGGAAGCTGTTCCCTCCCCCTCCTCCACCACTTCCGCCTCCTCCTCCTCCTCCTCCTCCGTCTCCACCGGGGGACTCCGCCAGCGGGTAGTCCGCGTCCCCCTCCGGTGAGTCCGGGCCGGCAAAGTTGCCCATCCCCTTCCTGTTGAGTGTCTCCATGATGTCCTTGTTCGTCTGGGACTCGTGCGGCTGGTCGTACTCTGAAATGGTTTGTTTGTTTTTCGCATTAGGATGTGGGAAATTGACTGCGACAGTGCACTCCATCTAAGAGAACACCGTTAGAGTACTTGGATAGAGTATGCTTCCTTTACAGGTACGCACAAGTA
>JAAUYM010064650.1_pt1 | contig 11847 bp, 12 predicted proteins | sample 7278001 | NCBI WGS metagenome assembly JAAUYM01 (sample SAMN14350224, study PRJNA611818) | marine sediment metagenome | isolation source: surface marine sediment (1.8m) | place: French Polynesia: Moorea | collected 2018-08
CCCATGGCGGGCAAACTCGCGCGCAAAGCGGTCCTGGCACTGGCGCACTCGACGCACAATTAAATCACGCCACTTAAGGGCAGCAGAGCCTTCAGAAAAAGCTGAGAAAAGAGAGAGAAACTATCGAGAGTGAAACGCTTCCGGGCACGATGTAATCATTAGAATTCCTACCTCCAAGAGGTCCGGGTAAAGATAGATTTTCCCCATCCTCTTCACTGACGAAACCCTCTGAGAAAACCAGTCTTCTCAGTTGAGAGAAATTGCCCTGTCAAAAAAAAACCAACTATTGATGTACGGTACTCATAGTGGAATTATTATACAGTACATACTCGTACGCACTGAATTTTTCCCCTTACCTGAGTCGCAGCTAAAAGATGACCCAACACCACAGGAACGTTGACCTCCACGCAAAGCCCACCACTGTTGGCGGGGGTACCATCCACCAGGGCCAGCACCCTCCTCACACCAGTGCTGCTGTGGGGCATCCTCTCTGCCGTGAAGAGCACCTCCCGCACGTCAGCATTGAGCAGCACCCCCGCCATTGTCTCCTGTATGAAGGTGCCAGAGCAGCAGGGCGAGATACAGGTGGCACCCAGCGACTGCAGCTGCTGGGTCTGGGGATGGTGCACCTGGTGCAGGGGAGGAGCGTGGGGAAGGATGCAGGCGCCAGCCGGATCCTCCTTGAGACAAGACATACAGCCAATTTAGGGCAAAAATATTACTTGGATCCCCCCAAAAATTCAAAGCAAACCTTCTGCATCGCAGTCCTGAGACAGTGCCTCTCTGACGGAAAGTCTTCCCCCAGCACCCTGGCCAGCATCTTCTCCCTGAGTGCTGAGCTGGCCAGGCCAGACATACTGGACGACAATTGGGACTTGAGGAACTGAAGCAGCCGCTCTGCCAATCCTGAAGGAAAACAGCATGTAAAACTTCTTCTCCACGATTCCTGATGCAAGAGGAGTCACCTCTCAACAGAAGGCTAGGCGCCTGAGTCAGTCCCACGTAGGCGGCACATTCCGCCTCCAGGTAGACCAGGTACCTGTCCAGGGCTAACTTCTCCAGCGAGGGCACCGAAGAGAAGTGGCTGCGGTGAGGGGCGGAGGGGGACAACTCGGCTGGAAGCAACGAGGACCTCATTAAAGTCCATCTGGTGCGAATTTACCTAACGTCCAAGACTAGTCTCACCGTGGTCGTTCTCAGCATCCATCTTGTCAACTTTGAGGGAGCGGGGGGAATTCCGCCCTAGTTGACAACCGGCGAAAGCAGGAACCGGACTTGCGTGTGTGCTAGTAGTACTTCTCTTTCCCTACAACGGCCTCGACCTCGTCCTCGCTCAGGAAGTCCTCCTGTCTGTCTGTCTCCGACCTCTATCTGTCTTTTCCTTCCTTTATGCCTTTTCTCTCAGCCACTTGGTGATATAGGCGAGTCAGACTCGTCTTGGCAATGTTTGGGTCATGTCACGTAAGCCTCAAACAAAGTTTTATAGTGCCAATTTGAATTAGGAAATCGAATAAACTTTATACTTTGCAAAAGTTTAGACCAATTGTGAACCTATGCGAGCGGGCTCGTCTCGGCTTGAACAAATACCTCCGCTTCACCTCTCACTACGCCCTCTAGTCCTGTTGGGAGTCCGCTGTTTCATGGCTCTTCATTTCTAGGCATAGTAAAATGCCATTGTACTACGTATTTTTCAGGTATCCGTTTTAAGCGTCGGCTCCGAGACAAGGCAACAATTAGATACTTTTTGAACAACACCGTGAAGCCCTTAACGTTCACTACCCCCTTGTCTCCATTTTTTTAATTTAAATTGTCACTTCTAGAATAGTCATGGCTCCGATGTTCTTACCATGGCTCCCTCATGCCCTGCAAAATACAAACGAAAAATAAACAAACGAAACAGCTCCGTGGCGGTGACTGGTGAGAAGAGAACCCAACCCAAACTCGGGTCAAGTCGGGCACTGCAAGTGTGGTGCCCTAAGAGCATGGCTCCCTCTGACACCCCTCCGGCGTCGCCCTCCATCACCCGGAATGATCCTGACGTGGAGGAGCAGGAGGAAGAAGGGTTGGACGCAAACGACGCGGTCGAGATCATCGACCTGGACGAGGCGATGGAAGGTGAGGACGAAGACGGCGACGACGACGAGGACGAGGAGGAGGGAGGCGTTGGCGAAGGCGAAGGACCTGGACTGGACGACAGCATGATGGCGCAGGCGGCTTCGGAGGCCTCGCTGGGAGGGGCCTCGTCCAGGCTGGAGGTCCCTCCCGAGGACAACTCCTCGGCCACCTTCTCGGAACATGGAAGTAGGGAGTCCTCTCTCTTAGAAATAAATGTCCTGCTATAGGGCCGGGTTCTTTTCCTTTCTTTTTTCTTGCAGAAGCCGTTTTCTGCTGCGACGTCAGCCCCAAGGACGCGAACGTGGTCGTCACCGGCGGTGAGGACGACAGGGCCTTCGTATGGGACCTCTCCACGGGGGAAGCGATCTTCAAGTACATCAAGAGAAAAAAAATTGGATTTGTCAGTGCCGATTATACCAGGGAGAGAGAGAAAAAAAAAACCACTTATCAACAGGTGCGACGGCTTCAAGGACTCCGTTGTCCAGGTCGGGTTCAGCCACGACGGCGGCTTCGTGGCCGCGGCCGATATGTCCGGAGTCCTGCGGGCGTGGAAGGTGGCCTCCAAGGAGTTGGTCTGGGAGTTCGAGGTCAGCGACGTCACGGTGAGCCAGTTGGCAACTCTTCCTTCTCGGTCCGCAAATTGGACGCATCATCATCATGCCGGTTTTTGTTCTGCTGCTGTCCTATACCCTTTTTTTCGTCTCAGTGGCTGTCCTGGCACGACGGCACCAACGTGCTGTTCGCCACCACGGTGGACTCGGAGCTGTGGATGTGGAAGATCCCGAGCGGAGACAGCAAGATCTTCGCCGGCCACGGAGAAAGAGCGGAAACTGCCAAGGTAAGGAGAGGGGGGAAAGGAACTTTTATTTCAAAATCTGAATGACAACAGCTACCTTTTTTTTTGCAGGTACTGCCGGACGGCAGGAGAGCCGTCGTCGGCTACGGCGACGGGACCATGAGGGTGTTTGACCTCCGCTCTGGAGAGGTAATGCTTTGGAGATAGATGATCCTCACATGGCTATTTTCGGGCACCTTAAATTTGGCTCGCATATTTTGCAGGTAACGCACAACATCAGCGGCCAGCACGCTCACTCGGCCGCAGTCGCCTCCCTGGACGTGAAGAGGGACAACAACTTGGTGGCCTCCGGCGGCGTCGACGGCGTCGCCAGACTCTTTAACCTGCAGGCTTCCAAAGGGATCGGGGCGTTCGTCTGTGGAGGGGGCAGGGGAGCAGAGAGGATTGCAGAAGGCAACGGGGATGGAGGAGAGGACGAGGAGGAAGTGAGCAGCAAGTCGACGGTGGAGTCGGTGTTGTTCTCGGAACAGAACGTCCTCGTCACCGGATCCCTGGAAGGCGTCGTCAACGTGTGGGACATTTCTACACAGGTAAAGAGACATTTCCTGTCCTGTACTACGAGTGGAGGTACTTCCGGTAATACAACTTACGTCACTCTACCGTCACAGGTCTCTCGCCTGGCCTTGAGCGTCGGAAGCGGAGTTGTTAAGATGGCCTGGAGGAACGGCGGGAGCGGAGAGTTGCTGGTGGCAACCCTGGACGGACTGGTCAGGTTGGTGGACATCAGGCTGGGAAAGGTGGTGGCGGACTGCTCGGGACACACGGAGGCCATCCTCGACTTTGCACAGTCAAAGTGAGTGTTTTGGAGCTAAAGCCAAGGGGAAATGTTGCGATGTTCCCTGGCAAAATCTTAATTGTTTGCATTACCTTGTTTTCTCCCAGGGATGGTTCTACGGTCGTTTCTACCTCGGATGACGGAAAAAGCAAAGCCTTCAACTTGACAAAGATACTGTCGGGCAAGTGATGATGACGCAGAATTATTGAACTTCTCCAGCAAAGCCATGATAGAAACTACAGAAGATGGTTATTTTTTGTTGAGAGCAACTTGCTGTAGGATACGGTAATTTCACCCTGTACGAGTACTATTTTGCCATGTGGAAGAAATTATTAAACTATTATAAGCCTGATCTGTAGTTGAGGCCTTATTTTATTTAGGCACAATCTTTATTGCAGCATTATAACTACGCAGGAGAAATTACGTATAGTACACATTTTATCCTACTTTGTAAAGTTCTCACAAAGAACAAAGTATGGCAATTGTGGGCAGCAGCAGTCAAAACATGCATGTTTGAAGGAAAGAAGTGCAGACCCAGATCAATGTTTCAGGATCAAAGGGGTACCAGCATCTCGTCACTTCTTCCTCCTGTTGCCTCCGGAGGAAGTGTCGGTGAACTCCACGATGCAGTAGTTGCAATAGCCCTCTCCCATGACCTGAAAATATAGGGAATTAGAAGACTCTTCTTCTTTCACCAATTGTTTCCCAGCATGAAAAGAAAAAACCCCTCGCGATCACCTTCTGCATGCACCGGTGAGACTTGGGCTGTCCGGACATCTTGCAGACGGAGGCAGACGCTGCGACGGCGGGCAGGCAGGCGGTGCAGCGGAGGTGCATGCAGACGTCGTCCTCGAACGGCCACCAGTGGGTCTTGCAGGCGCTCTCCCACATCTCGCCGCTGGTCGGGTCGTGAAGGGTCTCTCCGATGGAGTGGACGATGTCCGAGAAGCGCCGCGTCGCCTCACCCATCGACTCGCTCAGCGCGCGAACCATCTTGTGCGCCTTGGCCAGCTCGAGCTCCCGCGACGGCTCCACCACGCCCGCGCCTCCCCCGCCGCCGCTGCCCTCGTTCCTGCGCCCGGACCCGGACCCGACCACGCTTGAGGACCGGCGGATCTGCTGCTGGTGCTTGTCCAGCAGGGCCAGGGTGGCCTCGCGGTCCTCCTCGCTGAAGGCGGCCAGGTTGTCCACCGTCGTGCGGGCCTGATAGATCTTCTTCTCGGACACGAAGTCCTTCGAGGAATTTCCCAAAATGGGTTCATAGTATTTCCATGTACAGTAGTATGGACGAGTTAGGGTGGGTTTTTTTCTGTCTTACCCTGAGCGTCAGAGGGGCCCTTTGGTTTGCGAACCTTGCGTACTCGATGAGCAGAGCCATTTCTTGGGACCGATAACGGAGGGGGACGTCCTAACGAGAGGAGGGTGACATAAAAAAATATATGGTATCTATGTTCGCACTGTTTCTGTAGTACATTTTACTTTTTTTTTTTTTACGCTGACCTTTTTTAAGGCCGTCAGTGCATAAGCTCTGCTCTATCCTAACGTACCCTACACTGTCCAATTGAGGTTCAGTCACTTAAAAAAATCCCTTCCTATTTACTGTGCCACTACGTACGTGGAAGAAGGGGAACATCTCCAGGAATGTTCTCTGCTTGCACCGATCTGGGATGGCGTTGGGGGGCGCCCTCCCCAGCACCCTTGAGCCCGGGGAGGACTGATGGGACTTCGCGTTGGGACCGGAGGCGGCAAAGCCCACCGACAGCGCCACCACCAACAGCAATACCTGCTCAAGGAACTTTGGGAGACCAATTCCCTTTTTTACCGATTACGAAACTTTAAGCGCACTCACGTTGGTCCTCATGGTGATGATCTTGACAGTCTCAAAGTGGGTGGGAAACTGGGAGATGACACTCACTTGTGTGTTGAAACTGGTCTCACTTATCCTCCTCCTCCCAAAGCCGGGGAAAGAGAAGGAGGGGGGGGCGCTCAGAAGTTGGGTGCTCACTTACCGTTCAGGAATCGTTGGGTTGGGGTGGGGGTGGGTGGCGGCGGTAGAGCGCTATTTTGGGGATGGGTTTTTCTCGCATTCTGTTATGATGGGGAAGAAAGAGAGGGAGGAGATCGCAAATGGCGCGCCCGCTTCGTGACTGACGAAGAAGAAAAAAAAAGGGAGAGGAAGATGAGGAAGAGACTCAGGAAGGATGCGTTACAAAAGCGGACGTTTATTTTTTTCTTCTTCTTCTTAAATGCGCGAAATTCTCGTGTGTGTGTGAGGCCGAGATGCCGCAAGTTCCTTCCTCTCCCCATTTCATCTGATGAGGATCCTCTGCGCCGAGTACTGGAGCTCCGGTCGGCCAAGGTTGGGCGGAAGCCAGGCGGGGAAGAAGTGGCCGAGGAGGGTCCAGGCCAGGCAAGGCCACGGGGTGCCGAGCACCAACGCTGCAAACAACCAAGAAAATGTGGGGAAAACGTACTCGGGCGGGGGAGGCAGGGAGGGAGGGAGGATGCGGTTATTTAAATACCACCACTTCAAAGGAGGGTCTGGATGAATAGCAGCGGCGGTGGGGTTTGAGTAGTAGGGTGAAAAGTCAAGTGCATCTGTCGAGGACTCTCCAAACATTATGGAGGCCTCCAAGAAAACTCTTATGAGAAAATATGGATAATTTACCCATGCTAATTTTAGTTCTAAGATGTTTCGTTTGATATATTTTTAAAACTTTTTTTTTCTGTCTCTGTCTTTCGTCATGTTTTTGTTTTTTGTCTGCAGTCGTGACAGGGCAGAAGTCAATTTTTCTTTTGGAAAATTGGCAGCAGCAGGGCAATTACACGCAAACCCTAATTTCACAATTTAAGTGGAGGGTCTATCTTTATCTGTCCTGTTCCTCTTTTGTTAATACTTGCCCGATGTCAGACAGGTCACGGCACCGGCGAAAGTGATGGCCTCGATAATGAGCCTGGAAAAGGGCAAAAAAAACCTTACCCCTCCCCTCATGATTTATGCCACCTTGAGTGAAAGAGAGGGTGATGGGAGGCTTGAATGGAAATTTGTGGAAAAATGGGGGAGACGGAGGAGGAGAAGAAGGGAAAGAAAACACAAGAGGATTTCAAAGGTTAAGGTAAATGCGGGAAGGGATAATTTTGCTAGAAAAAGCTTGTCGAACCCAAAAGGAAACTTTTAGTGAAATAATGCACACTGTTGGTAGATGTATACTGCTACTACTCGCACACATTGTTACTTTAAGCCTTGATTTCATAGAAGGAACAACATCACACCAGTTGTCAGAACAACCAAACTTTTCCCTCCTCACGTGACAGCGCCGTCGACCACCCAGCTGCAGTAGTTGGACCTGGCCCCGAACGGCTCCGGCCCGCTGTCCGCCACGCACCAGGTGGCCAGCCCCTGCATCCACGGGTCGGACTCGTAGCCGGAGAACACGCCGGAGGGACGGCGGGACAGGCGCGTCGGCGGAGAGGGGGACGCCGCCGCGCGGGGGTGCAGGGAGCCGAAGGCCAGGAGCAACTGAGAGGGAGGTGCGTCTTGTGGACGTATAGTACATAGTTGTTTGTGTTTTCCAACACCCTTCCCAAGTTTTAAAGCTAGAAATTGTCTGATGTTGTCTGGCCTTCAAATAGTTAATTTTGCGAATCATTATTTGCAAAATCAACCCTCTCCACCACCCCTCCTTTTATCCATCCTCAAAAAAAAATTGGCTTTCGATTCTCGTTGATTGCGCCAACCTTGTCCCACGGCTTTCTGGGCGTGTATTCGTATCCAGGCGGCAGTGGAGATGCCCCGTTCAGGCTCAGATCGGAGGAGGAGGAGGAGAAGTGCTGGTGACCTTTTTGGAACAAGAAAGAAAACCTTCCCAGACCGAATTTCTCGGCACGGATCGAAGGAAAGGAAAAAGGTTGGCGCTTTTTTTTTTGCAGAGCAGATCATCATACGCGCAATGATAATCGTATTGCGAAGGAAAAGAGGTGAGAAACATTTCGTACCCGAGGGTCAAATATGGCCCTTCTTTCCAAAAGTGTCCCATTCTCCAAGAAGGAGGATCTCTCTTTCAACGACTTTGGCATGGAATGACCCTAAATTTGGCCCCCCTGGTTCACTACTTGTGCTAAGCCCTCAGAGGGTTTTTTTTTCAGATCCACTCTCTCCCTCCCTCCCTTTTCTTACACACACGATTTTCTCCCCTTTTCTTTCCTCACCTCCTGAGGCCGATTCCAAGATGCGCTCGCCCAAAGATAAAGAAGGAGGAGGAGGAGGCGACTCAGCCAAGCCGTGACACTGAAAAGAAGTTCAATGGCAAAAGGGTTGGGTTGAGGGGAGAGGAAAAAAAGAGAAGAGGGGGAAGGAGAGAGAGAGAGAGTGCGCACTTATCCTTCGACGAAGGAAGAAGAAAAGACCTTACAATTTGCCTGCTGCTCTCTCGCAAAAAAAGAAAAGAAGAAGAAAATTCGCATTTTAAAGTGGCCGGGAGAGGAAGGGGAGGCACACACACATAATCACGGACTCACCTTGCACGATGCAAAGAGGAAGAAGAAGAAGACCAGTGCTGCTACAAGAAGCGGGGGGGAGGAGGAGGTCATGAGTCCACTGCTCATCATCGTCGTTGGTGGGATGCCCAAATGTCATCCGCATTTGAACCCAGTCGGGAGAAAGAAGGAACAGAACTCACAAAAATGGCGATGAAGGAGGAATTGTCTGCGGCGACGTTTTCCATCGGCGCCGCAAACAATGGCGGGGTCTGGATAATGAGGGGTGTCCGCGCAGACCACTTTAGCTTTCCCGGATTTTTTTTTCCGATGGAAAAACATTTTAATTTAGTGGAGAGGAGCGGGTAGACAGACGCGAAATGGGCGGGTTTTTTTTTTTTTACCTGAGCCGTTGTTTTGGTCATGGACGCACTCGGGGTATCTTTTTTTTCTGGCAAGACGTTTCCTTTCCACCTTGAAATTACTCCCAACGCAGTTGCCAGAGGGAAAAGATGCGTTGTTTGCTTCTGTAGGTAGGTAGGAAATCTGTACGTATGCTCCTCCAGCTCCTGCACCTCTGAAGTGGCCGGCAGAGTGCTGTACTTTTTAAGGGAATGCCATGATGAAGATTTTCTCCAGCTTCAAGAGAAAAGGAAGCAGCCTGTTTGCAACACATGATATAATCAAGTTATCTTTCATATATTTCAATAGGCGTCCTTTCGCTTATAAACATGTCTACTCGAACTCCATTTCTTTTGTCAGTCGTCCAGCGCCCCCTCCAGGAAGGCCAGGCAGTCTGCGCCGGCCACCGCCTTGTCGAAGTCCGCCTTGGACACCGTTTTCTTGCCGCCGACCTCCGTGTAGGAGAAACACTCCACGGCGAGCGACTCCAGGAACAACTCGGTGGCCTTGGCCACCGCGAAGACCGCGTCGGCCTTGGCCTGGTTCAGGTCCGGGTCCAGCTTCATCATGTGCTTCACCCTCCCAAACGGGAGGTGCAGCAGTTTCTCCGCCTTCTCCGTCGACTCCTCTCCTGCATGTGAGAAGAAGACGTTGCTGGAGTTGTGTACGTACTGTGGTACTACGTACTCTACAATGCGGGAAACAATTGTACCGAAGTATTGTATTATCGAAATTCTTGCCTTTGGATTCGTTGATCCCGGCCTCCATCTCATTCTTCCCCTCCTCCTCCTTCTCGTCGTCAACGTTCTCGACAACTTCCTCAGGAGGAGGCGGCGTCGTAGGCTCAGGCATTTTCTTGGCCTCTCCTAGAAGCTGCTCTTCTTGGAGTACGCTGCGACGTCCCTCAACAGGTCGGTGACGACGGAGGACGGGATGCCCAGCGAGATCAGCTTCCAGATGGAGAGGAAGGAGGCGTGGTCGATCCTGATCCCGCACTGGTGGTACAGCGACAGCACGCGCAGCTGGTCGGGGGAGAGCGGGCTCTTCAGCACGATCTGGTGATGGTGGTGGTGGTGCGCTGTGGAACCGGATGCTGCTAAGTCCATTTCATGCCGCCAAGGGCGAGACGACCTGCGATAAAAAAAAATACATACAGTGTTAACATCAATAACAGAGGATACACTTATTTCTTGGCGATAACAATGGATCAAACAACTCTATTATCTCCACCTCAAAGCCTCTCTCCAAAACAAACAGGCACCTGTCCAACAGGATAAAGTACTCGAGCAGGCTCTGCAGGGACAACTGGACAATGTTAAGGTTCAAGAGCGAGGGCAGGACAGACTCCGCGTCTCGGAAGGCATCGCGCAATTCTGTCCTCAGCCAAACAAGGTCTATCTCCTCTTGCCCGCCGTCCGACCTCCGGAAGTGGTAGCCCTCGACCACGCTCTCCACGTAGTCCTGCTCATGCTGGATGGCCGCCTTCCTCGCCCCACGGCGCCTCCTCTTGGAGATCGCCAGCGACCTCTTGGCGCAGAAGTCCTCCAGGATTGCCCTGTACCCTTGCCACCTGGCCCTCTCCGTCAGCTCCCCCTCCGTCATCGCCACCCACCGTTCCAGGGGCTCCTGGCAGGCCAGCCTCAACGCCGGGAGGCAGAGGAGATCCCCCCTAAGCGTCGTCGACCCCTCGTAGGAGGACATGAGCCTGTTGCACGACAGAGTGGTCTTGTGGTAGCAGCAGGGCAGTAGGACGGCGGCGCGCAGCCTGGGGTTCCCCGCGAAGATCCTCAGCAGAGAGGCGGAGAGGTCCCCGCAGCAGTGGAGGCCCACCAGGCAGGCTTCCCCTTCCGACTGGAGCGCCTCGGACACCTCGCTTGGGAGTTCCTCCCCCTCCGCCGACACCCTGCTCCTCACCAACGTCACGTTGTTGGCGGCGGCCAAGCCCCCTCCGCCGCCCTTCCCGTCCCGCAGCAGCAGCCTTGATGCCCGCGAGCAGAGTCCCGCGTCGGCCTCCACCGCCACCACCCTCAGCGGGGGGTCCGCCGACCCGAGGGCGCGACCCAGGTGGAGCATCCCGCACCCGACGTCCATCACCGAGCCGAGGCCGAGCCTCCCGCACTGCTCCGCCACCAGCCGCGACACCGCCTCCACCTCCAGACCCTTCTTGGGCGTCATCCACCTCTTCCTGGTCTCCTCCGTCGACGAACCCAAGCTCGCCGTCCTCACGAGCCTGCGGACTCTCTGCAGGAGGTGCCTCCTCCTGCTGACGAAGTCGGCCGGAAGGACGACTCCCTCTCCCTCTTCGCCACGGTCGGCGAATGCGTCGAGGATCCTCCTGGGCGAGGAGGAGGAGGAGGACTCCGAGTTGAGGGCCGACCTCCACTCCTCGGACAGGCGATCCAGTCTGCCGTCTGCGAGGACGCGGACGTTTGAAAAGTCGAAGAGGGACAAGTGCTCCAGGAGAAAGTCGTGGAGGTCGGACAGGAGGGCGGGCAAGATCCGGAGGAGCTCCGTTGTCATGTCTCTGACGTCTGGAGGATGAAGCTGGGCAAGGGACAAAGACGAACCTGACCGGGGGGGGGGGGAGTCTACATGGTGGGGGACTAGTTCCGGAGGCCCTGCGGCCTGGGCCTGGAGGACTTTAGGAGGGGAACAGTTGTTCAGTTGTTTTGTTGTGTTTTTGTGTTGCGCGCGCACTCCTCCTGCTTGTTTAGCTTTAGCGCGCAAGTTTTGCTGTTTCACTCCACACGGTACCTACCCTCAAGAATCTGTTCCACAGAGGTGAGGTCATGAAAGTCTCATGACCTGGAAAAAAACCCTCAAAGAAATGAGATCATTTAAAATTTGGGCATGCCTAACCTACACACTGCTTACTATAATTTTCAGGAGCCAAGTTTTGAGCCACGAGCATCGAGTGGATGGACTACAACATATAGAGCAAACATATGGAGCTCCCATATGGAGAGAAAAAGCTCATCAGGAGAAGAGAGGGAAAAAATATTCGGGATCTATATATATATAGGCGAATGTCTGTCTCTCTCTCTCTCTGTCTGTCTGTCTGTAACGGGGTTGCGGGCCAGACGGTTGGACCGATCCTCACCAAAATTTGCATGTGGTGCTCTTTTACAAGGGGGAGTGACATAGGGGGGTCAAATTTTTTATGGGGGTGCCCAAAATGGGTGCCCATTCTATGCCCAAAAATGAAATATGGCTTTTTTGGGCA
>JAAUYM010084252.1_pt1 | contig 11844 bp, 13 predicted proteins | sample 7278001 | NCBI WGS metagenome assembly JAAUYM01 (sample SAMN14350224, study PRJNA611818) | marine sediment metagenome | isolation source: surface marine sediment (1.8m) | place: French Polynesia: Moorea | collected 2018-08
AGTAAACTAGCACGTCAGTAATTTAGCCGACAGTAAAGGAGTGAAAAATAACAAGCTTAAAAATAAGGCGTACCAATCCTATCTTTAGGTTTACAAATAACCAAAGGTTAGTTCATTAATGTATGTTTTTGTTGTAACTTAAAATTGTCCCCTTCTTGGTGTCGCAGAAATGCCTTTTTTTTGCCACTTTTCACTAATTTCATGCATGTGGACAAAAATGACAACATTTCGAGCAAATAGGTCGTCGAACATATTTTTCTCAAATTCGGGTAAATGCTGCCGCCTCCTTTCTATCCCCGTCTTCTTTTTCTTCCCTCGGGGCCAGAGAACAAAAGATTTTTAAATAAATAAAGTGAAGTGTTTGTGCGTGTTGAATTTTAATCTTCCGAAAATTTTTATATTTTAAACTACTGTGTTCTTCACCAGTCGATTTGTATAAAACGCGTAGATAAGATGGAGAACTGTCTTACACTTCTTATTTGCTGCTGGAGCTCCAGATGCTCTTCCCACTCTTGGATGTGGTGTATTAATAATACTAGTATCTGCAGGGTGTTCGTCAAGAAAAAACAAATTATTTTTTTCTTTTGCAAACCTAAATTTATTTACTTTTTTGTTAATATAAAAAAACATGTGTAAGACAGCCGTATTTTAAAAGTCTATGTTAATGTGCAATTTGGACTTCATGAGGTCCAATCATTTTACGAGTAGCAAATTCTCGAATGCTTTTTTTTTCAGTATGTCCTTTAAACATCTTAACCAAGATGTACCTGTACATTTAAATGCAGCGTTGGCTAGGGCAAGGTCTCTTTGTGAGCGTCATGTGGGTCATGGGAACAACGGTCCTGTGGACGGACGGAACAACAGTCCTTGACATTGGGCTCGTACACGGAGAGAGAGAGGGGAAGAGAATGGCCTTATTTCTTTAAGGAATCCTCCTCCTCTCCCGCAAGAAAAGAGAGAGAGAGAGAGAGAAGGATATTTAACCCTGTAGTGCGCATGTGAGGCGAGATCAGAGAAGCTCTTGCCAGGTCAAGGACTTTTGAGCAGGCAGTGTCCCTTGTGTTAATTTAATATTTCTAATAGGCGTTCAGCGTACACTGGACTGTGTGGTCTTCTTTCTTGTTTTCCAGGCTGGAAGGATCCAGATATGGACGAGTCCACTTTTTTTTTCCAGGACATCATTCCGCCCCCATCTCATGACGAAACAAATTCCCACGAGGGAATAGGAAAGTTAGCGGCAATGGACTGATCCACGCCATAATCCGCTCCATAGAGATCGTCTTCTCACCTATCCATGAAAGTTTTTTTTGGTGGGGGGAGGGGAGTATTTGTGCTTCAAAGCCTAGTAGCACATATTGGTTCAAATTAATGCCCTGCTAGGTTAAGTTTCGTGCATAAAACTATGAAAGGTGCTTGAAAGAGTGGACTCTTCCACATTTTCCTCTCTTTCCTGGCCCTCTTCTTTTCTCTTGAGAGCGCCTCCTCCTCCTCCTCCTGCTCCTCCTCCTCCTCCGCCGCCGCCGTCGCCGCCGTCCCGTTATGCGTCGCTCAGACCTTGCCAGCACTTTCACTTTCAAGCCGCCGAGAGAAGGGGAGTGAAAAGGAGGGGGAGAAATTCCTTGCCTTGGAAACAAAGGCGGTGGAGGTGGCGGCGGCCGCGGCCGCGGCGGAGGCGGCGTCGGCGTAAGGAGGAAGGAAGAGAGAGGGAGAAGGAGAAAAGGGAGAGACATAACGGAGATTCGAACGCGCGGTAGCGGCGGCGGCTGTGAAAGGGAAAGTGAAAAGTTTCTTCCTTCATATGAAGGCATTTTGCTGCTGCTGCTGCTGCTCCTCCACCTCGCAGTGGCAGTGCGTGGCCATGCACTTGATCTCTTCTCCTCTGCCTCCCTCTCTCGTCTAGATCCGTATCCTCGTCTGGAGTCAAGAACAAGGAGACGGCGGAGGGGGAGGGGAGAAAGGGACAGGGTGCAGAAAAAGGACATAGGTTTTCGAAATATGACATCCTCATAATACTATAGTATTATAAAATACTCAATTATGAGCATACTCATACTAGACTCCATTGACTTGCCAGTCAATGGCGTTTGCGATTTTACACTTTCGAATTTAATTGCCAAATTTGAATTACAAAGATTAGTGACGTTTTGACATTTTAAAACTTTCTACTGAGAATCTTTATAGTGAATGCCTACAGATTAAAAATAAGGTCAAAAATAATTGCCCTCAACAACTTACTTGTGGTATAAATAATACTAACAACTTAATGCAGGAGACAAATACAAGCATGTTCAAAATTAATAAATTTTCATTTTCTTAATTAAGCCTTTTTATCTGCTTGAAGCACCCTGTTGCATTGGTTGACATCCTCGTCGAAAGGGTAAGGACAGAGTTTTTCCATGACCATCATTTTTTTTCTTCCCTTTCTTCCTTGCGTCATCACCTTGCTCAATCAACCTGGCGCTTTCCCTCTTCTCCTTCCGCCAGGACATTTTCTCCTCCTTCTGCGCAGACGCAACCCCTCCTCCACTCCCACACACCCCCTCCTTTCCCCGGGTGGGGGTGGCGTGGAGAAGGGAGGGATGGTACGATGGTGGCTGACGTAGCGGGGAAAACCTGCGCGGTGTACGCACGCGAAATGCGTCACGACGCATCCCCCGCGCACTGCGCATGCGCGACGCCCCGGCGGACGATGACGTCACCTCCTGTGACGCACCAAATCCCTTGACCATATGCTAATGACGGAAAGGGGGAGAGGGGGGGAAGAAAAAGAGGAGTGGTCAAGCGCGCGCCGCGAACGCGTCGTGACGCATCTTCTCCCTCCCGCCTGCCGCCGCCGCCCGCCGCTCGCCGGCCGCCTCCCGCCCGCTCGCCGTGCCGCCGCCCGCCGCGGGGGTGCGTGCGGTGACCCGTGCGCCGCAGATCGGAAGTCGCCGCCGCCTCACTTCGGAAGCGTTCTGACGCAGGGCCGGAAGAGCGCGCCGACAACTGGGTCAGGCGGGCGGCAGAAGTGGGTCATGGATGCACAGGGAGAGAGAGGGAGGGAGGGAGGAGGCAGCAGCGGGGAAAGGATCTTCTTGCGGCAGGACACGCATGCTCGCGCACACACACACGCACGAACACGTATGAGAAGAAGGAGTGCGCGCAGGTGAAGAGAAACTCCTTCTTCTAGGTAGTAGATACGTATTACTACAGCCAGGTAGAGGAGGAGGAGGAGGAGCAAGAGGAGAAGCGCCACTGGCGCGTTTCTCTTTCGCTCTCCTTATGTGTGATCCATTGTACGTACCAGTGTACATGTACAGTACGTACTACAGTAGTACGGTACCTATTACCAACTTGGTGACCCAACGAAACATTGGAGTCTCTAAGTAGTCTACAAGTGATCTTTAAGTAAAGTTTTCCCTACAACCCTTCTAGGAGGTTGTCTTACGTTGTCCTAGGTTGTCCTAGATGGGTTCTACTAGATTACTTAGAAGCTTCAAATGTTTCGTTGGGTTCTAGAGTGATAGCTATGAATCTATGTTGATGTCGCTGCTGCTGCTGTTATTGTTGTTTTTGGTGCTGTTGGAGTGGAACAGGACACCTGTTGCTTTTTTTCCCCTAAAAAGGGATTTTTTGCAGCCTCCGAATCGGTCTACGCATCACTCCAGATGTCTGTCCAAGAAGTGCGGACATTTCTTATAGTAAACTATAACTATAATTCATCATAAGAAAAAATTAATATTATCAAGTACTCCTTACTAATAAGCCTTATCTCGTATTTTACTTTGTAAAAGCTTTTCAATTTTTGCAGCAAAGCGCAATAATGTTGATCATCAGATTTTTAAAATAAGTCAATCGCTGTCATTTGCATCAGTGTTTGGTTGACACTATTACTTCGAGGATTGTTTTAAAATTCTCAAATTGTTTTCCACGTCAGCTTGGCTTACCCTACCGGTACATTAATACAGGACTATAATTGTTGCTGTTTTAAAACCGTTTAGATGTTGTTTAACAACTAGAGTTCAGAATTGTTCTTGCTCTTGAAACAACTATGAAAAACAAAACGTGTTAAAACATCCGTTATAACGTCTAATATATACCATGTTGACTCACTACTGTAGATGTCACCAAGTGTGACCAGGTGTAACTGCAGCTTAATTCATCCTAACTCACCTCCACAAAAAGTGCCCAAACAACTTCCAAACAGTGCCAAAAGTTTATACATTAAATCAAGCAGAATTTTTTTTTCTTGACCTGTGACCCTGCACTACCAGGTTTTCATCCTAACTCACATCTACCAGAAGTGCCTAAATTACGCGTACTTTCAAACAATGCCAAAAAAAAGTTCATATCACTAGAAACGTCAACTAAAATTGCCAAAAATGTAAAATAATTGTCTATAACTCATGCTGCAGGTCATTGAAGACAGTCTGTCCATGTTCTATTTCGGTAGTAGAATGTTCTTCGGCCATTTCCTACCTACGTGCAGTACAGTAACTAAACACAGAGCAAAATCCTCCTGGACCTGACACTAGAAATTCTATCCTGCACGTTGGCGGAGGATTAAGGAATGTTGTATCTTGGAAAAGTTGCATGCTCCTTTAATTTTTGGGGATCTCTTTGATGTGTGGTGGTCTAATGACACATTCCTTAGCAATCAAACAAGCAATTCAGGATCAGGATAATTTAACAACTGATGCTGTATCCAGGCTCGGAACGTGGAACCAGGTGAATTTGTTACACAACCACCAATAGGATACTTCTTAAGACTGAATGATAGGATACTTCTTAAGACTGAATGCAAGCAAGTTTGGAATCAGGTATTTGTTCCAAAAGTGATCAATTGTTCCGTCGGGAAATTAATCCGGAGTTATCACTCGACGGAACTTTATTGTAAGAATTAAACCGGACCCATCCTACCTGCCACTCCCCTATACTACGTGGTGATATGAGTCTGTGTTTTATAACACCCAAAACACCAATAGTTCTTAAGGTGGTGCTCATGTGATACCTGGCAATATTGGCCAACAGCTGCAAAAAAGCTGTTGGAATACAACCAGGCATAGTATTAGTACTCTAGTGGCAAAATAGTGACGCTTACCCTAGGTACCCTACCCTAGAGCGATATTAGGCGTCAACAGCCTGAGCAACGGAGACGCCGTGGGTCCCCTGGTGGGCGCCATGGAGAACCTGCCCTCCGACTCCGGCGTCCAGAAGCAGCAGCAGCAGCAGCATCAGGAGAGCGACCACAAGGTGTCGCTGGGAGGAGGCGGCGGCGGCGGCGGCGGCGGCGGCATGCAGCAGCGGCGGAGGGGCGGCCTGGCGGCGGCGGCGGCGGCCGCCGCCGCGGCGGAGGCCACCAACAGGAGGAAGGAGGGCAACACGACGGTGGAGGAGGAGAAGGTCGTCGTCGGCGTCGGCGGCGTCGGCGGCGTCGGCGGCGGCAGGAAGGAGCAGGAGCAGGAGGAGGAGGAGGGGGAGGAGGGGGAGGAGGAGGGAGGCGACTCCAAGGTTATACCAATGGTATACCATTTACTGACGGGGTGATGGGAATCCAGTGCAGGATTTTCGAATTGGCTCAAAAATTGCGTCGGCCAGGAACGCTGAGCGGTACCTAGACTTCGAGGAAAGAGATGGTAAGATCTGGGTCTGCTTAACCCGGAGACCATCAGGTCGCTGAGTTTTTTCCTCATTCTCCTGTCTATCTCCAACTACTCGTACAAACAGAATGCTGAAGTTGTTTCCTGCACCGCTCAAACAGACGATGAATGCCTCTTCTTCTTCTTCCTCCTCCTCCACCCCGCCTTCCATCGTACCAGAGACGGAACACAGTAGACTCCACTTTAAGAGCACCCTTGGGACCAGAGCTACTGTCTTTTCTTTAAGTGACCAGACAGCTCTTATATTTCAAGCATTTGTACTGTAGAGTATTAGAATAAAGTAGTTCCTTAAGAACTTTTTAATATAAGCGGAGTGTTCTATTACTCGATGGTCCTTATAAGCGGAGTCCACTGTACCAAGTGATGTTACAAGGGAGCCGCGCGGTCGGGGGCGTTGGCCTCCGCGCGGGAGGGACGGGAATTGATGGATGGATATCATTTCAAATCCTTCATTCGAGAGATTGAAGGAGAAGAAGAAGAAAGGGGGGCCTTTTACCAACAACGTACGCCAAGAATGGGGCCCCAAATGCGTATATAAATGGGCGTTGCCATCTTTCTCCTCCTCCTCCCTTCACACACAGACGTTGTACTACGCATTGATGAAGGGGAGGGAGAAGGACGAGACGCATGATGTTTTGCCTCCCCTCCTCCCTCCTCCCCTCCCCTCCCTGCCTCCAGACGTGACCTCTTCCTCCTTCGAAGATGGCCTTCTGAAACGAGTCGCCCGTCCAGGAGGGGGAGGGGTGAGGGGGAGGGGGTGACCAACTCATTAAGCTGAGAGGCATAGTAGAGTGACCGTTGTTCCTGTGACGTTTGCCAAATTACGTCGCAGGAAACAGAAAAGTCTTCCTTTAAGGTTGCTCTTTGACTGCGAGGAGGGGCTCCGCTGAGCATGATGTCGATTACGAGGGTTGGATAACCCTGCGTTGTTAGTTTGTCACAAACTTTGAAGATGGGGTGGGGGTGGGGTAAATGGAGGAGGAAGGGAGGGTAGGGAGGGAGAGAAGGAGGGAGGAGCAACTGGAAAGAAAGATGACTCCCATCGTTTTACACCCTCCCCCACCCCTCTACATGACCATGAAAAAAAATGAGGAAGAGATGAGTAGAGAAGGACCTATGTACTACTAGGAGCTAGTTGCCTGGCCCATTGTTTTTACCTCTTCGCCCGTCCTCCCTCTTGATCTCCCGCCAAAGCAGAGCTTCTCAACCGATGGGTCGTGACTCGTGACCCAAAAGTGAGTTGCGAAGCTTTTTTTCAAGGAGGTCGCGAGAGGATCAGGGCAAAAATATAAACATACCGCACGACAACTGTCGTACAATATCGTGGAGCAGAGTGGGTCGCGGGATGCTCTCGAGGTCCTAAGTGGGTCATGGTCCAAAAAGATTAAGGACCTCTGCCCTATAAAGCTTCGCTAGCGGGGTATATGGCATAAGTTGCGCTGCTTTATTGGTGGTTGGTTGTGGTTGTGGTGGGGGACAGAGACACGGATGAACGAAAGAAAGCCCTTCGTGCACTTCCGGGATGACGGCTGCAATCGCAATTATGACCTTTGTTCTGTCGACGCGTGTGTACTGGGCGAGGGGAGAGGATGATGGTGCCCATTGGATCGCCCTCCTCCTTCCCAGCGTCATTACAGCCCTCATTGAAGTTGGGGAGGAGGTGGGTCTAATTCTGTGAAGGCGATGCCGCCGTCTATAAAGGAGGGGGGACTTGCAACAACAGAGCAAGTCCCCACGGGAGGAGGAGGAGGAGAAGAAGAAAAAGTCTTTAGACCACCACCACATCCGTCGCCGGTAGCAGCAGAGGAACAAAGCTGGCCTCCCCCTCTGGCGTCACTTCCTCAAACACCCCACTCCCCGCATCTTGAAGGGATTCCATCTACCCTCCCCAAATGAAACATTTGCAAAGTCATCTCTCACGGGCACCCAAGCAACACCTTTTTTTCATGAGACGTCTAAGGGGAGAAGGAGAGGAGGAAGGTGGTTGCACCAAAGACTGAAGGTCACTTCCTCCCTTCCTCCCTTCTGTGCCCTCTTCTTCTCTCTCTTCTTCCTTCCTTCCTTGTGGCTCTCTTTTTGTCATCTACTTAACATCTAAAGAAGCTGACCAAACATTTCCTTATAATTCCTTCCTCCACTCCCCAAGCACAAAGCACATACTATACGAGGGCCCGTCCTCTTCTTTCTTTCCTCTTCTGTTACAAGCTGCCATTTTGCCATCCAAGAAGCGGCAGGAGAGGGAGGAGGAGGAGGACGATCAAGGAAGCGCCATCATCTCTCCCCCCTCGCCCGCAAATAGGTTCGGCGGAAAAACGGGAGCAACAAAGCAAACCCCTCCTTCCCCCCCCCCTACAAAGAAGAGACTCCCTCCCCTCTGTTTCTCGTAAGGTCATCACGAGAGAGGACGACAATTTGACTCAACTATAGGTACAAGAGCAGCAGGAGGAGGAGCAAGAGGAGGGCCAAACCAGGAAGTGTTGAAAAAGGACTCCTCCCTCTCCCCCCAAAAATATGTCGGCTCCAATTCATGGAAGGCAATTTCTTTTAAGGGCAAAAAAGAAGAAGAAAAGAATGGCGGTCCAACTCAATTCCATATCTTGCTTTGAACTCGCGGGGATGAGATGAGAGGGACGTACGTAGAGTTTCGTACCCATACTCCACTGTGTGTGTTCTGAGCCCGAGGTCGAGTTTAACGTCTGGGGAGAGAAGGGAGTGAGGGACATGCGTTTAAGTGTCTGCGAAGGGTTGACAGGGTGCATAACTCTCCTCTGTTCCTTCCTTGAGCGCCCCATCACCACCCACCAGTACCTGAACCTCGACCCGACCAACCTTAGCTGCCCATCTACGCATCGCCAGAGATGTTGCCTCGCGATTTAAGAGGGGGAGAGAAAGACAGATAGAGGATTGAGGGAGTAGATATAGGGAGGAAATTGGAAGTGGATTTGTGACTTGTTGTCTTTTATAGTCTGCACAGGTTTTTTAAACCTCTGTTTGTAACGTGATGCGCAGAATTTCTGAATTCTCCTCGTACGCACAGAGTATTCCTGGAAATAGAATATGACTGTTCCTTCCTCCTCCTATCCCGTTGTCTAGCTATAGACCTTTTTTGTCAAACCTCCCCGCTTTTCTAAAAACATATATCTTTGACATTCCAGCCAACTGTTTCAGCTACAGTTAAGTTAATAATCTCCCCCTTCTCCCTTTTTATTGCAAAGCATTTGTGGAGGTTTTCATTGTTCTCGTAATACCAATTATGACACCATGCATGAAAGAAAAAAAGAGCTGGAAAATCTGGTGAGTTGTGCTTGTGCAGTATAATGATGAGACGGGATCATTCAATACATATGCTTCGGAGGACCATTGCCAAAGGCGGGAGAGAGAGAGAGAGGCTGGAATTTACATAATTCCTCCCTGCCATCCCTGTTGTATCTCTCAATCTTCTACACACGTGTCCCATTATCTCATTCCCTCTCCCCTGTGTGCCATCGGGGGCCTATCGTCAATTGAGAGGCACCCCTACTAGCTGCCCAAATTCCTCCCGTGACAATGGACTCAGCTTCACTAAACCGAAGGAAGAAGAAGCAGAAAAGGATTTTTTGTGGGAGGAGAAGAAAGGGCGGACAGATACGACACACACGTATCCAGCTGGGCAAAAAAGAAAAGGAGGAGGAGGAGAACAACGGTGTAGTATAAAAGAGATAGAGTTAATCCCTCCTCCGGGTCTTTTTTTTGCGCCATTCAAATCCATTTCCTGGACCTCCTCCTCCTCCTTGTCTTTTTAACCTCGCCCCCTTCCCCTCCTTCCCAACTCCCTTCCCGACTTGCCCAAAAACGAGATAATGGAAATGGCTGACCTCTGACACAGGCAGAGGAAGGAAGCGAATTAACATGAAAGTTTATTTGCCTAGCGATTTGCACGCCGTTTTGTACATAGTAGTAGGCGGGGGGCAGGAGGAGGAAGAGGGGGAGAGGAGGAGAAGAGGAGGAGGAGGAGGAGGAGGAGGAGGATCATTATCCTCTAACGACCTCTTCCCACTCGTCTCGTCTCCCTTTTGCTTTGGCTGATTGCGATTTACGAAACGCGGCGCGATTAGCGCTTTAAAAACAGCAACAACTCCCCCGCCTTATTTGTGAACAGAGGTAGCAAGAGAAGGGGAATTTTAAAAAATGTCAGCTGCTAGTAATGAGCATAAGGTATAGGTGTTTTTGAGATGAACGCTCTTGAAGGTGGCCCCAGGCCGTAGTCGAACATCCTAAATCATTTATTGTTATAGGTATCTAGGTACGTAGTTCAGAGAAGACGGTTGCTTCTTCTTCTTCCGCAGGGTGGAAGGAAGGCATCTCTGAAGGCAACGCCAACGCCCCCCCCCCAGACCTCAAAGCTCTGCGAGTTCGTGCCAGGTGCCAGGCTTACAGAGAGGGGCCGTTGTACTGCGGACATGCACAGACAGAGACGAAGGAATGTAGTAGTAATATGCATGACCCTCCACTCCCTACCCTCTCCCTTCCCCGCCTCCTCCTCTATCTCTCTTCCTCCTCCGCGTTCAAATTAGCATCCCTGTGTGTGTGTGTGTGTGTGCATACGGGAACACACGCCTCTTCCTCCTCCTCTCCTCCCCCTCCTCAATTGCCATGTGCGCAGCATGAGCAGGAAGAAAGAAAGGGAAGAGAGGACTACATAGTAGCAGTAGTGGTAGAAGTGTACTAGTAGTGAAGATCACCTTTTCCTCCTTCCATCCCATGGCCGCATCATCATCTGCTGCACGTCTACTATTTGTTGGCGTCAGGTCGACCCCCACCCCCACCCCGCTCCCCCTGCCTCCTTCCCCTTTAACGGCAACGGAGGATTTGTGCAAGCTCATTGCGATATAACGTTCCACCACCACCATGTTGTTGTTGTTGGTTGCATCTTCCTCCCTCCTCCTCCCCGTTTCTTGCGCTGGAGCCTCCGTGGTACCGGAAGCACACCGACCGAGAATATTAACGAGATGCGCGCGTGTCGTGGTGTATCTGATAGCATCACTGTAGTAGTAACGCAAGAGGGGGGCAGCTTCTTGTATCCACCAGTCATGACTGAACTGGCATTATTAGTACGCGAGTAGTACTAGTACGTACACACGCAGTGGACTCCGTGTGAGTGCCAATCTAGCAGGTGGAGGCAAACAGAGAGGAGCACCTCTTTGAAAGGGGGGGGGGGCAAAAAACTAACTACACTTTTTCTCTACCTCTCGTCCCTAATTACGGGTTATTGCAAGTAGGAGGGTGCACCAGGTAGGGGAAATGAAAATCTCAGCATCCGAGAAGAAGTAGTGGCTAATTCAATTTGGCACGAATTTGCCCTGCCCTCCGACGAGAAAAGGCACGGTCGGAGATTGTAGTAGAATGTATGCAACTCGTGGGAGGAGGGCAGTGCTTTGCATGCAGGCTACAGACTGGCATGCACACGAATGTCGATTCCGCTTCCTCAACTGGGGGGTTGAGGGCAGGAAGAAAGAGAAGAAGGAGGAGGAAGAGGCCTTTTTCGTCTTCTTTTCAAAGTTTGTCGGTCTGCGTTTGCGGCTCACATTCCTCCTCCTCCTCCTTTCTCCTCTTTCTCCTTCTTCCGTGCCTAAAAAAATGCAATTGATTTAACCTTGGTCAAAAAAGGGAGGAGGAGGAGGAAGAAGAAGAGGCAGTTGCTGCTACCACTGCCGGGGAGGGGAGGGAGGAAGGAGAGTTTTAAATTGCTCTTTGTCAAAGGATTTATATTTCGCGCACTGTCATTTCAGACCTGACAGGAAGAAGAAGAAGAAAGAAGCCTTTTCCCACTCCCCTTTTTTATGATTTGGGCACTGCACAAGAGGGAAGGAGAAGGAGGAAGAAAAGATGAATGCAGAGGGGCAGCGGCCAAATTTGGCACCTCCTTTTCAGGTGATCCCTCAGAGCGCGCGCTTCTCTTGACATTTCTGCGAGGTGAGGACTGGAAAGTTTCCTGGTCCTACTACGTACTATACCGGTATGTACAACTACTGTGCTACAACTCTGTGCAAAAATGGAAAGGTAAATAAAGGGGGAAGGGGAGGAGGGAAAATTCAGCCTTTTCTTCTTCCTCCTCCTGAATGAGTCGACGCAAAGAAAAGAGAAGAATGGTGTTGTCGCTTGCAAATTGTTGGCTAGGGAAGGAAGGAGGAGGGGGGGAGGAGGATGAAGAGGAGGAGGAGGAGGA
>JAAUYM010094872.1_pt1 | contig 11835 bp, 17 predicted proteins | sample 7278001 | NCBI WGS metagenome assembly JAAUYM01 (sample SAMN14350224, study PRJNA611818) | marine sediment metagenome | isolation source: surface marine sediment (1.8m) | place: French Polynesia: Moorea | collected 2018-08
CACGATTTCTGGGTACGGGTTTAGCTACCGGCCTACACAAGGTGGGACTTGAAAAAAAAGGTTTTTTAACGACATTATTTAATGCCCCCCACCCCCCCCCCCCCCCCAAAAAAAAACAAATTAGCTAAAAATCTTGTTTGTTTTTTATAACAGTTGAACAAGCAGGACGAGGCTGAGTCCGAGGCCCGAGTGCGCGAGTTCCTGACGGACCTCGGGCGCCGCCACTTCTCCTACGGGTCCCGCCCCAACCAGATGGAGCTGCTGGGCCACGCCTTCATCGACACCTTCATGCACATCTTCGAGGGCGACCCCAGGAGGGGGGACATCCAGGACGCGTGGAAGTCCTTCTTCTCCATCATGTGCTTCTGGATGGCGCACGGATACATGTTTGTCCGCAACAAGGGCAAGGCGCCCGTAGAGTAAAGAGAGAGAGAGAGAGAAAGAAAGAAAGGGGGAGGAATATCCGTGGTATAGCCGGCTGCTTGCAGTTTTATGCATTCTTAATTTTAATCCCCCTCCACCTGTCTTTTTTTCTTCAAAAGCCCTGTCAGCATCAGTGCGATGTGCCAACATACAGTGTTGAGAATCAAGAGCTATTTGTGTGTTGTATTAAAGAAACCCTGTATGGCTATGAGTAAATAAGAACAATTGTCGCAGGCTTGCAGAGTTCTGGTCATTCCTGTTGTCACCTACATAGTATACTTCTGAGTCTCCTTCCTGTCGTTGCTACAGACAGTACCAATTCTTTTGCTCTTTGGTGAGGGGAGGGGGCACTCATTAAGAGGGAACCCTCACCCCCCACCCCCACCCTTGCTCCCTTCTTTCGCTCCCACTGCTTATTTGTTCTACCAGGTACTTGCTCCTTCTCGTGGTGGCTAACCTCCTTTTCCCAAGTCGCATTTCGGGATTTCCCAACTATCCTTTTTTCCCCCTCACCCGTCCGTCCCCCCCTCCCTTCCTCACGCCTCAACAACAGCACAACCAACATTCGTGTGTACGCACAACGTACGTACGTGCTGCTACTAGTTAGTTACAGTGCCTGCAGACAGGAGAAGAGCCCTCGACCCTCACTTGACTCCATTTCTTATCACTCAGTGTAGGTATGGTAGTGAAGGTAGGTATGGATAAGTCGAAATTGCACAAGTATAATTAATTTAAGTAGAATTCAAGGGAGTGATCATTAAGTCCACTTGAGATTGGTTAAGTTGACTTCTCTATGTTTAGTTTAAGCCAAATTTCTCCATATTTAAATTGACTTTTTTTCCATGTTTAGAAGTGGATAACCGAAATCCACTGAAAAAACACTTACAATCCACAAAAAAACTTACAATCCAGAAAATGTAAAATGCTTTTAGAGTTTATTTTAGGCCTCGCCGGCTCCGACCTAACCTAATTAATTTGAATGCAGTTATTACGTGACATCCAAATTAAACACGGGAGAAATTGGTTTTATATACCTTAAAAAAAAACAAATAACTTCGAAACTGAAAAATTCGATCCAACAGTGCAAAAAATATATACGTATCAAAAGAATCTAAAGTTTGTCACAATCGTGCGAACCGAGCGTCCCCGCCCGCGGTTTCTCTTTCCCGCCTCCTTTCCTTTCTTCTCTCTGGCAAGGCATTCCACAGCACAAAAAAAAAACAAAAAAAACAACACTAACAAACCTCTCATCTCGGTCCTGCTACTAGTACCTCCACTCCACTCCACTCCTCCCCTGGATGGACGGGGGATTCCGTTGAAAAAGGAGATTGTTGCTGACACGAGGTAATTTTTGCACAGTTTAATAATTAAAGGGGTTAAAAGAGAGGAATTGTCGTCAAGATGAGTCTAGTCCAGAAGCAACAGTCTGGCAAAAGGGCCAAGGTCTCTTCCTCCTCCTCCTCCTCCTCCTCCTCCTTCCCTCTGGAGGAGTCCACCTGCCGACAGTGGCTCCTGCACAAGTGCCAGGAGATGCTGGCGGGCAACCCGAAGCTCTGCAGGCCGCTCTACAAGAGCGGAAAGGGCTCCTTGGACCCGACCTCCATCGCCAGGACGGCCGGGTGGATGGCCAGGGAACTGAAGAGCGCAGCCAGGGACGAGTGGAGGCGGGAGCTGGCGGACAGCCACTACAGTCTGGTGGTGCAGGTCACCTGCGTGGAGGAGGAGGACGGGGACACCAGCAACAGCAGCAGCAGCAACAGGAGGAGGGGGAGGAAGAAGATGGGCGGCTACTGCTTCTCCGGGAAAACCTTCTGGAACTCGTCCACGGACCGGAAGGTCTCCTTCACCTGCAGGATCGGCCGGTTGGTGGCCGCATGCAACGTCTTCTTCGTGGCCTTTGGGTGCGGCGGGAAGGAGGGCGAGGGGTGCAGGGCACTCCTGCGCAGAGATTCCTCTGCCGAGTCGTCCTCTTCCTCGTCGTCGAGCAGCTCGTCGTCGTCGTCGTCGTCCTCGTCGTCCTCAGATGAGACCGGAGACTCCTCCGGAGAGGAAGAAGGACAGGAAGAAGAAGACAAACAGAAGGAGGAGACCGAAAGCCACAAGAGCAGCACTTCGAGATCAAGATCGAGCTCCTCCTCCTCCTCGTCTTCCTCCTCCTCCTCCTCCTCTTCCGCGTCGTCTTCAGCGTCCCCTTCATCGTCGCCGTCGAAGCAGTGACACGATTTCCCTCCCCGTAACTTTCAGAGAGAGAGAGAGAGAGAGAGAGATGACGACCACGGACAAGGACGTCCGCCGCGTGACCCAGGCCCTGCTGACCCTGCAGGAGCAGGGCAGGCGGCAGAGGGAGGAGGGCGACGTCGACGACGCCGAGGAGACCGACAGGGGGTACGCGGAGCTGTGCCAGGAGGCCGGGGAGAAGGCCAGGAGGACGGAGAAGTACGCCATGGCGGTCCTGGCCAGCGCAAAGTTCTACCAGGCCCTGAGTGCCCAAGACGGTAAATGAGTTGTCTGTGCCGCGGAGAATGTTTCAACTCTGCAAGGAGCGAATGGAGAAAAAGAAAAAAAGAGAGGAAAAAAACCCAGCTAGCCATCTTTTCAGCCTCCCTGGTGCTGCCACTCCTCTCCGTGGTGAATAGCAGCCTGGAGGCCAGGCCAGCCATCGCCAAGAAACTGCTGCAAGAGGTAGTACAACAGCAAGAGACACGCTTTTTTTTTCCTCTCTCGAGCACCAATGAAATGGAAATACACCATTTTCACACCCCTACAACTGTTAGCATGGACCTGACCTCTTGTTTTTAAGCACCTACTGCATGACCAATTTTGTATTTGCACGCATCGTCTACTAGTACAGTTCAGTGTGCATCTCTCCCCTGTTCCTTCCGTCTCCTCTCTGCCTCCTCCTCCTCCCTCCTCCGGTCCTCCTCCTGTATCTTGAGCGCCTTCTCGTACTGCGCCCTGGCGTATTCCTCCCCGAGCCTCTTCCTCCTCTCCGCCGTCTGCTGCCTCAGCATCTTCAGGTCGGCGGGCCCGCCGCCGAATAGCACCGACCTCATCTCCTCCTGGTGGCTGTACTCGCCCCCGCCGCCCTCCTCCACCTTCTTGCCCGTGTACCTCCTGACGGCGGGGACGTCCTTCTTCTCCCTTCCCTCGATCATGAGGTAGAGCGCGTAGGACCCGAAGACGAAGGCGGCGCCGCTGCCCAGGTACACGGCCGCGCGGGCCATCACGGAGAGAGGCTTCGCTCGTGTCGCTCGCTCTCCAGGTGCGGTAAGAAGAGAGTGGCGACAATGTTGTTGGGTTGCACTGGAGGAGAAAGGACATCAAAACATTCGGAGGTGGGCGGGAAATTGAAATATTGACTCTCTCACGCTTGCTTGCTCAATGCTCACTCTCCAGCGTCCCTCCGAGCTCTGCGTCCTCGTGGCCACGGTCGCCGAGTTCGTCCGGCTGGTCCTGGACTCCGCCTCCTCCTCCTCTTCCAAGACGACGGTGAGATCAGAGCGTCTGGCAGTGTCGACGGCCACGGAGTTGCTGGCCAGGCTGGTGGCGGCGGGACAGCAGAACATGCTCACTTTCATCACCAGGAGGCAGCCGACCGTCACGGTGAGAAGGGCTTGCTTGGCAACAGGGTCACGGTCGCGTCCCCCGCACTCCAACTTTGTCCTCGGCAGGACCTTTTGGTGAGATGCTCCGACCTGGTCAGGACGCGCGACATGGTCAAGCTGGCCGTGCTCTTCAGCAGGGAGGCTGAGAGGCTGCGGGAGGAGGACGAGATGGTCAGGGCAATTACCATCATTCAGGTGAGGAGTAGCTGTCGTTGTTCTCTGTATGTACTTGATGCTATCTGCTTTTTTGCTAATGCTGCTGCATCTGATAGTAGCATCTGTCAGCATCAATTAGGAGCTCTACACTTGGTTGTTGCAGGCTCATTGGAGAGGCATCCTTACAAGAAGACGTTGGGCAACGGTAAAGCTTGGCTTCTCCAAAGTCCAACAGCTCTATCGGTAAAGAACAATAAAATCCTTTCCTTACATTGTCCAACCATTTCGACAAAGACCAAACTTTTTAAGCCTGCGCCTGAAGAAGAAGGAGAGGAAGGTGGAGAGGAGGTTTCTCATGTCGGAGAAGAAATTTCAGGAAGATTTGGCGCGCCTGGTTCGAGGGAGGGAGGCGCTGGAGGAGGACATGAGGAGAATAATGAAAGGGGAGGCTGCCAAGGGAGAGGAGGAGGAGGAGACAAAAGGGGAGGAGACAAGATCAGACAAAGTTAGTCCAATTCCTATTCTGCATATACGAGTATGTTGTGAAGACGATGTAACGAAACAGTCGAATGAATTCTCAAATTGCTGCAGGAAGACGACCTGAGCGTGGAGGAGAGAGACGTCAGGGATCAGGCGGCGACCGTCATACAGACCGGAGTGCGGAGGTGAGTCTACAGCGACACCTGCCGCCAGGTGCATATGCCAGGTGTTCATGTTACAGGTGGCTGATCCGCCGCCGCGCCCGCAAGCCCCTCTTCCTGTCTGCCAAGATCTCGCTGGTGGGGGACGCCGCCATCACGGAGGCCAAGCTCAGGAGGTACCAGGACGAGATTGACATGTGGCAACAGAAGCACAAGGTAATCAGTGACCTGCTACGGTACATAGTGAGTTCGCACTAGTTAAACATAGTGCCGCCATGCATCCAGTCCACGGTGGCCTCCGCCAGCGAGTACGTGGAGCTGCAGACCCGAGCGCACCTCAAGTACGTGGAGTTCTCCCGCGGCCTCCCTGGGCGCCGAGCGCAGGAGCGCAGGTCCATGGCCAGGCTGGCGGCCGCGGAGGCCATCGCGGACCTGATGGAGGAGGCGCCCGGGTTAGACCAGTGCACCGGGCAGGACGCAAGTGAGGAGCAGAACCAGCCGCCGTTTCAGAGTGAAGGCTTTTCAAACGCAAGCGCACTCCCTGCTTCCAGGCAAGTTCCACTCCCTGCCCCTCTTGGTGGCAACTAAAGGAAGGAGGGACCACAGGGAGGAAATGGACAAGTTGATGATGCCCTCGTGGAAGAGAAAGTTGCAAGAGTTTGGATAACAGACATCACCAACGTCGGCACCATTATGGAAATTGTTCTCAAGTCACTTTTTTTTTTCACTTCGATGTTCTGTCGTTTTCACGCACGAGTAAAGTTTGATCCATGACTCATTATGTACCCTAGACTCACAGTACGTAGTACGTTGAGAAGGAAGGAGAGGGTAAGAATCGATATGCTCAACTGTCTCCTCCTTTTCTTCCCTTCCTTCTTCCCTTAAAGACCTCTTTCTGATGGTGGTGCAATCCTTGGGCAAATCCACATCCTTGCACGTTCACGCCGACATGGGAAAGAGAAATTATTTCCCTTGCCACCTGCGAGGTGCAAACAACTTAACCTAGCTGGGGCGTCTCCGACATGGCTTACTACAAGGTGGGACCTCCTCCCACCGACTGCGGGAGCCTGGAGTCCCTGATCCGCCAGGCCAGGACCATCATGGAGGACGCCCGACGTTGACTATCCGCCGACGAGGCCTCCTCCGGCGCCCGGGGCGAGGACGGCGCCGCCGCCGACGTGCGCGCCCTGCACGTGTGGCGCGTCCGCCGCCTCCTGCGGGGGCTGGACGGGGCCAGGGGGAGCGGGACCTCACTCGTCACCATCCTCATCCCACCGGGCGGAGACAGGCTGGCCAAGACCAACAGGATGCTCAACGACGAGGTCGGGGCCGCCTCCTGCATCAAGTCCAGAGTCAACAGGTCGGAAATCAGTTCACTGCAAAAAAAATATTAACAAGGTTGCCAAGTGGAGTCACACACGTACCCACATGTTGCAGGCTGTCCGTCATCGGCGCCATAACCTCGATTCAGCAGCGGCTGAAGCTCTACCGCAGCCTCCCCCGGAACGGCCTTGCCATCTTCTGCGGCACCGTGACTGCCAGCGACGACCCTGGCATGGCCGGCAAGAAGATCCTGGTCGACTTCGAGCCCTTCCGGAGGATCACCCGCTCTGCGTACCTGTGCGACGACAAGTTCCACGTGGAGGAGCTGGAGTCGCTGCTGGAGGCGGAGGAAGGAGAGACCTTCGGGTTCATCGTTGTGGACGGCAGGTGGGCAAAACTGACTACCCGTACTACAGTACATACAGGTGCTATCTTTTCTTGCACAATCTCTCCAAATCCAGAGGAGCCCTGTTCGGCTCCCTCCGTGGCTCCGTTCGCTCTGTCCTTGGCCGCTTCTCCACCGTCCTGCCCAACAAGCACGGCCGAGGCGGACAGTCGGCCAACAGGTTCGCGCGACAGGCGCAGGAGGCCAGGCACAACTACGTGCGCAAGGTCGCCGAGACCGCCTCCTCCCTCTTCCTCGGGGACGCTGGGGAGGCGAGGGTGGCCGGGCTGGTGCTGGCCGGCAGCGCGGACCTCAAGACCGTGCTCGGCCAGTCGGGGCTGTTCGACAGGAGGCTGCGGGACAAGATCGTCAAGTACGTGGATGTGGCCTACGGGGGCAACGCGGGCTTCAACCAGGCCATCGAGCTCTCCAAGGACTGCCTGGGGAACGTGCAGATACTGAGGGAGAAGGAGCTGCTGGCGGCCTACTTCGACGCGCTCGCGGGGAAGGACGACGGGAGGACGACCGTCTGCTACGGGGAGAGGGACACGAGGTTCGCGCTGGAGGCCGGCGCGGCCAAGACCATCGTCTGCTGGGACGAGCTGCGGATGTGGATCGCGGACGAGGAGGACGGGGGAGGGCGGTGGACTAAGAAGGAGGAGGGGGAGAAAGAAGGGAGCTCCGCGGGGGGAGCGTCCAAGAAGCCCCTGCTGGACTGGCTGGTGGAGAACTACTCCAAGCTGGGGGCGGAGAGGCTGGAGCTGGTGAGCGACCGGTCGGCGGAGGGGAAGCAGTTCGTGCAGGGATTCGGAGGAATCGGGGCATTTCTCAGGTAACTGGTATACTACAAAAAAGATTACAATTTGAAAAAAAAGAAAGAAATTATCTATTTTCTTTTCAGGTACAGCTTGAAATTTCCGGAAGACGACAGCGACCAGGACGAGGAATTCGATATCGACGAGTACGACATCTAAATCAGCTTTTTCTTAATCTCTGCTCTGAACTTGGAACCAATAAATCTACCTAGAGCTGACTTGCTCCCTCCCGGTCATACTTGTTCCTGTTTGCCCTGTGCAGCGCCCTCCTGGTCTTGGCGTCCGACACGAGGTGGTCCTCGGTGACGTAGTCGCCGTTGGGACATCCGGCGTAGGGGCAGCGGGTGCAGCTGTTCCTCTCGATGACCGACAGCATGGTGTCGCGGTCGTACACGTGGCCGCAGCGGGAGTTGCGCACCGGGTTACGGATCTGCCTCTTGGTCAGCGGGTCCACCAGGCTGGTCAGCACCTTCGTGGCCACGATGTCCCCGTCCGCCCCCTCCTCCAGGAGGGGCCGGTCGTCCTCCGACAGCCTCGCCACGCTCTCCTCGAAGTTGGTCATGGCGCGGCTCTTGGCCACCGTCGCCTCCGTCGCCTCCCGGGCCACTGGGCCCTTCTCCTCCCGGTACACCTGGTCCACGTCCAGCGTGAAGTCGTCCTCCTGGGACGCCCGGGAGATCCTCTTCCCGAGCAGGTCCAGGGCCTTGAGGGAGTCCTCAAAGTCGCACTGGTGCCTGACGAGGTCTCCCAGGTGCCCCCTGAGCTCGTCGATCGCCCTGTCCTTCTCCTCGCCCTCCAGGACGCTGGACACCACGTCCAGGCAGGAGTCGGTGACGAGCTCCATCGCAGAAGTGATGTACTTGAAGTGCTTCTGGGCCTCCGGATCGGGATGCTCAGGATCCATGCTTACAACGGTAGAACAAGAGTCCGGAATAATGTGGACTGTTTGTTTGTTGTTGTTTTGATTTCACTCTAACTCATTATTCATTCTTGTAATATTTATATTTACCTTTTGAACTGAGTGCGTGACCTGCCAGATTTGGTTAAAAACCACCAAGTTGCGCTGCTAAACGCGATTGTTTAGATGCGATGTTTTGCGTGGAACGTTTGAAACGTTCAACCGCTTTTAACCAGATGGTTCCAATTCCAAATGGAACCAGATTGGTTCCTTTTCAGTTATGAACTAAAAAGGAACCAATTTGGTTCTAACTTCATAACTTATGAAGTTAGAAGATATGAAGCTGGAAAACTTTGTTAATAAAAATGACTCGATTCTTTTCCCACAAAATCATTTACTCTTGGTCTATTTTTGAAGTGACCTCGGTTTCTTTTCACTCAAAAAATCTGGCAGTACTGCTTCTAACCTCTTCCTTCCTCCTCTTTCTCTTAAGAATGGACTGAGGCTCTCCAGCAGTGTTGTCTACTAGTACGTATACGTACATATCGATGTTGCCCTTCGTTATACACATACACATTACCTATGCGTATGTACCCGTACCTGTAAATATAATAATGCTGTAGCTTAAATATAACGAATCAAGCTAGCACAAATTAATGAACAAATATTACCTGTTATATATATATAAAAAAGCTAAAGCAGCAAAGGGTGTTTTAGATTTATGTCATAATTGAGTTTCTCATTGGCGTCGGAGCAAGAATGACAAAATTCCAGTTTCTGGTGGGTGGAACCGTTACATTTGGCGTCCGTTTCAATCTTTCTTTTCGTCGTTGTTGTCCTTTGCCTTCCGCTTGTGGTGCATGACGTACAGAACGAATCCACCGACGGCCAACGCCCCACCTGCGATCACGGGAGTCGGAATTTTGGGCGGTTTGTAGCCACTCGCCGACATGTCAAAATGAGTGTTCCGCGCTCTGCAGTTGAACTTGGCACACGTGGTGGTGGACCGGTGGACGTGGTCTGCGCAGCCTTCGGTCAGTGCTGCCAGACGGACGGGATTTGAATGCGCAGAAACCTACCTTTAAAAAAATTTGCAAAGCAGTCAATAAAACTTAGATCTTTCTCTATATTTAGCTCACTAATATTTTCGTTACCAAAATTTTAATAAAGATTGCATAAGAGAGTCATGTTAGTCGCAAAAGAGATCATAAATTTGCGAAAAGTGCAGTGTCTCACTACTGCATTTGCTATGCCTCAAGTCAACTCCCAAATAAGATATTTAAAAAATGCTGGTTTATAAATCTGGTTGGCACAAGTTACTATGTTCTTCTTTCTTTATTTATTTTGAGGGTGGGCTACTAACAAAACTGCACTGCCACTACAACTTTGCTTTCACGCCAGGCACTTCCACTCCTTGGTAGTTAGGCCGATTCCCTCATGTGGTGGTACTTTCGCTTTCAATTTTGAGTGCTTCAGAGGTGCCAAAAAATAACTTATACATTGGCTGGCATGCAAGTAATTTTGATGATGTTGGAGCTATAATGAAATTAAATGCGGCTCTCCTCCCAGCCAAAGGATGACAATGTAGGAGTTTGTTCATCTGCTTTAGTTTTTTGGGCACACCACCCGGCCAAACAGCACTGCAGAAGGCCACATAGTAGTACATCGATCCATTCCATCTTGAACTTTGAGTAGAGTGATGCCATGTTGGTGTTAAAGCCAAAAGCTGGCAGATACATTTTACATTTGGTACTCCCAGACCTGTTGGGTAAGATGGTTAGACATCAGTAGTCCACACATCCAGGAAAGATCCCAAACTTGTAGCAATTTGGGTTTGATATCTGCTATGGTTTCTTATCCATCCAATCAAGTAATTGCCAGACTAATATAGAGACAGAGTCCACAGGCTTGCTTTTTTTTTCACCTTGCATTGTCAGAGCTGAATTTTTTTTCCCCTGCTAATTCTACAACATGCGATTTCCCACTCGCAATATGTGGGAAAAGCAGTGTTGTAAGAAACCGTAAAAAAAAAATATTACGTCTTTTCCGACCGTCTCTCTAGAACTGCAATGACTACCAACGTGCGTCCAGCGCCGATACTGGCCGGTGGTGCCCTTCTAGTCGGGGGAATCATATTGTACAAGATGCTCAGCAAGGATGAGACCATGAAGCAAGCTGGAAAGGAAACTTCGGAGGATGCGGGAGAAGTTGTTGGAAGAGCGACCGAAAAGGTGAAGGACACGGCTCATTCAGCGAAGACGGAATTCAATAAAGGAGTGGATGAAAGCAAGTCAAAGAGATGAATGCCATCGGACCCTTTGAAGCTAGTCTTGTGAATACTGCTACTTTTGTTGGTTTGGTATCCTGTGCCATAAACACACTCACCTGATGACTTTTTGCCGTACATAACCCCTCTTAGCCGCCTTTGAAATAAATAAATAAAAAATCCCTGTGAATTGACCCTGTGCCCATGCGTACTAGGTGGAGTGTATTGACATTCTGGCATCACATGTACCCTAGTACGCCTACTAGACCACATCATCCGTGCAGCAGTGACACTTTGAGCTGTCGGAATCATACCTACTGTACATGTACACGTCGTGAGGTGGTCACCAAACGGACTGCTAGCCTCGCTGCTCCCTCCCTGCCGCCCCGACGAGCTTCTCGATGTCGGCGGCGATGTCTCGCGGCTCGTACTGCGCCGAGTACCTCCTCCGCGGCCTGCCCCGGCGGTCCAGCAGGAACTTCTCGAAGTTCCACCCGACGTCCGACCGCCTGACCGGCCGCCATCGGATGTGCCTCGGGTCGTCGGCCAGGACGTCCGGTCGGTCCGCCGGGGCCGGGAGCGCGTCCTTGAGCCAGCGGAAGAGGCGGTGCTCGCCCTCCCCGTTCACGTCGACCCGGTCGAACATGGCGCAGAGGGGCGTGAAGCCGCCGCCCGGGCGCACGCCGGCCAGGGAGCCGAGGACCTCCGCCTCGCCCGCGGCGTTTTGCTGGAAGCCGAACTGGTTGCACGGGAAGCTCATGACGGCCAGCAGCCTGCGCGGGAACCTCTCGCACAGCTCGTTGAGCTGCGCGTAGTCGCGGCTCGTGCTGTCTCACAGGGCGGCGGTGTTCACTACCAGGACGACCTTTCCCATCAGGTCGCCGAAGCAGAACTCCCTCCCGTCCAAAAGTGTCGCGCTCATGCCGTAGAGGGGCGAGTCTGGCATTTTTGCCCCCGACACGGGCAATTGTATCTTGTTGTTCCCACACTTCGCGATTGACGGTTTCCCATAAAAATCGAGCTGCCGCCGGACCAAGTCATGGAATTCTCAAAGACTGGAAAGGAAACCCCTTTCCCCCTCCATCATTTTTCTATGATCTTTGTGTGCCTTAAAGAGTGCATTAAACAAGAAAATTTATTAGATAATAAGAGTTAGCAGCAAATGTTGTTTACAAATTTTAAAGTGGAAAGGCCTTTTTGTCTTTTGCAAAATCTACACTTACGACCTGGTTTCATGAAAATATAGCGTTGTTCGTGTTGCAAGTGATTTTGGGTTCTCTCGTTCAGTTTCCAAGGAGTAAACTTAATTGATTGTTGCCTGGC
>JAAUYM010015225.1_pt1 | contig 11832 bp, 17 predicted proteins | sample 7278001 | NCBI WGS metagenome assembly JAAUYM01 (sample SAMN14350224, study PRJNA611818) | marine sediment metagenome | isolation source: surface marine sediment (1.8m) | place: French Polynesia: Moorea | collected 2018-08
CACGCCCTGATGGATGGACGGTACGGTGACGTAGGGAGAGGCGGGGTGGGGGAGAGATCTTGGGAATTCTTCGGGATTCTTCTTCATTTTCCCATCTTCCTTTGTCTGTTTCATGCTTTGTTTGGGCGGATGGTGCGCTCGCGTGGTGTGGTGACTGAGGCGATCCCTCCTGCTCCTGCAACTTCTTTCCACGGATCCTTCTGGATATATATGCCAAAACGGATCGTGGGTTTTTGTACTTTTTTTTGCTAATCGTTTCCGCGAACTGCAAATGCTCCCTCCTTTTCTTTTGTGGAGTTACGGGCGGTTTATCGTACAGAGTCTTGGAAAAGGCACGAGGGCAGTGAGGGAAGAAGGACCAGATAACGAACGGTGGTGCGTCTCCTGACGATATAAGGTAGTGCATACATGTACATGTACAACTACTAGTGCGGTCGGGAGGTGCAAGAGGTGGAAATCTAAAGGTAATAGGACATAGGTAAGAAGCCATACGTGCCTGCTGCATTATGTACACTTCTTCTTCAAAATGTACTGTATGATCATTGATCAACTAAAAGCAGAAAAATTAATATGAGTTATAGGGGAAAACTGTGAGCTTGTAGCACATCAACCACTTTTCAAAAGTGATATTAGTGTTGTTGATAACGTAATAGGAAAATGTTCCCAAAAAAAAAATACGTCGCTTTAGAGTGAGGACACACAAGCACCGGTACTCTAGTTATAGGACTTCGCTTAGGGCCCTGAATGATAGTGCCGACCCTCTGAAGAAAGTAAAGTGCATTGACATGAGCGGAGAGGGAGGGGAGGGGAGGGAAGGGGGGAGGGGGGTGCGGAGGGGGGGGATAGGAGGGAGGGCAGTCCCACTCCCATCCAGTGGAACAGGCTACCTATGAAGAAGACAAAGAAATTGGCACGAAAGAAATGGGCAGACGGACGGGATGAATTGCGTTGGTAGAGGGGTGGGGACGAAAACTGGATGGAATGTTGTGTAGCAGACGAAAGGTGGAGGAGGAGGAGGAGGAGGAGGAGGAGGAGGAGGAGGAGGAGGAGGAGGAGGGGCTCCTGGCTTTAGGTAGAGGTGTACATCCATTCCTCCCCGTACAGAAATCACGTAATACTTGGCTGAGACGATCGACAGACGTGGCCAAAAGGATCATTAAACAGATCCTCACAGCATCGGTGCAAGCCTTTTTCTTCTCCATCCAGAAGCGCTCGGCGGAGAATGGACGGAGGTCGTGAACCGGCTTGGTTGTCGTCATCAGCCGCGTACTACTACTGCCCAACCAGACAGCAGTCACATCAAGTTCCTAACGTTTTTTTAGCATTTAAGCTACTAAAAAAAATCTCTAATGCTAATACTACTGTACGAGTATATGCCTCTGTTATTTTCACTGCCTATGTGTCAACTTATTTCCTACACAATTGAACGGCAATTAATTTACTGTGTGTTTAATTTATGTCTCACGACAGGAATAAAGGTACACATGGTTATGCATGGGTGTACCATGATATATGATTTGATATGTACCGACGAGACAATGGATATATCTGGTCGGGTGTAGTAGACGTAGGAACTCTTCTGTATAGTGACGTCACTCCCGCCAATCGTTAACCCGTGCATTTTTTATGGTTACGCAACGCCACAAGATGGTACGTAAGTACAAGTTCCTTTGGCCTCCAGAACAAAGGAAAAGAGACGTCAACAATGGTTTCTAGAGGGTCCAGTTCATGTGGACTACTACTGTACATAGTACCTACTACGTATTTGTACCTACGGTACATCAGACGTCATTCCTCCGTCGCCCTAGATGATTCCGTCTATGGCGTGTACGACCCCGTTCAAGGCCCCGAGGTCTGTCTGAACGACCCTGGCGAGCCGGACAGAGGAGCCGGACCAGCTGGCTACCTTGATGGCGCCTCCGTCGAAAACCTGCCGGTTTTCATGTGGAAAGCTTAGTAGTAGCGTGGTTCTCGTCAAAATTTTCTTTCTCAGACCTGGGTTTGAATCCTGTTGTGTTCCTGTTCCTCCTCCTCCTCCGGTTGTCCTTCCCTGACCTGTCTGTTGGTGGCCAGTGTGTCGTGCTCCCCCCACGAGGTCCCCCTGCGGTACAGGCAGCCGGGGAGCACGTGTCTGAACGGGAGGAGGAGAAGGAGGAGGAGGAGGAGGAGGAGGAGGAGGAGGAGGAGGGAAAGAGGTTTGAGAAGTGCTTGAAAACATCCAATTACCGCGCGAAAGGCGAACCTCAGCAACGTTTCCGCCAGTGCCTCCCTCTCTTCCTCTCCCAGTTGCTCCGTCCGTCCTTCCCCGATCTCCTCAAAGGCCTCCCGGGTGGGCGCGAACACGGTCAACGGGCCTCCGCCGCCTCCTCCGCCAGCCAACAGGTCTGTGAGCCCGGCCGCCTTCACCGCCTCGAGGAAGGAGTCGAACCTTCCCTCGTCGTCCGCGGACAGGACGTCGACGATGTCGCCAGTGGGGATGGGATAGAGCACTTCTGTGAGCTGCGCGGTCGTGCAAAAGGAAGCGTACAGAAACTCTCCTGTTACTTGTTCTCTTCCTGTGCTGACGTATTACCGTATGAATAATTCCTTTTCCTGCACCCAAATCCGTCCTGAAAATTCTGCGACCATTGACTGTCAAGAAACCTTAAAAAAAGATTTTTTTTTACTTTTACATAACAAGTTTTGTACTGCAGATTGTCTTTTGTTCTTGTAAAGTCACTAGTCACCTTGATAGTATCTGCTTCTTAGGTAGACATTAATTCTGACAGGAGCAGAGTCCAGCAGAGTGCGGTACACCAAGTCGTTGGAAGAAAACAAATCGGTTGAAGTCACCTGAAACAATTGAAGAATGCATCTTTTTTTCCTTTCCCAATTTCTTCCCTTTCCAACCTTCTCCGGTAAGATGTGGTAGCGCAGCATCTTCCTGAGTCGCCCAGTGTCCGACTTGAGCTCCTCCAGCACGCCCTCGCCCAAGCCGACAAACGCCTCGAGGAGAGAAGAGCACATTAGGCAATAACTTCAAATTCTCTATCCTGTTTATTCTCTTATAATAGCGTAGTACCTGGTTTGTCGGCGCCAGTAGGGTGACCTCTCCGTCAACCTCGTCCCTCATCCCCGCCCTGTCCAGCAGGTCCACCAGCGTCGTCAACCCGGCGGAGGAGGCAGCTTCCAGTAGCGGTGGTGGCGGCGGGTCGGATGACGATGAGAGGGATAGAAACGCCTGTACAGGGGGGGGGGGGGAGGACGGGAAAGTGGGAAGAGGGTAGCAAGTAGGAAAGGTACTTCTCTGGCAACGATAGACAACTTCACACCTGCAGAAGGACCAGTGCTGACCACATCTCCAGTGCTCGGTGGGTTTTGATAATCACCAAAGCTGGTCTCAAAAACGATGCCTGGCCAACAAGCAAGTGAAGATGACGGGAGATGCCAAAGCAGAAGGCGGCACAACGAATGAATGAGGACACGAAAAAGCGTCTCCTTCCTCCTTCGGCAACAACATCTGTTGAAGAATCCGAAGAACTCGGTGGATGTTAACAGAAAAAGGGAGGGAGAAGGGAGAATCAGGTACTACTGTGCTGTACTACACCAAGTGGCTTCAATTGCCAGACAGTTATATGGTATTCAACATCAAGCTATGTGCAACTCCCCCTCCCCCCCCCAAGATGACAATGAAAATTACAATTGTCTTCCACCAGTAGTTACGCCTGATGCTGCTGATGCTCGAAAAGTCGCCGTGGGACAGAAAAGGAAAAAAAAAAACCTTTCAAGTGCATTTATTTCTCACCCCCACTTTTCAAACGAACGCAAGCAAGCTCACTTGCTGAGAAACTTTTTTGAAAATTGTGCGCAGCGCGCCACGGCCTGCTCCATCTCCCGCGCCACCCTCAGAGCCTCTGCCACCACTTCCGCGGCCACGCCGGCGCAGGAGGCGGCGTTGAAGCCGTGAGACTTGGAACAGGGACCGCGTTTTACCTGGAGACAGAGAATCGTCAATTGTATTCGCCCCTCCAACGAAAAAAAAGAAGTCAGTTCGTTCCAACCTTGTAGAGGAAAGTGAGCGGCGTGTTCGTCTGCTCGTCAGGCTCTACCATGTCCATGTGGTGCAGCTTGACGCCGTCATAGGCGGAGAACAGGGCGAGCAGCTGGTGGTAGTGGGTCGTCACCATGCACAGACACTGGTAAGACGTAAGAGGACATGTATCAAGATTCCAGTTTTGACCAAAGGTCGACCCTCCTCACTCTCTTGTCCGGCTGCGCCAGATGCTCGATGACCGCTCTGGCGATGGCGCAACTACGCACATTAAGGCAAAAAAAGAAGTGATCACAGGACGAAATGATTGTCTCAAGTTCAGTCACGTTTACCCATCGTGTGTGGCAGTTCCCCTTCCCAGCTCGTCGATGAGCAGAAGAGACCTTCCGGTGCCTTCGGACAGCATCTTGGCGGTCTCGGACAGCTCAACCATCAGGGTACTCTCGCCTAAGACACAAGAACGACATGATAAAAAAAAGGCTGGCAACTCTGAGCATCACCGTCCTTACCGCCCAGCATGTTGTCCGCGGCTCCCATGCGAGTCAGAAGCTTGTCCACTGCCTGAGAGAAAAGACACGTAATGTACTAGCAGTACAGTACTAGTCTACTTGTGCACGTAGTAGCTCAGCAGCTGAACACTGTTTCTTGCTCACGGTGACTTCCATCTTCTTGGCAGGCACCCTGCACCCCAGCTGGGCCAACAGGACGAGCAGTCCGGTCTGGCGCATCACTGTCGACTTCCCCCCTGGAAACCAGAGACGGAGTAGAAACAGTGATGAACTGCATGTAATGTAAGTTCAAGTCCAAGTCCTTTGTTCTCTTCACCCATGTTGGCACCCGACAGAACAAAGACGTCTCCGCCCATGACCAGATCGTTCGGGATCAGCGTGTCTTTGGACTGCGCGAGGAGAAGAGGGTGGCGTCCGTCTACAACCCTCAGCACCGGAGAGCCAGACCAATCCTGGGAAGAGATCACCGGACAGTGACGCATACCTCGCCAAATAACTTTTCCTCTTCTTCTTCTTCACCTGGACGTCGGGAAAACTGGCATCGTCGCCTCCCAGGTTGTAGCTGTACTGGTGCAGGCAGAGGAGGGAGTCCAAGGCGGAGAGGGAGAAGACAAAGTTGCTGAGGAAGCGGCGGCGGCTGCAGAACTGGCCTGAAGCGCGTCAAGAGATGAGCAAACAACGGACTAAGGGAAAAAAAATCCCTTCTCGCTTACCGAAGACCACCCCGTTGGACTCTGCAATCGCCTTCCTGATGGCCTCTTCAGCTTCAGCTACTTCTTCCCTGCAGGAGGAGTAAAAAGCTGTAGACCTTCTCGACAACCCGAACTAAGTGAGCTGGTAATTTTCAACCTTATCTGAAGGCACTTTGGGGTGAGGTAACGAGTGAAGCCTTTCCTCCTTGAGCTCGTCACGTAGTCGTCCGTTACCTGAGGAAATTAACCGCGATCAAATGTCAACACCAAAGAGAACATGTAACCTTCCTCCCCCACCTTGCCCTGTGTGCTCTTGGAATCCGGAACTTCAAGCTGAAAGGCGTTCGTTGCTGCTCCGAAGAAATTCACGTCCTGACAGAAAAGGATGCTTTGCAAGATAACAATTTAACTGACAGTTCAAACCAGTTACCTTGGTTTGAAAGTAGCGGCGCTGGTCCTTCAGATAAGCATCCGCACCTTTCTTGACACTTTCCAACTCGTTACTTGGTAAAAAAAAAAAAAAAAAAAAAAAGAACCGGGAGGCTGCCTATTTTTCAGAAAATTCCAGCTAGAAAACAATATGTGCTCACTTTGCTGAATCGTAGGCTGGATTGACTCCTTCTGCTGGGGTGATCTGTCCAGACTCCGCAGCCTAATTCAGACAAGAACCACACTTAAAACAACGTTTTTTAAACAAGTTCCTTTGTGACTACGTGCACACCTCCGTAAAGTCGAAGTTCTTCCTGAAGTCCCTGCAGAACTCCTCCACCTCCCTCCAGTCCGCGCGGCCGATGACTCTGGCCACCTCCTCCCACCGCTCCTCCCCCATGGCACCGGACAGCGCCGTCAGCATCGCCGCGCCGCCTTCCAGTCCGTCCAGGCAGGCCAGGAGCCTCTGCACGTTGGCCTTGGCGCGGGCGTCCTTGTTGTAGAAGATGGCGCCCTTCTCCGCGTCGACGTCGCCGACTCCGCCGGCGCTCTCGGCCGAGATGCGCGCCAGGTGGCGCTCGAAGTCGCACATCTTGCGGAGGGACACCTTGGCACGACCGCGAGCTTCGGGACACCTTGGGGAGATTAGAAGATTCGACATTTTAGGACAAAAACAGTGGTGGTGGGGAGGGGAAGGCAGTCTCCCGTCAAGTTTCTCTTGGGCACACCTCTCCAGAGCCTGGATGGCCTTCTGTCGGGCTCGGATGTCGTCTGCCCTCGCCAGCGGGTGGCACACCCAGTGCGTCAGGGTGCGACGACCAAACTGAGAGCTCGAATGGTCCAGCAGGGCGAACAGGCTGAAGTTGTCCTACCGAGGGCAGAAGCAGAAAATTAGACCTCCATAACTGTAGTTACCTTTTTTCATCTTTTCCTCTTTACCTTTTCCTTCCGTCCCTTAATGTTCTTGGGCATGATGTCCAAGTTCTCGATGGTGTTGGCCGGAAGGAGCATCGAGCAGGGGAGAACGCCTGAGGTCGCTTTAGGGGAGGAATTCCCCTTTTCGTCTTCATCGGCGCAGAGCGACAGGAAGAGGGAGGAGAGGGGGGCAATGTCCCTCAGAGAGAAAACCTTGGAAGAGAGCGCGCAGTACCTAGTAGTAATACAAGGTGGTAAACCACAAAGTTATTCCTGTTTAGAGTACCTGGTGGTCAACCAGAGCTTCTCTGAGGTACTCTGCCACCATGAAGAAGGAAGATCGCATAAGAGCTTGATCATCATCATCTGCATGGTCGTCGTTTTTTCCTGACGTTTCAAAAAAAATTAAGTTACTAATTTTAATGGTAGTCTTTTTTTATATAATCGTACCATCCATCAAGGTCGAGAGGAGTTTTTGCACGTCCTCGTTCTCATCCTCCCTCTTCCTCCGACCGTAAACTTGTCTCAGCCTCTCCTTCAATTCGCCATCCTCCAGCATTGGCATGCGCACCTCCGACAACCGCTCCAACTGCACACGCTCCAGCACCTTTGCCAGGAATAAAGCATGCAACTTCTCACTGTCGTTTTCATTCTTGTACTCTGCGTTACCTGAAGGAGGCCAGAGGAGACGTTGCTCTTGCAAAAGATGACCTCGGCGCTGCCAGAAACATATGACAGGATGCTGGACACCTGGAACAAAGTAGTAAATCATGGCAAATTATTATTAAAAAACTCTAATACAGTACAGTGCTTTATATCACCCGGTGACCGTTAAACACTCCCAAGCTCCTACCACTGACCTTGGTAAACCTGTGGTCATCTCTGAACTGTCCGACGTGAACCTTGCAGAGGGAAGTGTTGAGGACCGTCACGCCGACTGCAGCGTCAGAGGCATCGTCCTGCTGCCGCTGGACGATGGCCACCAGGAAGTCCTCCCTCTCCTCGGAAAAGGTCCTGGTGCCAACCGTGATCTTCTCGCAGATGTCCCGACGGACCACTTTGTCGAATTTGGTAGGGGGCCTCGCCTGGTTCCTACAAACAAAAAAAAAAGTCGTCGTTGGAAGCGTCGGAGAGAAGAAGAGACGCCTCGTCATCGTCGCACCTGCATCGTTCCTCCATCATTTTCGGGGTCTCCACTTGTTCAATTCTGGCCACCTTGTGACCCTTGTCAATCAGTAGGTTGGCAAACCTGCAAAAAAAAAGGCAACAAGGACGTCCGGTTAGGTCACAAGGTCTTTCTTCCTTGTTTCTCCTGATGATGGCACAATCTCTCTCTCTCTCTGTCCCATTTCCTTCTCCTCCCACCTGTAGAAGGCTCCCTCCGGAAATCCGGCATGCGCGTACTCCTTCTTCATGAAGGCCAGTCCGCACTCTCGCACGGTCAAGACAGCATCCATGTGAAACGTCTCGTAAAACTTGCCCATCTTGAAGAACAGGACGGTGTCGAAGTTCTGACCTGTGAAGAGGGAAAAAAGAAAGGGAGAGGCTTGAAAAGAGAACGCAGCAACTGCCCTATCGCACTTCAAAAATGGCTAAAAATTAGCTAATTTTAAGCCATTCCGACTGAGCATGCATTTTTCAGGCCAAACATAGATTTTTCTGTACTGGTATGTTAAAAAAAAGTTGCGCTCACATGCACGTTAACATCCCACCAACTGAGCATTAATCGTACGCGATGTGCATACACAAAATTATTAATTGGGAACCACAATTGGGAACCAAAAACTCGGAACCAAAATGTGGTTAGCTTGTGGTTAGTTTGTGTGGTTAGTTTGTTGCTATTTGCTGATTTGAGGTGTGTAATCAGTAATCACTAATCATAAACTCTCTCTCTTTTTCTCTCCGTACTTTTGATCTCCCACCACTGGCGTTGGGCCGGAGTCTGCTTCTCAAGGAATGCCTTGGGGACCTGCACAGGGGGCAGGCAAATCGATCAGGGTTTTTTTTCTTCTTCTTCTTCAATCTCTTTCATTTCCTCTGACCTTGAGCGTGTTGGCCTCGTGGCCTTCCTCTCCCGGTCGGCGCCCCCCGCGGTCCCTGATCCTGTCCGGCTGCAAAAAGTCCAGCTCCAGGTGGGTGAACAGCGCACTCGACGACGACGACGACGACACCGAGGTGGGGGATCCCTCAGGTCTAGGGGAGTCCGGAATCCTGGTGAGGGGGCGAGGAGATCCGTCGGCGGAGGAAGTCTTCTTCTCCTTCTTCTCCTTGATGACCATCCTGTCCTTCACGTCGGCGGCGTTTTCCTTGTCGGATCCCGGGGGAGAGTGCTCTCCGATCAACGAAGATTCCACGGAAGGCTGGAGAAAAAAAAGATGCCTTTTTTTTGCAAATTTATCCACATAGTAGTCTTATTTCACCTTGGTCTCCCCTCTGCCCCTCTTGTTGGCGGCGGGCCCGACCTTGGAGTCGCCGCCGCGGTCGTCCTCGTCCGACAGCGCCAAGGGCCTCTTCCTCCTGTAGCAGGAGACGTACGAGACTTTTCTTTTTAATCTGTGATGTGAAAAAGGTTCCTTCCTCCTCCTCTTCTTCTTGTTACCTGCTGCTCACGTCCTTGTCCTCCTCCGACTTGGACTTGGGCCCCTGATCTCCGCCAGCGCCGACGGCCCCGGCGGAGCTCTTGGGGCTGAAGTAGTTGAGGATCGTGTTCTTGGGCATGACGGGCTAAATAGAGAGGAACCCAAGCAAGTAAAAAAAGAAATTAAAAGTGCACTTGGTTTGTTTACGTTTCTTCTCCCGCTGTCGCTTTCCCGCCACCAACAGATGTGGGAAACAAGATGTCGGAGAAACCTCTCCTACCTTTCCATGGAACGTCTCGGGCCTGGAAAGGAAACTTCTCAAAAAGGGGAAACTTTACAAGCCCTAATAATTTTAAAAAGTGTGCTATTAATGAATTTTTGCTAAGTTTTGTAGTCCACAAGACCTGAAAATATCCATTTATAGTCAAATTGGCTATGCTGTAAAATAGCCCACTGCTAATTGGGTGCTATTTTAATCTCTCGCTCCATAAATCAGGTGCATTGTTTTAAGTTAAAGTTATTTTGGTCGTTTAATAGCAGCACCTTGATGATCGAGTCGAGTCAGGAGAACCTGAAAAAGTTCTCGAGCTGAGTTTAACTTGCACGTATCCCTAATTCGTTAGTTTTCTATGTTCTCGTTATTTTTTTTCTATTTCAGTTTTGTCTATAATTGTTGCTAATGAGGGACAGAGGTCAGTGTTGCCAGATAGCTCCAAAATAAACCAAATTGGTTCCTTGTCAGTCTTGGGAAAACTTTATTAATAAAAAAATGAAAAAAAGCAATTTTGTTCCTCTTCAAACAAAGTTTTGGTTTCTTTTTGAAGCGGCCTTGGTTCCTTCTCCATCAAAATCTGGCAGCACTGGCCCGGGTGACACACCCACATTTTTTCCTAGCATAGCATGACACGGTGTATGTACGTACGTGTAATACTAGTTTGAGGCGAAAGCATGGAACGTCATAACGTTGTCCCGTCACGCTCCCAGCACCATGCTGCAATCTTGGTGGAGTCTCTCCTCCAGGACGTCGTGAGCGATGTCGTGGAAGCCGTCTCAGAGGAGTTTGGATCTGCCCGTCCAGCTCCTGCCAGCGCATCTCCCTCTCCCTCCTCCTCCTCCTCCTCCTCCTCCTCCTCCCTGTGCGAGCCCGTCCGGATGCTGCTGGAGGAGAACGAGGCGCTCTCCCGCCGGGCCGAGGCCAGGAGCGCCGAGATCCGGCGGCTGGAGGATCGCTCCCGGAAGTCGTCCCTGGCCCTGGGCGTGGCCAGGGCGGAGCTGCGGCGGGCGGCGGAGAGGAGGGAGGACCTGGAGGAGGAGGTGGAGGCGCTGAGGAGGGAGCTCTGCGACATGGCCACCAGGCTGTGCCAGGCCACGGAGGAGGTCGAGGAGGAAAAGACGAGCAGCATTAAGCTGGTGGATGACCCGGCCCGAGAGCTCGCTGTGCACCGGAAGGCGGGTCCGCCCATGACCAGGAGCAAGAGCAGGATGGACCCGAGTTCCTGTCACCCGGCAGCTGCCAAGCCACTGCTGAAGGTGAGGAGGCCGCAGGGACCCTCCCTCTTCCTGCCTTACGTAAACAGCTTCAGGAATTTCTGGCACTGGCGAGAGCAGGAGACGCACACGCGCATTGCCGATGAAAATTAAACTGTGGAGGCCAATCTGGCCAAAGTTTCCCCCTTAAGCTGAAAGCCAACACGGAAAAATTATGAATGAACGAATGAATGAACACGAATGCCCTTTTTATACTCTCTATTATCCACGTTAAGTAGGTACGTTTTTTTTATCGGGTAAGACAATGCAGCATAATACCAGACTACCATCATAGTACATAGGTGGGCAACTTTTTTGGGGTCAGTGAGTCAAATATCGGTTTTAGGGGTGTTTTTGTGTGTGCTGACTTTGGGGTTGGTTGGTTGGGAGGCTCTTTACGGCAGACAATAGAAACCAACTTTTGACAAAATGGCCATATTTTGACCCATTTCTACCCAAATGACATGAACAGATTAAATATTTTCAGCGGCGTGGGTCATGTTTACAAAGCTTAGGGGGTGGTGGGTGTCTCCTATTAACATCGGGCAAGCTCCCAATCTCTATATACATTTTCAAAATCCAGTCGAGGCAGTGGAAAGATCACGTTTCACAGCCCGCTTCTGTAGTGCGATGAGTGCGAATTTATAAACCGGTACCGTCACTAGACGCAAGAAAAAGGTACTGTACTACCGTACTCAATTTAAAGTTTGAAATCTTCAGTCCAGCTTCGACTCTCTTTCCTCTTGATGCTCTCAGTCCAGGGCTTTCCAATCGATCGGCTTCTTACCACCCTTTTCGAGAAGCTCGTTGCACCTGTCAGAGGGTTGAGGCATTGAGTTAATTTTTTTCTTTTCCCGGGAGAGAGTTTTTCTTTCCCCTCTTCTTCACCTGGAGAAATGGCGACATCCGAAAAAACCCCTGTGAGCACTGAGCGGAGACGGATGGACGGCCTTCAGCAGGTGGTGCCTCCTCCCATTGACCACGGAGGCCTGTGTACGTACATTAGTACTGTAATATAACCCAGCAGTAGTCAACTAGTACTACATACAGTCAAGTCTCAATATAACGAATCTCAATATAACAATAAGTCTCAATATAACAATAGTTTTGCTGCTTACCAGTTTTTTATGTAGTGAAAAGTCTCAATATAA
>JAAUYM010173418.1_pt1 | contig 11831 bp, 12 predicted proteins | sample 7278001 | NCBI WGS metagenome assembly JAAUYM01 (sample SAMN14350224, study PRJNA611818) | marine sediment metagenome | isolation source: surface marine sediment (1.8m) | place: French Polynesia: Moorea | collected 2018-08
ATCCACTGTCCCCCTTTCCTCTACTAGTATTTCCGCATCCCCCTCCTCCCCCCCACCCCCCCAGGGCCAAGCAACTCACGTTTTCCGTATCTCCGCTCCAAGATGGCCATGTTCCTGGCCGTCTCCCTCAGCACGAAGGTCCTCTTGACCGGCACCGGCTCCGAAGAGTCCTCCTCCAGCAGGAACCTCCACTCGCCACCGCCGCCAGAGGAGGTCACCATCTCCGGTGGGTCCAGTACGACATCCTCCTCATCTTCCCCTTCCCCTCCTCCTCCCACCGCTTGGGAGATGGTTGCGACCCTCTTCTCTCCTGGGATGGAGGAAGAAAAGGAGGGAAAAAAGAAAGTATATGAGAAAAAAAATGGACGCAGCTTTGGAGCCACCCTTTCTTGAAGCCTTTGAAAAGGGTTTAAAAACATGAGAACCACGACCACTTTCTTCCTCCTCTTCCCTTCCCTCCCCTCGCGATGCATCAAAACTGTTCCCCCACTTTAACATCTCTCACCTTCCGAGTTGACGGCCTCTATTGCGAACTCTCCCCATCCGAGAGACTCCCCTTCCTCTCCTCCTCCTTCCTTTGAAGCGGCCACCTCCTTTGATGCCTCCTCCTCCTCCTCCTCTTCCGCCACTTGTCGCCTCTGTCGGGTCGTTTCACGCCTCCTCAGTCTGAGTTGACTCTTTCCACCCAGTTCGTCGCCGACTCGGAGATTTCCCCAATCTCCCTTCCCCTCTTCCTCTCTAAGCTCCCACTGGCCTCCGCCCCCGACTGTGACCACCGTGAATTTCTGTAAAGTGCGAGAGAACATAGCGAAAAATATCTATATACAAGACCTAAGAGATATAATTTGGTGACAGAAAATACTATATACTACATAGATGTGAGCGCCAATAAATGTTTTCAGTTTGCCGTAAACGGCTTCAAATACTATTTATTTCTTTCCCAAAACTTCTTCTCACCGTGTCGTCGGCAAAGCGCTTCCTCGCCCTTTTCGGGATGGTGTCCTCCAGGAGGAAATGCTCTCCCCCTTCCAGCTTGAGCGGGGTCCAGATCTCAGTCAGAATCTCTGAGGAGAAAAGAGGGCGACGTCAAAGAAGAGGGACAATAGTGAAAGGAGAGTAGAGAGAGAGTGAATTGTTGCGGCTGCAACGGAAGCACCAACAATTGGGGAAAAGCACTCCCAAGACCGACATGGTAAGGACAGCAGCGACAACAACGACGGTCCCACTGTCTCGACACGCCTGCGGGCGTCGCCACGCATGCAACATCACCCCCCATCCCTCACCTTCGCACTCGTCTCTCGGTCTGCAGAGGGGCCTGCCAGAGCCTTGTTCCTTGCAGGGGACTTGACCTTCGGAGCAGCTCACCCGACACTCCTCCCACCTCCTCTCGTCCACGCACTCGTCGTTCAGATCGCATAAGCTAGGCGCAAAAACATTTTTTTTTTTTTGAAATCATGAGTTGTCAGATTTTTTTGGGGGGGGTACAGGGTTACTTTTGTTCTTTTAAAAAAGCTATATTCTACTATGGAAAATCCATTGCTTTTTTTTTCTACTCACAGTTGTCCGTCCGGACAAACGTCCCAGTCTCCGTCATCGCCGCCTCCGAAGCGCGGGAGGCCCCAGCACTTCTCCTCGCAGCAGAGGCTGCCCGGCCTGCATCCAGCTTCGTCGTCCTCCTCCGGGCAGGTGCCGTTCTCCCACCGTCTGAGCACAGAGGAAGGACCGCCGTCTCCGTTCAGCAACCGGCAGCTCTCTTGGAGGTCCAGGTCGGCGGAGGCGGAGGGCGAGCGAGTCTCCGGATCGTAGCACTGGCGGTGTCCGTCTGAAATTTTATTTATTATTTATTTTTTTTTTATTTGGGAAACTCAAGTCCAAAATAAAGTTACCCTGGTCCGCGCAGCACAGCCTCCCTTCCCCGCACTGCTGCTTGATGGTACAGGAGCCGAATCCCTGCGCGGGGAGGTTGTAGGGCGAGGGGCAACCGACGTTGTCAAACTGATGTGGGGAGGAGGAGGAGGTTAAAAAAAAACATAGGTATTTTTTAAAGCACTTGAAATAATAATTGTCAGTTAATTGAGATATTTTTTGATTATTTTTTAGACGAAGTCACACGTACCGAGCAGCTCTTCCTGCACCTCCCGTTGCAGTAGATCATCCCGATCCCGCAGATGCAGGAGTTCGCGTCCTCGGCTTCGACGCACTCGTCGGTTGTCGGGCAGTAGACCTGATTAAAAAAAATATTGGGCATAAAAAGGTGTTTTTCGTACACAAAATAAAGTCCCCTTGTGCTATACCACTAAGTCATTATAATTATTATAATAATAAATACCGTGCCGTCCTCGCAAGAGTTCTCGAAGACGATATCGTCGTCAAACTCGTAGTAGGGGCAGCAAGTCCCGGTGGCCAAGTCAAAGACCTTTAAAAAAAAATAATGTCAGTTATCCAAATCCCACATTTTAACCCGGATTAGTGGTGGTCGACTGGTCGTACTTTGTCCCTCGGGCAGTGTTGTTCTTCGTCCGTCCTGGACCCCCTGTCGAAGATGGCGCAGTCTCCCGCCACGCAGGCGTTGATGTCCAGGCAGAAGACGAGGCCCCTGGGGCAGCGGACGTCGTCGTGGTCGGAGTTGTCCCTCTTGGGGCGGCCGCTCGGGACGCAACCCCCGCTCTCCAGGCAGAACTCGAAGCCGTCGGGGCAGACCATCACGTTGTCGTCGTTGTCGTCGCCGCCGCCGCGGCCGCCGCCGAGGCCGCAGTCGCTGCTGCAGGCGCCGGTGTCCAGGCAGAAGGTCTCCCCCGCCGCGCACCGGACCAGGACCAGCTCAGGTTCGGGCCCTGCCCCTCCTCCCTCTTCTCCTTCGTCGTCTCTCCTGCCACCTCTCCCTCCTTCTCCTCCTCCTCCTCCTTCTCCACAGTCTTGAGAGCAACTTCCGGACTCCAAGCAGAAGACCTGTCCAGGGCCGCAAAGGTGCGTCCCGCGACTCTCACCTCCTCTCTCCTCCTCCTCGCCCCCTCCGCAGTTTTCAGAGCACGTCCCACTCTCCAGACAGAGGATCTTCCCTGGGCCACAGACAGGGACAACTCCATCCAGATGTTCTCCTTCTCCTCCTCCCTCGCCGCAGTCCCAGGAGCAGGATCCGGTCTCCAGGCAGAAGATCTGTCCGTGGTCGCACACCCCTCCACGCGGACCTTGTCCACCTCCTCGATCCTCCTCCAGGTCTTCTCCTCCTCCTTCTCCACAGTTCCAGGAACAGGTTCCGGTGTCCAGGCAGAAGGTCTGTCCGTCGCCGCCGCAGACGACTTCTCCGAGGCGGTCTTGCCCCTGGTCCTCGCCGCCTTCTTCCCCGCTCCCGCCGCCACAGTTCCAGGAGCAGGTGCCCGAGTCCAGGCAGAAGATCATTCCAGGATCGCAGGGCATCTGCCTCCTTCCAGACCCCGACAGGTCGGCACCACCGTCGCCGACGTCCCCCTTGCCGCAGGCGCAGGCGCCGCCGCTGTCTAGGCAAGGAATCCCGCCGTCGGCGCAGACGACACGCGGCTTCTCTCCTCCTCCTCCTTCTCCTCCTCCCGGACATCCTCCGTCCTCCCCCCGACAGCCTCCGGCCTCCAAGCAGTAGACGGTCCCGCGGGGACAGGGCGGAGGCGCCGCGTCCAGCGAGGAAGAGGAGGAGCCGCCTCCGCAGTCGCAGTCGCCGCTGTCCAGGCAGACAACGGAACCGCCCGGACAGACGGGAGGAAGCTTTTGTATCTCCTTCTCCTCCTTCTTCTGCTTCTCCTCCTCACACATCTGCACGCACTCCTCGCCGTTGTCCACATCCAGGCAGACGGTGGCGCAGGCCGGATCGCCCGCCGTGGACGCAACCGAGACGTCCTCCTCCCCTCCGTCGTCGCCTTTCTCCGCCTCCTCTTTCCTGTCGTCACTTTTCTTGGTCTGCAATGCAAGGTTGCCAGGTCTCATGAGTGCTCACAGTCCTCCCGGCAAAATAGTTTTACCTTTTCCGTAATTCATTTATTACAGATATATATATAAAGAATATTTAGCAGCAACAGCAATAGCAGAGACGACAAAACATTTCAGGAGGTCAGAAGCAACAGCAACTTTTTGTCAGCAACAACAACGGCCTTCGTACCTGTCTCTTCACCCTGCCAGTCTCCACGTCAACGTCGTTCTCGACCTCGGACATGCCGACCTCAACGTCGTCCTCACAGGTTGAGTGGCAGACGAGTTCGTCGTCGTCCTGGCAGTCTTTGCCGCCGCCCCCGCCATCGCCCACGTTGCCGCCGCCGCTGCCGCGGCACTTCTTCCTCTCGCATCGGTGCAGGCAAAGTGCCGCCGCCGCTGCCGCGGCACTTCTTCCTCTCGCATCGGTGCAGGCAAGGGTCCTTCCTGTCCGGGCAGTCGACGGAGGCGCAGAGGTGGCTGCTGCCGCCGTTGCTGCCGCCGCCGCAGGTCCCGTAGCCGTCCGGGCAGGCCAAGGTGTCGCCGCTGCTGTCGTTGGCGGTGCCGACGGGGACAGAGAGGAGGCACGTGCGGGCGGACAGGCAGCTTTGCTGGACCTCGCAGTATTCCTGCGCAAGATTTAGTCATCTTGTAGTACTACTAGAGTACAGCATGTCTATAATTAAAAACTGATTTTTTTTTACTGCGTTTCTTAATAATGTACCCCCTTTTGGAAGTTAGCAATCAGAACAACGGACTTTTTAAAGTGCTAAAAAATGCAAAAATAAGCTTTTGAAATTAAAAATACATATTTTTTCTAAAGCATTTACTAGAGATTTTTTGGTGGACACGCTGTACTCGTACGATAAAACAACCCAAGAGCAACAATCTAATATGTAGTACTGTACATACTACTAGACTCACGTATTCTTCCTTGCACACGACAATGGCCCCGTCCTTGGCGACGTGCAGGTTGCCGGCGGCCGCCACGGCGGCGGCAAAACTCAGGAAGACGAAGCCTGTAGTAGAACAAGAAAAAAAAGGAGCTCCAGGCTCATATCACCACAATCAAACATCTGTCTCTCTCACCTCTCCACAAGAGACTCCTTCCCTCCACTTCCATCTCCGTTTCCGTCATGATCACCGATGTCGTCACCAGCCCATCTCTTCAGATTCTTTTATGTTGTTCGCACTTGCTATTTTAAGTTATAAGATTGCCTTAATGGGGAAGTCTGCCCGGGGGGTGGAGGGGAGGGGGGTGGATGACGTAGCAAGGTACTAAACGCGTACGTGGGTCTCCCTTTTTTTCCCCCAATCGATGACGACCTCTTCTTTCTCCTCCCCCCCTTCCTCTCTCGTGAAGGAAAGTCCCCCGAGGTAGAGACTGCCTTGTGTGAGTGTGTGGCTTTCGGTAACCAGGGGAGACGTATGGGGCGACCCATAACAGAAAAAAAACCAAACCATGAATTGTGGGCGGAGCTGTCTCTACTGCATGCTCCCATTCGCACGTACGGGAGGTGTCCTCGACACAGAGACGTGAAGAAAGGTCTCTGTCCATACCCGTCCATTCCACCTTTATCCCGCATTAGAATTTTACCCACCCACGCTCCCATAAAAAAGAGAGCAGTGAAATAAAATCTGTACTGATGTTTTAACACCGCGTTCACGCACGAAATTGCCAGGGTGCACTTCAATTCACAGATTCCATTGCTGATGAAAATGTTCAATGCAGCAATTTTCTTGCGCAGAAAATCATGGGACGTGGGGTGGCTGTGTACATAGTACAGTAGAACTTTGATATAACTAATTGTCACTGTATCAATGTAATTCACTGTATCGACGCACCCGTTGCCAAAAAAAGTAAGAATTGGTAACATGCGTATATGTATAAGAAATTCACAACTGTACTATAAAGTTTGAGGCTTTGCTCCACAGTAGTTCTATTGGAATTTGCTCTGCACGATTATCTACTGTATGTCCTATCTAAGGACTTACTTTGAACATGAGCACACCCTTTGTTTATTACTTCCACTTCTTTGCTTAACGAAGCAACGTAGTATACCACTAGTAGCATAGTAGCACATAACCCTGGACACACCCAGGACGCACATTAAAGACTCTCGCACTTCCACTCAGCCTAAATGGATCTGGCGCCTTTCGCTTGCGCCGCTATCCTAATCGGGACCGTCCTGGCGCTGGCCACCATGCAGGTGGACAAGTACTTCAGGGACCTGACCACCTACACGGAGAGGAAGGAGAGGAGCGCCCACCTGCCCTTCCCGCCGGTCAGCCTCTGCCCCGGGTTCAAGATCGAGCACCCGGGCTCGACCGTGTGGACGCGCCAGGTCCTGCTCGAGAGCCTGACCCAGAAGGAAACCGCTGCCGTCGACCACATCTGGGACATGGCGGAGTTCCCGGCGACGGCGGAGAGCCTCAGGTCCCTCTGGGAGGAGACGACCTTCGGCCATGAGGAGGTCATCAACTCCGTCTACCTGTACGGGCAGCTGGAGGGAGACGACGCCTCGTACCACCCGAGGAAGGGGGCGAACAACAGTGAATGCATCGACATCAAGGAGCACTCCACCCTCTCCGGCCGGTGCTACACCGTAGACTTCCCCTGCTCCGGAGTCGCGGCGATCCGCCAGATGAGCATGACCTTCAACCTCAGCAGGGTGGCGGCGGAGGGTGGGAGCCTCTCCTTCTACGTCCACGACCTCGCCGAGGACGCGCTCCTCGGACTGAACAGCAACTACTGGGCGCGCCCGACCGCCTGGGCGAGGGTGCTGGTCAACCAGGGACAAATTCTATAAATCGAAATTTCATAAAACCTCCTGGCGAAAATTTGTGTAATCTTTGTGTTATTGTTGCAATTTTTATGGGTCAGTCAGGAAAGCATCCATCACTATTAAGCTTGTTGCGTCAAAAGCTACGCAAGATGTTAGTTGGGTAGTAGCAAGTGAACAGTAGATGGTGTGAATATAATGATGTATCATATTTTACTTATGCTTTTTGTACGCACACTTATTGTACACACTTGTCTAGGCACAACAAGCTTAGTACTGGAGGATGTGAACATTTTTTGGAGTTAATTGGCAATTTATATGACTTTCCTATAAAAATTGCAATGACAAAGCTTCATCACACAAACTTTCGTCAGTTAAGGTTTTATGGATTTTCGCCCTCCAGATCAGGGAGATTGGACTGAAGAAGAGGGTGAGGAGGGACCAGGAGGGAGTCTCTACGGAAGAGTACTACGACTGCCTCAGGGACCTCGCATCAAAGTACGTGGACGACGTGACAGGAAGAGGAAATTCCAGCACCTTGTGCAGGATGCCCTCGGATGAAGCCTTTATGTCCTTTGCGCACGGAGAATTAGATGCCCTTGAGCCTTGCACTACCCGTGAGAGGTACGTCAGATCCTTAGATAGGATGTACGAGATCCTGGACGTGTTGCTCAGGAGTCCATGTCCTCGGCCCAAGGAAGAAGTCACCTACGCCACCTTCGAGAAAGATCTCTTGCTGCCCATCCAGATCAAGAATGGCATCAGCAAGGTTCATCTCTACTATGATTCCACAGACGTGACCGTGACGGAGGAGTATAGGCTTATCGACTTGGGAACTCTCTTGAGTACCCTAGGTGGTCTGATTGGAATGTTCCTTGGCTGGTCACTGCTAGACATGACGAAGATCCTCTGTTCCATTCTTGACAAAGCTAAAGGTGTTAAATAAAACCTTTACCTACTGTACATTAGAAAACTTCTAGAACATGCTGCACCTACGTACATAGTTACATTTAGCTGCAGCAATTTAAGATTGTGTTCCACCTTATTGAAGATCAAAGAACTTATACTGTACCGAGTAATTTTATGCAAGGTGTTTTTTGAAGTTGATGAACATGTACGGTACCTGGGATCTGCTATTACTGCGCTATTTCAAGGTTGGATTTAAATAAAGTAGCTCCTATTCCAGCAAAGTGTATACACGTAATAAGGCCTTTGATGGTTGAATAGAGAAGCCAAAGCAATAGGGTGCCAATTATCTTTTTAAGAAAAATAGGTACAGTAGGCCTCTGACATTGTGTATTGTCAAGACTTTCTTAGTACATCAATTTTTACGCAAGGGAAGAAAAAATTGGTGGAAAAATAGGAGTACTTTTGTTACCAGTAGCCTACTATATAGCGGAGAAGTACTGTACTAGCAATGGGTACTAATTCAGGCTGTCTCCAGCTTGCGGAACTGTCATAGTAGCTCCATAGCTTGGGTACTGACTGAGGCGTGTTATTATAATTGCACAGTACCAAAGAAGCAAAATGGCAGGAAAACCGTCTATAAATGTTGTTGCAAGAGGATTCTCTTACATCTCTTACTACATCTGCACATTTGTCCTGATTGGAGTCGTGATGACCATGGGTATCATCCAAGTCATAAAATACACCAAGGGACACACGACTTACACTGAGAGAAGAGAGTATTACTCCTTTCTCAGTTATCCTTACGTCAGCTTCTGTCCTGGATTCAAGCCCCATGCAGAATCTGACCACTTGTGGATCCCCAAGTTGATGACTAGCGTTGAACTCAGCCACGTAAACGGTGGCCATCCTAAACCATTTCCCAAAGGATACGTGCACGAACTGTGGATGTCCACTACGTACAATTTTGAAGAGGTAGTCAGCCAGGTAAGGGTCTACAACCTGGACCTTGGTGACCTACAAGACTGCTGGGAAGTAAAAACTATTTGGACTGTGTCAGGCAGATGCTACATCCTAAGCTTGCCCTGCTCGGAGAAACAGATGGTGAATGGTCTGAACATCGCCTTCAACATGTCTCTTTTAAAGAGAAGCCTGTCTCTTTACATCCACAACGAGCTGTCCGATGCATTCTTTGGACTAAATGACAACTACTGGCTACAGACGGTCTCGTGGGAGAGACTGAATAAGGAGGAATCGACGATAGTCGGACTCAAGAAACATGTGAAGAAACATACTAGGGGAGTCACCAACAGAGAGTACTTTGCTTGTGTGAAGAAAGTCTTTCGACAACTCGCTGTAGAGGTGACAGAGGCAGATCCCACCTTTTGCATGTCACCCTCCTTTGGCGGACTGCTGGAGGCCCTGCCGCCACCAGAACTCCAGATCCAGAACTGCACTGACCAGAACGCCACGCTGAAATCCGTCCGTGCCTTTGGCGGCCTGCTCTCCAGGTTGTACTTCAACGTTCCCTGCCCCCTGGAAACGGAGATGGTGAACTACCACTCCCACAAGAAGAAAATGAACATCCCGGAGGGACTGCTCAAGGAAGGAATGAGTGAGGTATATCTGTACTATGAATCCCTGGAGGTCGTCTTTGCCGAGGAGTACGCGCTACTGGATGTGGGCACCCTCTTCAGCACCCTGGGTGGTATCATTGGCATGTTCCTTGGCTGGTCTGCACTCCACGTGGTCACCATTCTGTGCCAAGCTCTGGAAAGGTTCAGTGTCAGTGCTCGCATGGGATGATTTAAACCATGTACCTTCGTACCTTACCTATACCTACATAGTACACAAGTACAGTACTCAATGTGCCGTAACCAATAAGATCTCGGATAGATGTGTGGTTGTTTAAATGTACTTTTAATGTGCCATTAAACTTACAAAGTGTCAAAAAAAATGTAACACGTTGATATAAAAAACAGCACAATATGAATGTGTCCTCTTTACTACTGCATTTTGTGGCTCTTACTCACTGAGTGTACTACGTACTAGTAGGCATAAGCAGGTAGAACAAGAGTGGCTTAGTCCACAACCCAGTATTGTTTGACTTGTGCTATGGCTAACACAACATTCCATTAACAAAATAACAGGACGTATCAGATGAAAGATCAACCTTTCCCAACAGCAACACGCGCGGTAATACATCATGCACAGCACGAGGCCTTGGGACACTGTTTGTATGCAATTAGGGCCCCCTTGACTTGGATAGCATTGAAGAAAAGACTGTACTTATACAGTAGTACGTATAGTCATAAGAGCCAGTCCAGCGTGAGCCACAGAGGTAAGAAGGGTGCACCAAAGCTTTTTGCTCTGTCAGTGACTGTGTAAACAAACAAAAAAAATAGTTCCTAGTCAGCCATGGTAGCTTGTCTGAAATGGTGATTGCACAAGACATTGACGCACCAGGAGACGAAGCAACTGAAGAATAATGGAACAAGCGCAACAATGAATGGTTCCACAAAGTGCGTCCTCTACACCTGCACTTGTGTCCTAGTTGGCGTAGTGGCGGTGTTGGGAATCGTCCAGATTATAAAGTACACGGAGGGCCACACGACCTACTCCGAAAAGGAGGAACGCCACGACTTCCTCCGATTTCCCCACATGAGCTTCTGCCCCGGGTACAAGTCCCTGCCGGAGTCGTTCCTCTGGGCTCCGCAGATGATGCTGAGCCTGCTCGACCTCACGGGGCAAAACCGTCAACAACACAGTGGTCCCGTCCGGTCCGCCGCCACCAACTCCACCAGCGCGCCGTTCTCCGAGGAGCGCCTGGAGGAACTCTGGCTGGCCACGACCTTTGACCTGGAGGAGGTCGTCGTGGCCGTCGTCATCTCGGAGATGGACCTCCTCGAGATGCAGGTCTACAGACCCGGGGACGACGACGACGACCCCGCGCCGCCGGGCTGCCTCGAGGTGACGGAGCATGACACCGTCCTGGGCCGGTGCTACACTCTCGGCTTCCCCTGCTCCGCCGAGCGCAAGACGGACAGCGTCATCGTCGACCTCAACGCCAGCGCCGCCGCCAAGGGCAGCCTCTCCCTGCACCTCCACGACGAAGCCGCCGACGCCAACCTGGGCCTCAACTACAACTACTGGAGGCTGCCCGTCTCGTCGGACAGGTGCGGCACTCAGAAACCGTTCTTGGTACAGTACAACTAAAATTGGTTTTGGTCTTTAGGCTGACTCAAGTTTAAACTTGGTTTCTACTTATGTAGACATGTTTTCAAAAAATACAGGGTCTTTTTGCACTTATTTCATTACCCTACAGTATATTTTAAAAGATAAGTCTAAAGGCAGACTTAAGGTAGATTCTATGGATACTGAAAAGTTCTCTTAAAAGATCAGCCTAGAATTTACTAAGTTTGACTTTTAGATCCAGTTCAGTTTCTGAATACCCGCTTCCCCGACAGGTTTCTTCCCGACCAATTCGTGGAGGTCGGGATTACGAAGCACCTCAAGCGGTACTACGAGGGAGCCTCCACGGGGGAACATATTGACTGCACGAGAGCGAAATACCAAGTGTGGCTGGCGGAGGCCGTCGAGGGCAAGGACGACTTCTGCATGCTCCCCGCCTTCAGCAGCATCTTTGACTACCTGTCTCCAAGATCGATCCGAGATCGATCCAAGATCGATCCCTGCGCGACGCAGGGGGACGCCCGGCGGGCCATGCAGACCGTGGTGGACTTCCTCAACTCGCTGGGGCGGCACTCCAGGTGCCCGGGGCCCCAGGAGGAGGTGACCTACCGGACGTCAAAGATGGAGGTGGCCGTCCTCCCGGAGCAGACGGCGGGGCTGACCGAGGTCTACCTGTACTTCGCCTCGTCGGACGTCAGGGTGGCGGAGGAGTACGCGCTGCTGGACCTGGGCATCTTGCTGAGCTCCCTCGGGGGGACCATCGGGATGTTCCTCGGTTGGTCCGCGCTGGACCTGGTCAGGGCGGCCTGCCGCAACCTCGGGAGTTGCCTAGGAGGCGTGGCGGGCTCTCAGACCAATTTCCCGTCAGCTGCTTCGAGGCGAAAAAGATCCATCTATGCGAATTAAACACTCCAATTTTTGCAAACGTCCCTTCATCTTTGATCTGAAACTACTTGTACCAATAAAGTCTCACGGAAGGCAAGCATTTTTTATCTTCTTGTCAAGTACCAG
>JAAUYM010022524.1_pt1 | contig 11830 bp, 12 predicted proteins | sample 7278001 | NCBI WGS metagenome assembly JAAUYM01 (sample SAMN14350224, study PRJNA611818) | marine sediment metagenome | isolation source: surface marine sediment (1.8m) | place: French Polynesia: Moorea | collected 2018-08
AGACGGTACTGCAGCTCCGGCTCAAGTTCCTGCCTACCTTCATCGCGTACCGGAGCCACCTGGAGGTGGGGAGGCTGGTTACGACGCAGGCCGAGATCTTGGAGGAGTTCATTCATCACAACACCATCAACATCCCCAAGTACAACGCGTCTGAACTCATGGAGAAGTGCTGAGTGTAGCTTCTCGGATCAAAGTTGAATAACATGGTGCTGAAAATGTTTTTTTTGTTCAACGTAGTGCACTGCATCAACCATACTGCGTCCAGAATTCAAATTTTGATTTTTGGATTCCTTCCCCCTCCTCCCATCTTCTCCCCCACCTTTCGTCGTCGCTGTTGTCATGCAGCAGGAGCAGCTTGGGGTTGGGTCCCATTATCCCGTTCTGACTGCCTCCAGACCCACCTCGAACAGAGTTTAATTCGAGGTGGGCTTCTTAAACTGATTTGAGGTGGGGGTCCCCACTTCAAACTCAGTCCCAGTATGTGGCTGGCTTGTTTTCAGCTTAGCTTATTATATGTACTATTAGTACGTACTACGTACTACTACGTACTAAGCCCCGTCTCCACGCAGGTCTTTGAAGCACACATAGTATATCTTAGGCAATGTCAACAGCAATACGTACTAGAACAGATGAGGATCCTTTTATTATTTCACGATAGAGAACGAGGTTCCACTTAGTTCAAGTCGCATTCTTCCCTTCTGTGCTGAACACCTTTCCCGTGACGGGACACACCCTGAGAGGCGAGCCTGGGTCTCCGGCGCATTCCAGGTGCACCACAATGCCGTTGGGGAATCGGGCAAAGTCGGGATCGTGGAACTGCTTCCGGCAAAACATGCAGTAACTGAAACAAAGGTAGGGGGGGAAGAGAATGCTGCTACAGCGGACGTGAACCGATCTAATACTACGTATATCTACATTTACATTGTATTTTTGGAGTGACTTGTTTCGTACAAACTGTGGTTTTGTGTAATATCTCACCTGCTGGTGGCCATTTTAACCATGCTTTCACAAGCTTCCCGACTCTTCTCCATCTTGGCATTCACGTTGTCAGCCTTGGACAGAGCAGACATCACCATCGAGTTCCGGCACTGGTAGGATTCAATAAGACACACACACACTTATCTCCTTCCTCCAACATAAGACCTCCTCCTCCTTCTCCTTGTTCACCCTTTGTGCCGACGCCGCGACCGCCGTCTCCAGCCCCTGTCTCACGGAATCCAGCGCCCAACTGTCCGGCATGGTCCCGAGCGCGGCGGCGGCATCCATCTCGCGAGCGCGACGGTTGAACAGGTCGCGGGCGAAGGAGGACAGGGAGGCAGACTCGGAGTCGCTCGTCCTGTTGGGAAAGGGTGGGGGTTTGTTTAAAAGTGCTGAAAGTAAAAACACTCCGCCAGAGATGCCAGTCACCCCTCTTGCGGCTGCAGGTAGATCTTCAGGAGGGTGTGGAGCAACGTCTTCTTCAGCCTCTCCTCTCCCGCCGCCGCCGCAATCTCGTCGCAATATCGCTCCGCCTCTGAAGCGTCAGACAAGCTCACGGCCAGAGTGCGAAGAGCTTTCTCGTGGTCTCCCATCTAAAGAAGAAAAAGTACTGATGGGTCAGGCTGGGCATATTCAGGTCAGGCATAAAAATTTTTGGGCTCGGCCTGGCCGCAACGCCCTATGGGCGTCAGACTTCAAACTCAGCCCGAACCCGTCACTAAAGAAAAGTACTGTAATACGTACATGTAATAGCATCAGCACTATTAACGTTACTTAATCGGCTCCAAACTGCCGCGTTATCCTTACCTTTCCGTAGAGCACCGCCTTTTCCCTCTCCAACCCAGGCTCCTTCTCCAGCCTGGACAGAAGAAAGCTCGCCTGCACGTGTGGAGATCTGCCAGTGAGCACCAGACAAAGTAGCGCTGTACTACATTACATACTGATACATGGAACCTCGCACAACCCGGAGGGACTTTTGGTCATATCCCAGGAACAAGTGTATGTTCTTATATCAATGTTCTATTTCACTAAATAAGGCCTAAGTTAAGAAACAAGTAATTCATATCTTCAGAAAAGAATATAGGAAAAATTGCATGTTTCATTGTAGTTAGTTTCATAACCTTGTGGAAATGTAACGCACTTCAACTTAAGAGCTCTCATACAAACCTGACAACGATGGAGCGAAATTTCTTCCTGGTCTGCTCTTCCTGGTCCTTCTCGTCTCTCGACCTGATGATGGTGTCCATGTAAGCCGACGCCAGCTGGGTGTGGAACAGCTCCACCTGCACATGAGCAAGATCACCCCCCACCCCCACGCTTGAGCTTCCCACCACCACCCACTCCAACAATGAGAGACCACCACACCCACCTGCGAGTCCCCTTCCAGCACCAGGTGCTCCAGGTAAGCCAGCCTCGCCTCTCTGTATCCCCCGTTGTGCAAGAAAGTCACCGCCTTCCTCTGCCATTCCTCTTCCTCCTCTTCGCCACCGCCATCTGCCTCCCCCTCCTCCTCCTTCTTCCTCGGACGAGAGAAGAGTCTGACTGCCATTTCATGATCACGGCGGAGGACGAGGTCGGCGTGGCGCCACAAGAGAGCGGCTGAGCCACAACTGGAGACGAACTTTCCTTGTGGGAGACTGCGTACTGTACAGTACCAACAGGAGAGTTGACATCTCACCTAAGCAGCTTCTCCACGAAAAATTCGCACCCGGGGAAGGAGGCATCCTCCTCCACCTCTCCTCCTTCCGTCAGCATCTCTGCCCAGACGGAGAGTGCATCCTCGTAGAGACCCTCGCGGAAGTACAAAGTGGCCAGTTCATGACGCCTGGAGAAAACACCATGTCTTAACGTGAACGACCTTGACACGTTGGCCCGTGACCCTCACCGGTCCTTTCCCGCCTCCCTGAGGGCGCTCAGAGATTCCTCCACGTCGCAGTAGAGAGGGGCGGGGTCAGACAGCAGAGCAGCAAGAGACTGAGAAGGGGACAACGAGGAGGAAGGGAAGTCTAGTCTGGACAGCAACTTCACCAGGGCAGTGTCAATCTCCTGAAAGAGAGGGAAGCGGGTGGGGTGAGGAAGATGATTTCAGCACGGACAAGCAATTCGCGCGCGCGCGTGTCTTCCTGACCGTTCTGAAGGGGAAGCCCTCCCTCCTCATGGCGTGCAACAGCCCCGCGAGGAAGCCGTCCAGCCTGCGCCTCTTCTCCTCGTCCCCTCTGGCCCCGGTCGCCCCGTAGACGTCGGCCATCTGGTGCAACGGCGGGACGGCCCGGGCGAAGGAGGAGGCGGAGGAGGCGGGCAGCAGGCGGGGGAAGAGCACGATGACCTCTCTAGGGTCGACCCTGCCGCGGAGGAGCAGGTCTGCCGCGGCGCCGGTGTCCAGACTGGACAGGCGGGAGAACCCGGCTCGAGTTCGCACCTCTGACAGGAGCGACGGGTCCACGGAGGAAGAGGAAGATGAGGAGGAGGACTCCGCCAGAGAGAGGGCATAATCGAGGCGACCGCCCTCCAGGAACGTCTGGAAGGGGGAGCGGAGGTGGGGACCATAAGAAACAAACAGTATTTGTAGTAGAACATGCAGTAGTAGTGATGATCGGATTTGCACGTGGATTTTCGACTACAAACATTTTAAGTTTGCTGTGACCAACCTGAAAAAAATGTGAAACTGTACTACAAAGTTCAAAAATAAGAAATGTGCTTTTACATTACATTTCTATTAACAACTATTTTTCCACTTTCTATATTTTTTGGAGGACATTATTTTCAAAAGTTAAAAAGTTTTTAGAAATTGTACCACAGAAATTGACGAGGCAAGGAGGGTCCTACTTAGTGACATTACTACCTAGCTATTTTTCTTGTCGGAATATGGCAAAAAAATGTGATTTTTTTTTCTTGACAAGGCCAAACTATGTCATACATTTCCCAGGAATACCAAAAATATGTGATACAGAACCGCAGCCAAGTGACGGATGTCCCCCATGTTTCCCGCTTACCCTGATCTGTGTCTCGACGGGGATGGGCAAGATTCGATAGACGGATGCTGCCGACGCCACCAGAAGTCTACCATCAAAGTTTCCCACGCATCGCCCCCCCTTGAAGTGCAGGGACTGCTTGGGCTGCTGGTCAATCACACTGATAGGGAAAGCCACCATGGAGGTATTAGAATCACCATGTACGTACATATATATATATATATAAAAACACAGTTTATGTACCTGTAGACGGCGATCGCGTCCTTCCCCAGCGCCACAACGTGCGGTGCGTGATGTGCGAACGCGGCGACCCCGTCCGCCGCCCCGGGGCCCCACTGGATGGGAGGGCGCTCGGAGACGCCGGCGGAGGTGACGAACATGCCGAGGCCGCCCGGCGCGCTCAGGAGGAACTCCTCCCTGGCCACCCTGGCGATGGCCGGCCTCCCCTCGTGCGGGAAGAGGTCCTGGCTGCCCCCTCCGGAGACGTCCAGCACGACGTAGTGCGAGGCCAGCGCGGCGCAGACGAAGGCGCCGTCCATCGACACCTGCAGCACCTGGTCGGAGAGGTCGCAGACGCGGTCCACCACCAGCCTGGTCTCCGTGATGCTGATGACCGCCGCCTGCTTCTTCTTGGCCAGGCACATCTGGACCGCGAAGGGGTCGTCGGTGCGAAAGGGGTTCTCGTTGACGCAGCACGCCTGGGCGCCCCGCAACTTGGACGACCCTGACAGCGGCAGCGGCAAGAGGTCCTCCTTCCCAAACGCCTCTCCACCCGCTCCTCCTCCTCCTCCTTCGTCACCGTCCTCCCTGACGGAGAGGACGGACAGGCTGCCGTCGCACAGAACCAGGAGGCGGGAGAGGGCGGAGGCAGAACGGACGAAGGTCACACTCGACCTCTGAGGAGGAGGAGGAGGAGGAGGAGGAGGAGATTGTAAACATGGGTTGTAGGGCACGCCTTTCAGGAGAGAGAGCCACTCCACCCACCTGTCCCATGTCCCTCTCCGACAGCCTGCTGGCGACGAACTTGACCCTCCCGTCGGGCCCCTTCTCCTCCCGCAGTCTGAAGCGCCTCAGCCGCCCCAGGCTGGACCCCACGTAGAGGGACTCGCCGCACAGCTCCAGCGTCTCGATCTGCATGGGAGGGTAAAAATCGGTTTTATATGACCGCCCCCCCCGTTACTAGCACCAGCACCACCTTTTCTCCCTGTTCCATGTGCAGCCTGTCCACCGCCGGCGCGAGTTCGAACACCTTCATCATGGGCGAGGAGGAGGATGCCATGGTTGGAACACTTCCAATCCAATCCTCCGAAGGGTGTTTACAGATTGGAATATGACATATCATGGAAGTCTCGGGCCTGTAAAGGAAGACTTTTTTCCTCCTGTTTTTGTACCCTTGCGTAGTTACATGTAGCTTAAAGAGTGCATTCAACAAGAATATTGATTATACAGTAAATAACAATAAAATGAGAACTATAGATTTACAGATTTATAACTCATACTTCAAGAAAAAGTCTTATAAACATATACAAAACTCTACTCAGACTTACTTCAATGACTTTTATGTGACTAAACTCTGACTCTGTTAGCAGGCGTTTAGTAGCCTTTAAACATGAGTACAGTACGTTGTCAAGTGCCTAAAGCAACAGCAAAGCAGCCACATGTCAAAAGCTTCTGAGATGGCAACATCTGATTTAAATTACATTTTTAATAGCTTTCCTTTCCAGGTCTGAGACTTCCCTGGACAGGTTCAGCTGTCAGTGCGACAGCAGCAGAAGGCGTTCAAGAAGAAAAACAAAGTTGGGTGAGCCCCGGTGAGTGAGTGGAGAAATTTGGACACTACCCTGTTTGGACAGAGGTCCAACAATAGTTCAATCAAACAAGTGCTTTCCGGTGTGATACGAGAGTAGAATGCAGAATGATACCCAAAGTGGTCAACTAAAGATGCTGTATGCAATAGCTTTGAGTATATTTTCAGTACGGCTTAGTAAGTTGGGGTTGGTGTCACAGAATCGAGTCCTTTTAACGGCAGGCCGATCCTCTCCCAGCATGTTGGGCGAGGTCATGGAGATGGTTGGTGGGGGGGCACAGAGGCAGGGATGCGATAGGACCTTGTTAGACAAGGACAAGGCTTTGGTTCCCTAGTATGTGTAGTACCGGTATAGTATGTAAGCATTGCGTCATATATATTTTTCGTTTAGTAAAAAATCAAACAAACCTACATTTCTTAATGTAATTCTACAAAAATTTGTACAGACATACCTTAAGGTATGTAGTTTACAGAAAATTAAAAAAAGTTACACTTTTTACCTCTTTTATAAGCTTTTCTATACATCTTTCATCCCTAGCCCAAAATGGGGTGGGCGGAATACGTACGAAGTAAGCTAGACGAAAAAACTATATGGCGCAATGCTTACTGTAGAATAGCAGGTAAGGCTGTCAGTGGACAATGTCCATCCGCTCACCCCAGACCGACATAAAGATGGCGAAGATGACGGTGGCGCTGTTGTCAAAGAGATAGGTGACCTTGGAGAGCGGGCAGGAGTCCTGGAGCTTCCAGTAGGGGCAGTAGAAGTCGCACTGCGGGCACATGGTCACGTTGCCCATCCTAGTCTCGTCGCAGATGTCCAAGCTGGAGGAGGAGAAGGGCGGGAGGGGCGGGAGAAATAAATGCACTAGTCAGCATTTTGGTTGACATTTTTCGTCTCTCGTTCTCTCTACTGTACGTGCCATATCCCATCCGCGCATGTTTCCAACTTTGTTTCAAGGTTGTTATTTATTGTGGTAAGAACCTTCAACCTTCTCCGCTGAGATTGTTTGTCATCACGGGCAGGCCGCAGTCGGCACAGTGTGGAACGTCACCACAGAAATAATTAATAACGCCTCCTAGGGTGGGTGTTGCCCGACAAACCTTTTTTGTTGAGTCGTGGTTGAACGAAATGGAAAACTTATATCAGCTTTATAACATGGCTTGTATCCACCTTTCTAGTACAAATTTACGGGAAAAAAAGTCATTTATGTATTAAGTCAAAACAAGTCGTCTGAAGCAAATCCCTTAGTCGTTTAACATATCTAGCAAAGAAGGTAGGATGGTTGCGTAGGTAGGCAGGGAGGGAGGGGCAGAACTGAATAATTGACGTCGCGAAGAGAGATTTATGCTTTCTTTGCGGCGGGGAGGGGGAAGAGGGAGGCGACGAAATATCACTTGCCCACCTGGCTGGGGGTGGGGGTGGGGGTGGGGGGAAGACCAACTATTGTCCCGTCGAAGAGCTCAAATGTCAATGAGAGACAGATAATCCTTGTACTAACATGGCTTTGTGCGATAGGGCAGCAGGAGCTGCTGTTGGATGCGCACAGCAACACGTGTACTACGCAGCAACATCGCTAAGCTGAGATTTATCACAAAAAATCTTATGCCAAAGGGACAAAATTAAATGTGGAGGGTTTTTTTTGGGGGTGGGGGGAGGTGGCTTCGGTGGGTAGAAGTTGCAAAACCATCACCTGGGTCTGTTGAGCGACGTTCCGAGCGTGACGACGCCGAAGAGGAAGCAGAGGATGCCGGCCACCGCCGGGATGATGAGGAACTTGGTGTAGAAGCCCAGCCAGGCGAAGTACAGGCCAATCTTCACCCCGAAGTAGCGCCTGATGAGCCACAGCGGCTGCTCCTTGTACCAGTTGCGGAGTGAGGCCCACTCCTGGTACAGGATCTGCGAAAACAGAACAAAAAAAAGCATCATTACGCCAAGACTGTTCGGATTCTCTTCCCGACGGGACTTTTAAACTTGCAAGCGTAGCAAATTGACGAAAAAATTGGTGTTCTAATGGCATGTTCCAGTACATGTTTAAAGATACAGTAAATTTGTTGCGCTCTTAAGTTTAAAAGTCCCGTCGGGTTGTTTTGTATTTTTTTTTCCCTGCTCACCCTCCTGAAGTTCGTCCTCTCTGCGTTGGTGGCCTCGTCCCCGTAGTCGTACTCGCCCTCGTGCAGCGGGTAGCAAGCCGTGTACACGTTCTTAGCGATCAGACGGGCAATGCCAGCCTGGGAAGAAAAAAAGAATGGGATTAAAAAAAAAGTGTCTGACGCATATTCGTTGTCATGTCCAATTATGAATATCGTCCTTGCAACCGTCTCCAGAATAATTCAGAAACTTTTCATCGATTTTTTTCCCCTCTCCTCTTTCCTGTTTCGACGCAATTACTTATAGTAGCACATAGTAGATTTACAATGTCCAATGTGCCCTCACCCTCTCCCTGCTTGAGTTGTCGTATCGGACCCTGGTGAGCACCTGCCACACGATCTGCGCCCTCTGGATGTTGGACAGGTTGTCGCACCGCTCCTTCAGGACGTACCTGGAAAATTGTGAAAGAAAAAAAAAATAATCCCACCAACTTTTGTAACTCGGACATCCGGGAGGTGGCCCCGATTTTCCAAGTTTTTTCATTTAACAGAGTGGCACACAAACGTGACAGCTCTAGATCAATTCTATTTCCCGTGTAAAATTTCCTAAATAATTGAGTCCCGATTGACCGAGCTCGACTGTATTACTGCGTAGGGCACTTGCGACTTTCTGCCAAGCAAATGTAGGAATCGCCTTTATGCATTATTAGTAGATGTGGCAAACTGTCAAGGCCATTTTTTTGCCACTGCGATTGGTTTTTTTCTTTCTTACTCCTCCCTTGCGGCCGCAGGAAATAATGCCTGACGTCTCTGGACAAGGGAGCGGATAGAAAAAAAAACGACTTTTTGATACCTACGACTTTCCTTCGAGGAAAAGGGAGGGGGCGGGGGGGGTGAAGCGACGACGTCAGAATGGTTGAAAATGATTCCGCCTGCGTCACTGATTCCCGACCAAACGTCCACCCTACCAATAACGTGCAGGGTTAACCATGGCTTGGTCGACCCCTTTAGTTATCAGAACCCCGACCAATCCAAGAATGAGCCCGGACGTTATTGGGCGGGCACTCCACTTCTTGCTTGCGACCTTAGCCATGTCACTAGTACTGTATAAACCAATCCAAGAATGAGCCCGGACGTTATTGGGCGGGCACTCCACTTCTTGCTTGCGACCTTAGCCACGTCACTAGTACTGTATAAACCACGGTCCACTGTTGTCAAGATGTTCCACGGACCTTACACAGATTCCAACTTGTGACAGTCACCTGACATGACAAGGGTTTTTAAAAAAAAGTCTGGTCGGGCTTTTGTCGTACGGGACTCTTCGTAAAAGTATCCATAGTGCGGTAAACTCTAATGTGTACGTAGTAATAACTTCTCGTGATTACCAAATCTGCATTTTTTTTATACTGTACTCCGTCATACTAGCACAGAAGTGGTACAGTTTTGCACTCACTTGTCGAGTATGTCCGGGATGAATCCTGGCAGGAAGATGTTGGGCTCCGGCGGGATGGTGTCGCAGTTGAAGATGGACTTGCCGCCGCCGCCGTCGCCCAGCCACCAGCGGGAACCGCCGCTGTACGACTGCAAAAAAAAGGAGGGGAGGGGAAGGTGTCGTGGAATTTTGTAAAGGGTGTCTAATTTGACTTTGCCAGGCATTTTTTTTTTCTTGTAAAAAGCAAATGTGCCCCATGCACAGATTGTACTATCCTGGTTTTTTTCTAACATACGAAGAACAGATCCCTTCAACCGGGGGAGTCAAAAGGAATGGAAGAAACGAGGGAGAAAGCCTCAAAAAAAGAGAAAGAGATGCAAATCCACTTGAAAGTATGGATTTGTTCGAAGCCGATGATGCTGGCAAACATCCCGCCCTCGTAAGGCTTATAGAGGATTCTTTGCCAGCAACCTTTAGAACAGAGGTTCTCAACCTTTTTGGGTCACGACCTACTAGGGACAGGTTGAGAACCTCTTCTTTGCAACAGGACACAAAGGAATACGAATGCAATTACTGTCTAACTACTTTGTTCCAACACTCACTAGCCCCGACTTTGGCTCCTTGGACGAGTAGTAGGTGACGACGAACTCCTTGACCGGCGCGCGCATCCCGATGATCTCCGCGCTGCTCTCCAGCACCTCGCGGGGGGCGTGGATCTTCAAGAAGCTCGTCTTCAAGTCGAACGAGTCCTTGGGTGGGAAGAAGGAATAGGTAAAGATTGGTAAGTAATGGAGACGGCGTCAAAGGAAGAAAAAGAAAATAACAATCCTATGACCAAAAACAAGGGGGAATGCCAACTTCTCCTCATCGATTCCAATTTGGTGATGTACGTAGTACATGGTATATCAGCTGTCTAAGTCCTGGCAACCCTGCATTTGGATCTTGGTGAGGAAAGGCGACCTTTTCACACAGATGGAGATGAAAAGGATGCATGCATAACGGTAGCACTTTGGGCGATGAAAATGTGAAATTTTCTTCGGCGTCGAAGCGGCGGAAGGCATCAAGAGAAAAACCAGCTCATAAATAATGCAGGAAAAGGAACCGAACTGACTATAGCACGAACGAAGCCTTAAGAGCAAACATGCGTGGGGGAAGAAGAGCAGGAGGTGGTCGTTTGGTCTCTGGGAGGGACTGATTGATATACAGTTAATCTTCAAAGATTTTTCAGGAAAAGAAGATAGTTTATCTATCTACAGTAGTATGTACATGGCAAAGTGGCATGAAAGTGAAGAACCTAATTTTGCATTTGCTATCTCGCAGCACAAAGACTCGAGAGGAAGGGCTTAGATTGATTTCTTTACTGAAATCAAGTGGTTGTTTTAAAAGTTTACTAAATTTAAATTTTAAGGTTTTTTTAAATTGTTGTTGTAAAGTTGACAAGCAGCAAAATTGACGTGTACGAAATTAAAGGTTGACTGTACAGTACGTACCGTATGTACAAATGTATGTGCTATGTACAAGGATGGATAGAGCTTACAAAGTGCCCACAGACTAGTAGGACACTCCTAGTACCCGGATACGTGGTAAAAATGTAGTGGCTTTTTTTTGCTTAAGAAAAAGAAAAAAAATGGATGCGAGAAGCAAATATCTGAAAATCGGTTTTAATTTTAAGTTTCTCCTCCCGATATTTTCAAGTTGGAAAGTTGGTCTGCATGATACTAGGTAACAACACAACTCTGCAAGTTATGAAGCGTGACTGTAACGCAGTAGAACTATGAGAAATGTAACTGGAAAATGCATTGCATATTGTGCCTGTGCCACTGCGCGCCAATACGTAGCTTTGACTGATGATGACAATGACATTCCGTTCGAAAAGGCGCTGGAAGGAGAGACTGGAGGAGAGGGATAACAAGATGGACGCTCGCATGAAAGGAACCGAGAAAAAAAGGAGGGGGAAGAAGTGTTGCCTAAGCTGAAAACTCGTCTTAATTGAACTATTTTATGTATGACAGTGGTGCCAGAAGCGTCAAGTGAAGCATGTCCAAAATCGAGCAACTTTTGTCTTTAGCAAAAACTTTCCATTTACCGAATATTGACTGGTACATGTACCCGCAAGCCGTGGCAGCCCCGCTTTCTTTCCCCCCCCCCCTTCCTCAATCGATGTCGTCTCCTATTTTTTGTTGCACAGGGCCTCTCTCTTCAAGCCTTAATTGTCGTCCTTCCTCGGCCGTTGCGGAAAGAGAAGGAGAAGGAGGGAGGAAGGAAGTAATTTTACACAATTAAGGACGGGATTAACCATCCGGGGCAAAAATGGGGATCCCTTTAAAGACCTTTCCCACTAAAGACCCTTCCCACATTTACCCCCACCTCTCTCTAAGCGTTGTACTTCCAGTACTACTACCGGTAGTCTGTGCTTGAGGATCGAAATCCCGACCAATACTGCCGAGGTATCGACGAGGTAGCATCCAGGTGTCTGTCCGGGCCGGCGCGCCCGGGGGGGGGGGGGGGGGGGGGGGGGGGGGGGGGGGGGGGGGGGGGGGGGGGGGGGGGGGG
>JAAUYM010042149.1_pt1 | contig 11820 bp, 10 predicted proteins | sample 7278001 | NCBI WGS metagenome assembly JAAUYM01 (sample SAMN14350224, study PRJNA611818) | marine sediment metagenome | isolation source: surface marine sediment (1.8m) | place: French Polynesia: Moorea | collected 2018-08
GTCAGGGCGCCGCCGTCCCCGCAGCCGCAGCATCCGCCGCCGCCGCCGTCGCCTCCTTCCCCCGAGCCGCGACCCATCTTGTCGTGGTCTCGGAGCTTCTACGAGTGATTTGGAAAAAATAACCGCTTGAGGGACAAAATTGGACAAAACGAGCAAGGTTGAGTACGAGCGTGGGGAAAAACTTTAGCCATACAGGAAAGGAGAGAGAAGGAGGGAAAGACTTAATCACGTGGGAAACAATGCTTAGCAAAACATGGGAAAGAGGGACATGTATGTATGTATGTCATTTGCGTGTTAAAAAATCGGCAAAATCATGATGTAGTTAAGTTACCACTGTAACATACCTACCTATTACATACCGTATAATAGCTGGAATTGCACATGTACGGTATGAGCATGTCCATTGCCCATGTATGATCCAGTGCAACCTACGCACGTGTGACACCCAAGGGAGGAGGAGGAGGAGACGAGCATTAACGAAAGCAGAGAAGAAATGTGAGGGTGTTTGTTCTCATAGGGCACATAATTTTTTCGCCATGTCAATACTCGGGCGGCATTGGGAGGGGGGCACCATAATAGGGGCCAATTTTCCGCGTGTGTGTATGTTGGGAACCCCCACCCCCACCCCCACGAATGGAACCGCTTCTTTCGGTGTTAATTGCTCTCTGGGTAGGGTAGGGACGGTTGGATATATCCACTCTTCACTGGCTCGCAGAGGGGTTGAAAAGGGGTGGCAATTTATCTTGTGTGTGTATGAAAGAAAGAGTAAGATAAGTATACGTAAAACCGCATGTCCGATACAGCAAGGCGCATGTTAATTAGACATGCAGGCGGTACTTGAAAAAAGACACGGAGAGAGAGAGAGAGAGAGAGAGAGAGAGAGAGAGAGAGAGAGAGAGAGAGAGAGAGAGAGCTCTTAAGACTCCCTCCCCATTTGCTGATGTGATGAATGAGCAGTTCCTATTCCAGCCTCCATTTCAAGTTAACAGCCGCTCACTCCCTCTCACCAGCGTTTTGTTCAGCTTTGCGGGCTCGACCCCCTTGTTACTCCGTCCGCCTCCCCCGCAGTCAAGTATTAGTATATACGCGAGTACTTTGTACTTACAACGTACGTCCGTGTCTCATAATTACCCTCCCGCTCATGCATTTATGGGCGGTACCCAAATAGATGCCACAGCTTTGGCACGCCTTTGCACCAACAACAACTCTCCAAGGATTAACTGTATCGCGCATTGACCCTACCAAGATTTTTGTTTCCGCAATCGTCGGACAGGCCGGACTGTAGACCTCGATTCTAGCAGTATGAAGTATGAAAGAAAGTGGAAGAAGAGTGAGCTTTTTCTCTCGAAAAAAAGTCCCCATAAAAATGTAGGCGGGGTGGGGGGACGACGACGCGTTTTGTGCATTTTTGATTCGTCAAAGCGGAGGACCACGAACGTCACGCAGTAGTGTCGGTTTTTAATGTTTCTGACACGAAAGAGAAGTCGGGCTCAGCATTTTTTATTTCTTTTTGAGGCACCATCGTCATCACCACCATCATCAAGCCCCACAGCCCCACAAAAAAAGGACCGTCCGTCCCTCTTTCCCACGCTCATTTCTGGCGAACTGCCCACCACTCAACCCACCTTAGTAGCCCTTCTCCGCGCTCGCCGCCCCCCCCCCCAACATAATTGCAGCACAGAGAATTATTTAGGAGCTAGTCCGTTTCGGGCTCCCTTTAAAACACGTGCCTTCTACAAGTACCTCGTAAAACGCGTATGACACTGCAGTGAGTCGATATGTAACAAAAAAAAATCCGCATTGATGAAATAATCTGTGGGGAAAAGCGGCAGCACGAACAATTTTTCTCAGGTTTGTGAATTTATCACTCCTTGCGTTTCGCAACTTGTGCTAGGCACATCCCAATCAGACAGCCGCCACGGTAAATTCGATACCGTTTTGACGTAGCTGATACTGTAACCTACATAGGTTTATAAGCACATTTCGACTGCCAACCATTAGAAAAAAGACGAATTTACTATGGAGTACTAAACAAGTTATTGTGTTTGAAATATGTTATGTACCGACGAGAGAAAGGATATGTTTGGTCGGGATAGTAGGTAGGTACGTACGTACAGTACACGCCTCTGCTTTCTTTCTGAAACTCTTGAAACAGTAAGAAAAGTGGCTGGTGGGTCTTTTTTTCGGATCCATTACTTACGAATTGCAGCACCATGTTGTCTCTCCACTCAGCTAACCAGAGCTCGAAATATTCACGTTCTCTCAGGCGGTCCTACAAGGACACACTACCTAGTACATATGTAGTACTACCGACCACGTCGCCAGCAATGGCGAGCGAGAGGTCTCTGATCAAGGAGAGGGTTAATGGCGATTGAGGTGGTTTGACGTCCAATGGCTAGAGAAAGGGAGGGGAGGGGACGATGAGATTGAGAAAGCTTGGGAAAGAGACAAATTGTTCTTTGCATATATTAGAATACTTGGGAGTGTAAAAGTTGGAGCTCTAAAATAAAACTGTGTTATGTTACATGTTACAGGGTTTTTTTTAACGTTCTGTCTGCCTCTCCTTCTAGGTCCGCTGCCACGCCCGCGACCTAGTGGAGCTCGTCCGCGTGGAGACAGGCCTGAGCCACTCCAACTCGCAGTCCGTGGTCCAGACCGTCCTCGGGTACGTCTGCACCAACATGCCCAGGCTGGACAAGCACGTCCCGGCGATGCTGGCTGAGCTGGAGGTGCCGGTGCTGGCCGACAAGGTGGACGTCGCTGCCAGCGCCGACACCCGCGCCATGGAGTCCCTGTTCGAGCAGCTGACCCGCTGCAAGGAGGACGACCAGCAGAGGAACTGGATGCTGCACGAGGACGAGGCGGCCATCGCCGGGATGCTCCAGGCGCTCTCCGCCGCGCTGCAGAACTCCGACCCCAGGGTCTCCTGCTACGTCCTAGCCAGGTTCAAGTACTTCTACGTCCACAACCTGGTCGAGTACTACCAGATGGAGACCAGATGGTCTCTCAGGAGGTGAGCGCAACTATAGGTTTCCCAAATATTGTTAGCACAAAAGCTCGTCTCAATTTGTTCCCATCTATCCAGGCTGCTGATCGAAAATTTTATGCTGATGTGCTCCCTGGAGCCGGTGGTTATATCCCTGATGCTGAGCTCCGTGCTGCCGCTGGAGCTGGCCCAGGACCTCTTCCAGAACACAGACAGCGTTCGCCGACTGCGCATGTGCGGGCTGCTGCTGACCGTCGTCTTCAGCCGGGGCGAGCCCATGCCCGTCCAGTACTTCGAGCAGCTGGGGGCCAACTTCGCCAACTTTCTGCTGGACTACATCGAAGCGCCGCCCACCTCCGACTCGGACCACGAGGTGCCGGACGTCTTCGTCGGACTGGTCAGTCGGTGTCCGATTCTTTGCTCACTTTACCATTGCTGTTTAGTGGTTCAGTCCCCCGTTCCTTCCTTTGCAGGCCCTGAGCTACAACCTGCAGTTCGCCGACGTCTCCAGCAACGTGCTGGTGGACTGCCTGGCCGGGCGGTCGGGCGCCAAGACGTGGACGGAGAAGGTCCTGCTACTGCTGAACCGGGAGGAGGACCCGACGTCCATTGTCCTCGGGGGCGGGGGCGCCGGCTTTGGGGACAGGGGGCCGAGGATACCCAACTCGGTGCACAAGGTGAGTTTGTTCTAGAATTCTTGCTTCTTTCTTTAAACGGTCGTCAGCAGCAAGTCATCATGGCGTCCTTTCTTTTCTTTGATCCAGATCGTGATGGACATGTTCCTGCACGTCAGCTGCCACCAGCTGTTCTACACGAACGACATCTACGTGCTGATCGACATCGTGGTGCGGCAGCTAGCCGACCTGAGCCCGCGCGAGCCGGCCAGGGCCGTCTACGTCGACATGTGCAGGCTCGTCCTCACGCACACCGACTACGCCGAGCACCTGCACAGGTTCAAGGACCTGGAGCGATGCTTCATCCGCATCCTGGAGGAGGAGGAGGAAGAAGAGGGCGGCTCGGCAGCCAGGGACAAGAAGGTGGTGGAGCAGATCTGCAGGGAGGTCGACGCCTTCGAGAGCCTCAGATAGGAGTCACAAAAGTGTTGTCGTGAAGCAACAAGAACAGCAACTAGTCCGGTTTTTGATCATCATGAATTGAGTACCTCGCTATACCACTACTCCTGGATGTGTACAGTACAAACAAGAAAGTTATATGATATTCTTTTCGTCTTACTATATAGTGATACCATCTTAAACTCTTTTCTTTGCAATACGAAGAGATGTGTGATGTCTTTTTGTGGGAGGGTGAAAAAGTATGCTAGTCAATCGATCTTTCAGTCCCCAAAAAAGTTTTTTTAAGTTTTTTCTTCTTCAATATATGTACTACTAGTACTACTAAGTATGCTGAGCTTCCACCAATATATAATGAAATGATGATTGGTTCAGTTCCGATGTTATTCCGCCAGAGAATTGTTCATCAAAGAGACCTCAATAAAAGCATTCAAAGAAATACTGGTTATTTGGCCAACTACATTTTTTTCCCTCGTTGCACAATCACAAGCCCGAAGCAGATGCAAGAGAGAATTTCTCCCAAGTACGATGAAGATCCTTTGTTTTAATCTTCGCCTTAGTACTAAATTATGGTTTTTTTTAGTGACTAAAAAATACATACGTATATTTCCGAAACTGCATCTTTAACATGGTCACAGCCAAATAGGAGGCATTTCAACCACTCCTTCTCCTCTTCCTACTACTTTGGTGGCCCGCAGAGCGGCCTTTTTGCCATCTCATACATCTTCTCCTGCTCTTCCGGGTCCACGTTGTGCACGGACACCGTCTTCAGGAGGGTGCAGCCAAGGAACTTGGACGGGACCTTCACCGGATTGTTCTTGAACTCCATGACCATCCTGCGCGGGACGCCGGCCTCGGAGGCCAGGATGCCGGTCACGAACACGTCCTCCAGGTGCAGGTAGGGCCGCCGCCACGCTAGGGGCAGGATTAGCCTGGAAAGCACAACGATAGCAGCAACAACAGTAGTGACAGAGGCAGTGAAAACGACAAGGAGAGCAACAACAATAGCGTTCCAAGAACAACAGCAGTAGAAAGAAGACACAATAGCCGCAATAGCAACAACAGCAGCAGCAGTAACAAGACAGTGCACAACAATATTAACGACGACGACAACAGCAACAAGAACAGCCTCCTTACTCGACGGCCGAAGTCGACATGACGTAGCTGGGCCCGGTGACAAAGTCCGGCAGCACCTCCCCAGGAAACTGCTCCGGAGAGATGTAGTACTTGTGCCCGGCCACCCGACCTGGCCGCCACCCGGACGCCAGGAAGCCCAGAATGACCGGGCTGGGGTCCCTGAGGGAGCGGGCGCGCAGCATCTGAGCCAGGCGGGGCAGCTGGACGAACACGTCGTCATCGGCCTTCAGGAGGAACTCGGCGCCGGGACAGAATCTGAGTTTAGGGACATCAAAATTAATTTTGGGCTTTATTTTATGGGAAATCGATCGCCGCACCTCTGTGCCCAGGTGAGTCCGGCCAAGACTTTGAGCGTCATGTTCCGGTAGGAGTCGATCATGGCGGGCAGGATGATGTCACCGTGCTCGTCCGCCTCAGACTCGACCAGGCGCTGCAAAAGGAATTCACTGTCCCGTCGAGTGTGTCCTCATATCATGCTTCTAACTCTTGCTAACCGGCATGTTTTATAGCCAAAAATCGCAAACCTGGGATATTTTAAAAGTGCTTTCACTCTCTCTTTTATTACAATTTCGAACTAGGCCACCCTAACCTGGCCTAGTTCTTCTGGAGTTTGGAATACTCGTACTGTCTCCGAGAAAAGCTGGCAACTCTGCGTCCTCACCTGCAGTTCAGAGTCCTCGCTGGACCCGACCAAGAATGCCAGCGCCAGCTTCCTCCTCCTCTGCGCCGGCCTCGCCCATCCGCGCCGGATGGCGTCCCTGGCCTCGAAGTTGGACGGCGCGCTCACCACCAGAGACAGGAGGAGGAGGCGGCGCTGGTGGTCATCCCCGCCGCCGCCTTGGCAAACGTCCGGTTGGCGGAGATAGCGGTCCTCGTACAGATCGCTCACCAACAGGGACTCATCTGGAAAGGACTGCAGGCAAGAAAGAAAACTTGCTGACTCTTTTACTGGGGTAGAAGTAGCAACAACAATAACAGTAGTAACAAAAAAAAAAAGCAAGAGCAACAACAGCAGTAACATATACAGCAACAGCAGGAACAAGACAGCAACAGCAGCAGCAGCACAAACAACAATTGATGATAAGAATGATCGTGCAATTACCTCTGCCGTCGGCGTCGTTGCTTCCGTCGTCCTCCTCCTCATCTTGGGCTCCAACTTCTGCACGTCGAACTTGAGTCCCCTGGAGATCTCCGCCTTTTCCTCCATCCCCACCTCCACCTCCGCCTTCTCCTCCACCTGACTTGCGGCGTCGCCCACCTCGGTCTCGGCGGAGTGGCAGCAGGCCAACAGTGCCAACGCCGCCGCCGCCGCCACCCCCGCCAACAGGGCCACCGCCAACAGCCTCCTTCGGGCCAGCCTTCTCTGGAGGAGTTTGACGGTGATCGACAGGCAGGAGGAGGAGGAGGGAGGCGGGATAAAGGACATCCTCAGTCCTTCAGATGGCTGCTCCCATTGTTTCTATGTGCTTTTTTCGTGTGTGAGTTTCTTTGTGGGGATTTCATCTCAAGTCTCGTACGACTGTCCTGTTTTGTGCCTCGGTCCTCTTCGGCATCAGCAGCGTCTTCACTCTCACTCTTTCCCTTTTCCTCAAAGGGAAGGAAAATCTCCCTCACGGCAGAAGAAGACCTTCAATTCAGGTGGTTCTTCTCCCTCTTCCCTCCGCACATCTTGTGTGTCGTGAAAAAGGGGGAACACAGGATTATTTTTTTAACTTTTGCCTTCCCACAGAGAGAGAAAGAGAGAATTGCAAAACTAAATCAAAGAAAGAATTCCTCGAAAAAAAAGGGCTTACCAAATCGCCTCTGTTCCAAGCATTCTTTACATACTCTTTTTCTGCCTCACACTGCAGTGCCCACTTGTCCCTGAAAAAAAAAAGTTTCTTCTGTAGCTCGATCTCCCTTTTTCTTCAGTTCACCTGCCTTAGCGGGTCGCGTTGGGCTTGAGAAGGTGCAGGTATAGGCGCCCCAGCGAAATTCCTTCTTACCTCTTCTTCCCTTTGCCTTTTCCTCCCGCGGTTCACCACACCGCAAAGGTTACATGGTACAGTACTACCGTATATAGCAAACTAAAAAAAAAGCACTCCAGCTGTACATAGTAAAAGTTGCTATGGTTACCAATATGGTACTGACAAGACTCCCAAGAAAAAAAGTGATGTTAATTTCGGTCACAGTCAACACCAAAAAAAAACCTTTCTTCGTTGCCAGAATCCGGAAACGGGACGTTTGATGGTCAATTCCTTCTATCTCCCCCTTCTCCATCTGGGGAGGGGGGGGGGATGAACGGTGCTAAATGCAGAGGAGGAAGACAATTCGGGAAGGTTGGTGGACAATGGAAGCAGGGGAGAAGAGGTAATTCCTAACGGGAGCTCTTATCAATTGTCCTTCCTTCCTTCTTTCCTCTCATTTCCTACTAAGTTTTTTTTTTCATGGTTATTTGGCAAAGTGGATGATGCCATCATGTACCAACGTACGTAGTGCGTATCCGCCACCCGCCTCCGTTCAGAGCGTCTCCGTCCAGATGGCATCTGCGCCACTGCAACATCAGCAGCGAAGGTGGGGTGGTGGGGGAGGAAGGTGCACCGAGTGCGAATCCTCTTGTTCCGTCGCCGCCGTAGCCGCAGCCGCCGCAGGAGATTTAGGAGGAAGGGAATTAAGGAAAAGTGGATGACAGCTTTTGACTTCCCGGAAGAAGGAACAAGCAATTAGCAGAATAAACTGCACCAATCGCAAAAAATAGACTTGATCACACATCCGGCATTAGCAGTAAGAAAGGAGTTCTTGACAATGTTTGCTGGGGAAAAAAATTGCAATATACCAAAACTCGTTCCAAGACCGAGATGCCGACAATCAAAGCCTTTTGTGTATATCGGCTAGTTGGCAGACCATTTTTGTTGTTTTGCAGTTTTTGTTGTCCTATACTCGAATTCGCAGTAGTTTTGTCTGGAGCGTTGAAAGGATCTTTGCCGTTGTAGTTCGGCCTGCCTCAACTATAGCGTTGACATTTCACGGAAACTTAAAGCGAGGTGGGTGAAGACCATTTCGATCTGGAATGGAAGGTGGTCGAAGAGAGCGTATTTGTTGCTTAAAAGAGATTGTACATACATTATTCCGCACTAGGTAGTACATACATACATAGAATGCAATTAAAGACGAGCGAAAGCTTCAGAACACCTTTTTTGTATTTTATTTATTCTTGTTCTACTTGCCTTGGAGAATTGAAGCAGAAAAAAAGAGATAGAATGGTGGTAGCATCTTATGATTAGCTCAACACTGAGTAAATATCGCCAGACTCAGTCATAACCACACCTTACAGGAGGGGAGAATTCGTGCGATATCGGCTTCTTACTAGCCCCGCGCGTTGAAATCACCGAGAGGGAGAGAAAACAAGCAGAGGAAAAACAGATGCTATCTTTTTGGTCTACTTGCGAAATGGTGCTAAACAGAATGCAAGTCATCCTCTTTCTTTCTTAGCCCTCCCCCCCCCAAAAAAAAGTTAAAATGGGCCTCCCTTTTGTACGAAGACTATTTTTTTAGCATCATTTCCCCCTCTTCTCCTTCATCTCCGTTGATTCCACACCACGCACGAGCGCGCGCGAAAATAAAGGATGCTGCTTCAAAGAGATGATACGTAGATACAGGAAGAAAAGAAGAAGAGAGGATAGGAGGGGGGGGCTGATTATGTCATACTTGGAGGGGATTAAAAAGATTAGGAGGGGATTAGGAGAAAGTAGTGCAACTTTTGCGCTACTTTTTGAACCTTAAATACCTAAGTGTTTTTGTTGCTGCGCAATAAAGGAGGGCGAAACGAACGGGAGAAGTAAAAAGTGGCGTTTAGCGGAGGGATAGAGAGAATGTGTCCAGTAACATCGTGAGTCGACTCAGTTGCGCGAGGAAATATGGAAGGGGAGAGGTGAAAGTGAACCTTATCTATTTTCGCTGGAAAAAAAAAGATGGAAGGTTCGCTCTCAGTGAACACCTGAACTGGGTGAGTGACCCATGTGCGAGTATATACAAGACCCACTTGTCTAAAAAAGAGGTTAGAGTCTTTGCCATAATAGGTAGTGGAACTTCGACGACACTGCCATTCTTTGTGTGCGTGTTTGCTGCTACAGACAAGTTTTTTAAAGAAACCTTCGCAAAGAATTTTTGAAGGGAAATCAGATAAACAAAACGTCCAATTTAAAATGCAAAAATTAAGTCTGGAAAGCTTTCTACTTCCCTTACAGTCAGGTGGACTTTCGCTGTCAGCACTTAAATGCGCTGTTGCTATCGTCAACGCGCTCCTTCCCTCCACCCCCACCCCACCCCAAGTGTTGCCTATCTTTGAAAACATCCCTGTGTTACAAGTTTTTTGTACGATTTCCCCATTAGCATGCACAGTAAACTGCCCAACGTTTACGTCAGAAGCTGTCAACTCGTTTTACCTACTGCGCAAGCATTGCTATCTGATTCCTTGTTCTTACCGCAAGCAGTGGCGGTCTAAGCGACAGCCTGTTGTGGCTGTTTATTTGCTTTGCGTGCATAAATAACGACACATCTATTTTTTTAAACGTAGGTAGTAGTACCTACATATACTGTAACTTGGCACAAGGACAGTTAAATCAAACAAACAAAGACTACGAACCATTCGTGGAGACCCTTGACGCACTTGTCTGCTTTTCCCCTTTTCTCTCTCCCTATTGTAACGTGTACAGTGTGAATACTCTCGGCTTCTCCACCTCCTCCTCCAGTCTCCCTGTTCGGGTTGCTCCAGAGAGACGGGGGGAAAAATGATGTCCGAGGAGGCGGACGAGCCCAGAGTCGAGGTGTCCCGTCCGGCATTCAACTTGGAGGGGTTCCACCACGGCAGGAAGAGGAAGAAGGATGGGGAAAGAGATCAAAGTGGTGAGGAGTTGTTACTACTGCACACTACCCAACCAATATCGCTGTCATGAATTTTATGAGTGGTTGTCCTAACGTCAGGAGAGGTGTTAAAATGGTGGAAAAATGACCCTTTAAAGCAGTCAGATTTTCTTTATCTCATCACTACGTAATTACCACTAGAGTTGTCACCGCAGTCCCTAATGATCTCAATATTGGTTGGGTACCTATATACGTAGTAAATAGTGCACACTACCTATAGTAATTAGTGTTCGTACTTCAAAGAGGGCTGGCAGAATCGCAAGTAGTCCTCTCGTCTTCCGAGAAATGGGTGAAGGGGAAGAGCAAATATTTTGAGAGCTCCTCCCCTCTTTTTTTTAAGGGTTTTTCCCGGAAATTTAACACTAGACTCACGTGCACGATTAATTTTTGACTTGTTGACAGGATTTTCTTCCTCAATTATTCATCTTTGCTACTACCCCCTCCTCCTTCAAAGATGGCTTCTTCTCCTCCCTTCGTGGCCGCCTTCTCCCCGCTACTTGTGCAACTTCGTGGCCGGCATGGAGGTCCAGGTCGGCAGCGCTCTTCCCGATCTTGGACTGGCTGGGCGGCTACGACCTGCGGAGGGACCTGTCGGCCGACCTGGTGGCAGGGTTCACCGTCGCAATCATGCACATTCCCCAGGGTAAAAAAGGAAAAAAAGTGTTTCACGCATTTCACAAGTGGTGTTTAAAGCAAGACTGTACCCATGTCCTCCTTGTGTAGGGCCACTGTGGAGGGGGACTTTTAAATTTAATTTCACATATTTCAAATTGATTTTGGCTCACCCTGTATAACATGTCTATAACCTGACTGTAAGCCAGGCATGGCGTACGCCAACCTTGCCGAGCTGGACCCCATCTACGGCATCTACACCGCCATCTTCCCTGTCATCGTCTACACCCTCCTGGGGCCGTCGAGGCACGTCTCCATGGGTCAGTGATGGCAAGCACGTTGCTTAACAAATTTTTGCACTGCCTAATACATTTAAGTACATAGCACGTTTATTAACCTTGAACCAACACCACACTGTCCTTCGGTACTGTACCACAATGACAGGCACAAATCCCCTGACATCCATCCTGATCGGCGCCGTCGTCGCCCGCTACGCCATCGACAGCAACGGCAGCAGCGTCGACACCGGCGGCGACAGCGGAGGCGGCGCCTCCATCCTCCCTCCCCACCCGACCTTGACTGACTCAGGCGCTAGCGCCGATGCCGGCGCCGACGACCAAGCCCAGGCAAACTCCTCGTCATTCACCAAGACGGAGCTGATGACCTCCCTGGCTCTCCTGGTGGGGCTCTGGCAGACGGGGTTCGCCATCCTCAGGCTCGGAAAGCTCAGCTGGATCCTGTCGGAAGTCCTGGTGAGTAGTGCATTTAAACATCAGAGCAGAGCTGTAACATACTAGTATTTTATTACACAATATTTCAAAATTTTCAAATCACACGTCTTTTCTTTTGAAGGTGAGCGGCTACACCACGGCCGCCGCTGTTCACGTGCTGGCCTCCCAGCTGAAAGGAATCCTCGGCATACCGCTGGGGTCGCACCCTGGTCCGCTCAAGCTAGTCAATGTGGGTTGAAGGACACAAATAGACATTGCAAATTTCACTTATTCTCTCTCTTTTTTTTTTTTTTTTTTTTTTTTTTTTGGTGGTTATAAAAAAGATATAAAATAAAATTTACGTGTTTTTTGAAATAATAAAAACAATTTAATGTTTTTATAA
>JAAUYM010049566.1_pt1 | contig 11820 bp, 8 predicted proteins | sample 7278001 | NCBI WGS metagenome assembly JAAUYM01 (sample SAMN14350224, study PRJNA611818) | marine sediment metagenome | isolation source: surface marine sediment (1.8m) | place: French Polynesia: Moorea | collected 2018-08
CAAAGTTGATCAGTTTACATGCCAATCAGCTATCGGGATGCCTTTATTAAACCATGATTTTGATATTACTTAGGTACATTCTTTGTCTATGTAAAATGTTTGTATTTTAACTTTCTTGAAACTAATTTTGCAAAAAAAAAGCCACCATATCCTTGAATACTATGTTAAGTACCTCACGATAAGATATTAATTTTTTTTGTGGGCATGCTGCACGTGTGACTTAAAATATAGCGAACCTGCACGATTTGTGCCGCCCCTCGAATCCGTAGCCTCATTTTTTCGCTGTTGTTCTCCATTGCTGTGGTCGTCGCAACTGAACCGAGCTGCAGCACTAGTACTGCAGCAGTGCGACGTCCTGGGGGGTGAAAAAATAAACAGGTTTCTGAAAGTTATGCGGGTGAGGAGAGACGGGGAAGGAAGGGGAGCAAGTTCAGGTTGCTTTAATAGTACCCCAAATCAGGTTTTTTGTTTTTTGGATTCCGCCTGTCTGTGAAAAAAAAAAACCAACACCACCAAACTCAGCCCTGACTACGCGGGTCAGAGCTTTAGGGGGGGGGAGAGAGGCTATCTTGTGGTCTCCAGGGGCGGGAGAGTGGGGGTGGTGGTGGTGGTCAGAAGATGAGCTCCTGGGAACAGGCCAGAAAAAAAGTGCATATAAAGGTACCTTTTTTGCGGGCCAATATTTGTAATTTTTCTTTCCAAAACCTAGAAAAAAAAGTTCTTCCAGGAGGGGGGGGAGAGGAGGAGTCGTTCAAGCATCGAATGCGTGTACTATAAACGTCGTGTGTGTGTGTGTGCGTGTGTGTGTGTGCAAAGGGCATTTGCGTGAGTGAGGGACCTAATGAACGAGTCCTCTGTGGGTGCCGCTTCCTCTATTCAGTACAGATTGACAGCTTTGATGGAGAGGAGAGAGAGAGAGAGAGTGAGAGAGAGAGATGGGGGAGCCTTGACAAGCGAGTAGACGAGAGCAAACAAAGTTGGTCTTCTTCCTCTTCCCTCCTCTTCCGCCCGCTTACCCTAGCTCACACCGCTGAAAGCATGTGCATGTACTACCAGCACTTACATAGTACCACCACAGTTGACTTTCGATCTAGTAAAGTCGACGGCTTTTCTAGGGGAAAAAAGTTTGCCAAGTCGAGGTTCTTTACTGAATCGAAGCCCTGTGTACTGAAAAGTACCGAAAAGCAGGTCATATGTTGAGCAATCGATCTCTGTACTAAAGCTGAGGTTGACTGTAGTGCCAGTAGTACGTACTAGTACCGTAGTAGGCTAATCAGCACTAATGAGCACCCTAATCAAGAGAGAGAGAGAGAGAGAGAGAGAGGGATGTGTGTAGCAGAAATGGAAACTGGGACGGAGAGAAAAAAAAAAGAAATTGTTCACCCGAAATTTTTGAGGTTTCAGGAAAGGGAAATCGAGGAGGAGGAGGAGAAGGGGGGAGGATGGGAGAAATCCTGCCTTCCGAAGGAAAAAGTTGGTAGAAAAAGAAGTTGATTAATGATTGCTCTTTCCTTTGCTTCTTCTCCTCTCTCTCTCTCTCTCTCTCTCCTCCGAAGGAAGGAAGTGTAGGAGGAGAGAGGATGGATGAGGTTGGAGAAGGCGGCGGCAGCTGCAGCCACTTTTTTCCCCCTCTCCTCCACCCCCCCTCCCCCTCCCCCTTTCCGATAAGGAAAGGAGGAGGAGTCGGGTTGGGAGAGAGGAAGAGGCCTAGACAGAATAAGAATGAGGACAGTCCCATTGACCGTCGATACAATGGCTGCCATTTTTGGAGGGGCTTTCCCCCCCCCTCCTTCCTTCCTCCTGTTGCCGCCACTCCTGCTTGAAAGAAGAGGCTTTAAGTAACATGCATATGGCGCAGGGCTGCTGCTACCTGTTGGGTCGGAGGCTGGAGATTCATCTACCCCCTGCTGCAGTGATTGATGATGGGAATTGTGGAAAAGAGAGAAGAAAAGCTGATGATGGTGGAGAAGGGGGGGAGTAGGAAAAAAAAGAAAACGCGAAGCAACAGCCGGTACTATGTATATTACCCTAACCCAAGTAAATGAAACTATACCTACCTTGCCTTGGTCATTTTCTCCGAGTCCTGTCCTGTCCTGTAAAGGAAACTGCCTCTGGCAAGATGTGGAAGGGCAGCAGCGTTGGGTCCTCTCAATTTCCTGGGGTAGAGGAGAAAAGGGGTTGGAGAAGAAAGGCCTTTAAAATGTGCTCTACTGCACTACCCTAGGCAGAGTGTTGTTTTAATATATCGTCTTTTCCCCCCTTTCCCTCCCATCTTCTTCCTTTTCTGGATGCTGGGTCTGCCCATGTTGATGCCAGCAGGTGGCGGAGCAAAGAAGTAAAGAATGTGCATTCCTCTGGAAAGGCTTGCAGATTTCAAACATCTGCTTCATGGCGAAAACAATCCAGAAAGAGACAGTGAGAAAAAAAAATTCCTGCGGGTGCACATATCTTTATAATGTGTAGAAACACAATGTAGTTTTTCCATAAAATGAGCAATTGTCCCGTCGGGAGCTAGGGCCAAAGTTCTGCTTAGCAACGTACGTAAGTGGTAGTGACTGGGCAATAGGACCCGGCAACAATGATCTTCCAGGTTGGCACCTTTCAAATCGAGGGGAAGCAGGATCTTTTGGCCTGGGCCCTCTTTGATCCCATCTAGTTCTGCCAGAAGCCATATTTTTTTTCGGAAGGAGGAGGAGGAGGAGGGCGGGTTGGATCGGAAACAGGAAAGGTGAGAGAGGGAGGGAAAAAGGGGCATTCAGGAAAAACGCCCCTTTTCCGAAGATGAGAAGAAGGAACTTGGCTGGCATGGGAAAAAGAGAAGAGGAGAGGAGGCCATCTCGAACAAAAGTGCTTCATACGGAAAAGCCAGGAGGAGCCAGGAGGTTGGATGGATATTGAAAGAAATGGTGCCTCCTCTTTCTCTCTCACTTCCTCCTCCTCCTCCTCCTCCTTTCCTCCTCCTTCTTTCGGAAAGGCAAAGGCAATGAAGATGGATACTCTTGGCAGGCACGACCACCTCCTTCCTCCCTTCTTTCCCCTCCTCCGTGAGTCTCATAGGCGCCTCCTCACCTTAGGTATATGCCCCGCACGTGTCCTTCTTCTGGACAAGGGGCCATAAGTTTCCTTTTTTTTTTAGAAAAAAAGAGAAGACAAGCGATTCATACAGTATATCGCAACCCTGCCTACGAATTTACATCATCATACTGAAGGCTGATCCATGATGCCTTTGGGGAGGGTCCACAATGCCACCCCACTCTTTCCTTCCTCCCGCCGGAAACGGAAATGCCTTTCCTCCCCCTCCCCTTTCCGGTGGCAGAAGCAGAAATGGAAGAAGAAGCATTCCCTCGCCGCCGCCGCCGCCGCGGTCGCCGCCGCGCCGCCGTCTTCCGCCGCCATCACCGGCTGCCAGAAAAAAAAGGTCCTACTTTCTTCTTCCGTAAGAAGAAAGCATTAAGAAAAGGCTCTTTTGTAAAAAATTTATTTCCACTTTTACAAGCTCTTCGAAATGCCATTACTTTACTTTACTTTAGGGTTTTCTTCTTTATTCTTCTTGATAGATATTGTGCTGTAATTGTACATGTATGGTACTGCGTACATGTATGGTACAACTATGGGCGAATCCATCCAAAAAAATATACAAATTTTAACGTTAAGACATACTTTCGGTGTTCGTGTTTCCTCGAATTCTAAACTAGATGGTGGTATAGTAGCGGGCTTTTGGCGCACTGGGTAGTTTGTACTAGTAGGTAGTATTTTTTTCTTGGTATTTTGCTGAAATACACAGTGCTACACTCACACACATGACTTAAAAAACATTGTTCTTCTCTGCGAGATCATTCTTTCGTAAACTTCAATATTTTTCGAAAACTTTCTCCTCTTTTATAGCAGGGACTTTTGATAAAAAATGAGACGGAGGGGGGGGGGAGGGGCGAGGCCAAAAAAATTCTTCGTTGGCACTTTATCCGTTCTCAAACAAGATCCTCCTCCTCCTCCTCCAACTTTGTTATGCTTAGAGCCCCTTCTCTCCCTCCTTCAATCTTCTTCTTCCGCTCCCTTGGTTGCCGCCTTAAGATGAAAGAAGGTTTGACACATTTTTGCCAACTGACTTCAACTTGACACTTGGAAAATGCTTCGTCGGCCGTGCGTGCATGGCTTGAACTTTACTTTTTTTTCTTCAAAATCTCAGCTTTGCTTTCCCACCCTTCTCCACCCAAAGCAAAGGCCGAAAACTTAGGCAAGTATCAGGTGCCCCTACTGGCAACTTTGTGAAAAAAAAACTTGGCTGTGTAGTGGAAGGGAGTTGGAGGGGAGGAAGGAGAGGCTTCTTTGAAATTTCCAAATTGAGACCAGGAGGAAAACAGGAGAGGGAGAAGCAAGGAGGGCAAGCTTTTCTTGGGAAGGAAGATTTTAATCCTTGGAAAACTTGGAAAGTTTTGGCGCCAAAATTGGCTTTTCCGCTTAACTGAAAAAAAAGCCAGGTATAAGCGCTCGGATTCAAGAGAAAAGGACGAAAAAGAATAACAAAATCTATTCTCTTCCCTCTCCCTCTCCTCGGATGTGTAACCGTACCGTATACTGTATGAATTCATGCCATCCATGATCATGCACTTGCACGGGGAGAGAGAGATTTTGTTTCAAAAGTTCTCTTGGTCAATCTGTGCTGGAAAAAGAGGGTTGCCAGCAGACCCAGCGAACGGGGGTGAGGGTGGGGGGAGGAGAACATTGGCAACTCTGTCCTGTCCTTCTCAGGTCATCTCCGCGGAATTCGTTGCCGCGACGGACGTCGACAGGGACGACGACGTCGCCGACGACGAGAGTGCTGCCGCGGCGGCGGCGGCGGCGGCCGCTGCTGCTGCCGGCGACCCCGCCGCCTCCGAAGCAGTCACCTCCTCCAAAGGACTGACGACCTCGTTCTCCACCAGAGCGGCCGACTCCTCCTCCTCCTCCTCCCGAGAAGGAAGCGGTTCCGAACGCCGCAGCTGCTGCTCCTGCTGCCGTTGCCGCTGCATGTTCCGCCGCTTCTCCCGGAGGTGCTGGTGCTTGTGGCTCCTGTAATGCTGTTGGTGATGGTAGGGATGGTGATGGGGCGCCTGGTGGTGATGGTGGTAGTAGTGGCGATGCTGGCAGTGCTGCTGCTGCTGCTGCTGGCACCACTGCGCGGCGGCGGCGGCGTTGGAGCCCGAGTGACAGCAGCTGTAGCTGTTGATGGAGGCCGACCTCTCCGACGGCGACGTGGCGACGATCATCTCCCTCTGAGACCCACTGTCGCTGGCGCCGCCGTCCGCGCCGCCGCCGCCGCCCCCGCAGGAGCAACCGACTCCCCTGGAGACGCCGCCGGCGGCGCAGTTGAGGCGCTGCTTGAGGCTGAAGGCGCGGTACCGCCAGGCGCGGGCAGCGCTGATGCCGATGCACGAGGACGCCAGCCCCGCCAGCACCACCCCCACGGCGAAGAGAGACGCGTAGTCGGTCTCAATCCCAAGACCGTCCTGTGATAATGATCAGGGGAAAGGGGGGGGGGAAAGGGAGGGAGAAAGGAAGACGATTTGGTACAGTCAAACTCGGAGAACAGATCGGAGAACAGATGGCTCAATTTCCCAGTTATCCAAGTTTCTCTTTCAACTGAGCAGCTATATGTAGCAAAATATAAATTCAATACAAACAACCTAGATTTCCTGTTAACCCAGTCCTGATTAAATCCAACTGTACTACAGATGCACGCCACTTAAATCGAGACATTGTTTGGACTAGAACACACACTACCGTATATACTGTACAGTAGTATACCTGAAACTGCGGCTCCCTGGTGGTGAGCGCCGCGGAGGAGATGGTGATGACGTACTCGCCGCGCCTCAGGCAGAGCGTGAAGAGGTACGTCACCCCGGGGTTGAGGCCGTTGACCGTGTAGGAGTTCATCTTTAGCCCGACGTCGATGTCCTCGTACTGCTTTATGATCTCAGGGTCCTTCTTCACGCTCCTGTTCCTCTCCCTGTCTCCAAGGCCGCTGCCGCCGCCGCCGCCCCCGCCGTCTACCTCCCCCCCCGTCCTCCTGACCTGGAGGATGTAGCCCCTCCCCGTGGAGAGGGCGCTGGAGGTGTTCCAGCTGAGGGTGACGAAGGTGGAGGCCACGGTGATGGGGAAGATCTGGATGTTCTCCGACTGCACATGGTTCAGAAAGAAAGAATTTTTTTTGTTTAATGGGCCCTCCCAGGGAGATACAATTAAAAGTGCAGTTTGGCACACAGTCAGGTCTATCGAAATTTGACTCGGCTCTTTCCGCCTTTAAAAGCTTCGGGTTCCCGTCCCCTTCTGCGGAGGCCCATTACCTAATATACTCCCTCTCTCCACCGTAGGGCTCCCGGCTAATGGAGGGAGGGAGAGGGAGGAGAGGAGAGGAGGAGAGGACGAAAATTGCGAAGCCAATTAAGCTTCTCCTTTCCCATTTTGTCCAAAATCCTTCCCTCTACCGTTGTTGGTGCAAAGGCAGATAGGAGCAGGTGAGGGAGGCAGAGAGAGAGAGAGAGAGAGGAAACTGAAGCAGACTACGGTGAGGCTTCCCTTTCCCTCATAATTTATTCAGCACGAATAGCTAAAGAGTCCCTCAGAAAGAAGAAGGAGGGGAGAAAAAAAAGGGGCCATTAAAATGCAAAAATCTGTCCTTTTCTTCTTCTCTTCTTTGCACAGAAGGCTGCACCATCTTCATTCTATTCATTGTCGTGCATGGATACTGGCGGTGAAGAAAGCATGGCCCTTGTTGTTGGGTTTTTTTTTTTTTGCCTTCCTCAAGTTTCTTGCTCTCCTTATTTTATAGGGGAAGGGAAGAAATGGTTCTTTGTTTGCCATCCTTCCTTCTCTTTCGCTTCCTTCTCTCCTCCTCCTCCTCTTTCCTCCTCCTCGCAGTTCCAGTCCTCCTTCCCTCTTTTCTTCTCCTTCTGGTTGAAAGTAAATGGAAGGCAGAGCCTTGTCTTCCTCCTCCTCCTCTTTCTCCTTCTCCTCCTCCTCCTCCTTCTCCTCCTTCCCCCCTTTCTCCCTTTGCGTTCCCTGATGAACCGTGGCGGCTCTTCTCTACCACTGAAAAAAAAAAACCAAGAAGGTCCACACCCCTCTCCTCGCGAAAAGTACGTACAGTTTAAAACTGTCTCTTCGGATAGGTTGTAGATACTCGTGCACACGACCAACCAAGGTGAGATGACATTGTTGTCGACTGCCAACTTTTTCTGTCTCTCTCGGCCATGTTGGCCTCAGGTCTTTGGCCTACACGACTGGCAAACATGAGTCTGGAGTAAAGGGAAAGGTAGTACGGTAGATTGAGGGTTCTGATCAAAGTTTGCTCTCTCTCTCTCTCTCTTTCCTTTCTCCTCTGGCCTCCTCGACCAGACCCATGAGTGCAGTTTCCCCTCCCTCGCTGTGTCAAGTGAAACTGCCTCTTTTTTTCCAAGTGGGAGAAGGAAGGAAGGGCAAAAGGAAGGAAGTGGCTGGCACCAAAAGCTCCTCTCTCTTCCTCTTCTCCTTTACGGCCCACTTCACTACTCCTTTCCCCGCCTCTCCTTTGTGGCCGCGGAGTCGTAACGAAGCCTCTCCCTCAGACTCCTTTTTTTTCGACTTGCCGCCGCCGCCGCCGCCGCCGCCGCCGCCGCCGCCGCCCGCCGCGGGCAAGTCGTAAAGAAAGAGACCCCTCCCCTCAAGAAACTCTCTCCTAGTATTTCTGTCAAAAAGAGAAGTGCTTGCTCCCTCCAGTTTGGCACTGTCGATAACTGTACGACTTACTGTACAGTTTAGCATGTATTTCAGGCCAAAATTTTTGGGGCTCTCCGTTCCAAGCCTGACAACTTGCTGCGTGCGAATTTTTCATTTCTAGTACGTACAATCAAAACATTTCTACGGTAGTATCAGACCGTCCGTATTGCACTTCCATTCCGGAATTACAGTACTGCATTGTCATGTTCTAACTGTTGGCACAATCCAACATCAAACAGGATCCCGCAACTGTTTTGTTAAGGAGATGTGGATGTGGTTGGCTACTTCTGCGTAACCACTTCATCTTGTGGGGGGAGGAAAAAGGAAAATAAGATTGTTTGGTTAAGGTAGTACGAAGCAATTGTGGCAACTTTGTCTATGTTCCAAGGCGGGAAAAGAACTATGCGTATATATGCACGGTACACGTTCATCTTCCACTAACTAAGCTAGGCAGAGGGAGGGAAGAAAGAAGCCACAGGCTACCATCGACCGATACATAAACATACACAAGCTTTTGGCCTTTGATGCTGGTCAGAAGAAGACGAGGAGGAAGAAGGCGAAGCCAAACACGGTCGGGATTACTCATTCATCCCTTCAGGGCCTTCAAACGTGTGCTCACCTACAGGAAGCCTCAAAAAAGAATACAGAAGACTAATGCGTTCCACGACTTTTTTTCAAAAAAAAAAAGGATTGGTTAGAGACACAATCAAGTGCTGGAAAGTTCCTTCCCTCCTGCGACACCCTGTTGCCAGTGTGTGCTCGCGGACAGAGCGAAAACTCGCTCGGAGGCAGCCAGGTTACCAAAACAAGAACGGATGGAGAGGAGGGAATTGGAAGAAAGCTTCTCTCCCTCCCGATAAAAGACGCTGCCTCCTCCACACACCCTTTCTAATGCGATCTCTAATCTTCCATTCAACTTTCGAACAAAAGGGGAGAGAGAGAGTGGGGGGGGGCCCTAAGTATAAGTAAATCCGCCCCGTGCGTGGTGGTTGGCCACGGACAGCTCTACTATACCCGAGAAATGGAGTAGCGGAAGGAGAGGAGAAGCCGAGAAGGAGATCAAGCGTGGACTTCCTCTCTAATCCCTGCCCCCCCCCCCTCACTCCCAGCTCCTCTTCAGATTCTGTCTCTCTGATCTCTTGTACCACGGACTGGTTCCCTGCTCTCTACCACTACCTATACATATGTGAGAATTTACGAGTATTTGCTGTTACACGTATCTGTAGTGCTCATTTATAGAACAACAATAGAGAGACCCGTAAAGTTTCCGGCCTTCTACTGTAAACTGGTGATGTGTTTCACCAAGTTTAGTTGCAGAGTGAGATGCATTCCTTTTCTTCTTTCTTAGTTTGCAATGTTTCATGTACAACATCTCGTCCCAGGCTTTGATTGACTCCTTCTTACCTTGACAGCGAGGACGACTTGCCTCTGGTCCTGCCCGTACTTGTTCCTGGCCACGCACGCGTACCTGGGAGCAGGAGGTGGAGGAAAAAGGTTATTTGGGACACAAAGAAGGTTCTTTTCTTTTTTGCTCTCACCTCCCGGCGTCTCCAGGGTGGAGAAACCTGACGGTGAGTGCGGCGCCGCGGGAGACGCAGGCCCGCTCCAGGCACTCCCCGTCGCCCACGATGGATCCGCCGCCGCCGCCGCTACCGCTGAGGCCGTTGGGCAGCCTCCACGCCAGCGTCATGTCCCTGGAGCCGAGGGCTTTGCACAGCCAGGTGACGTTGTGCCCCATGGACGCCGCCTCCGTCGCCGGGAAGAGCGGGAGGATGTAGGGCTCGCACTCCGGGGCGGAGGCGAAGGAGGCGGCCATCTGCGCAGCGGGGACAAAGTCTTCGGCGTCGTCCTTTCTCTGGGAGTTTGACCCCCCTCTGGAAGATGATGACGGCGACGACGGCGAGAAAGAGGAGGAGGAGGAGGCGGTGGAGGGCAACCCGTGGCGAGAGTCGTCCATCCGGCAAGACACCTGAGGAAGCAAAGAAGGCTTACGGTGTGCCCGAAAAGCTTCAGCCAAGACTTGAGGCCAACCTTGTCCTTATCCTCCAGTCTGAGCTTGCCGTGTCCGTCGCCGCCGCCGCTGGCCAGCTTAGCGATCCAGGCCAGTGAGCAGTGACAGTGGAAGCGGTTTCCACCCAGGTACAGTGCTCGGAGAGAAGGCAGGCCTTCGGGTAAGGAAGATTCCTGGGACGCAAGAGGGTTTTATTAAAAACACGAGCTAAGCTTAAAAAAAAAAGAGATTACCCATTGTCGTAGAGAGGCTATGATGCCTAATGGCGAAAATTACTCACCCTCCGAACCTATGATATCTCATACGATCTAGTGGGGAAAATGCTGCACCCACCCAACATAGTACACAGCTGGAAACTCTATTTGTATAGTGGGTGCTCGATTTTCACCAAAAGCAGCTTTCCCCCTTGTCATGCATCGTTGTCAAACAACTGCACCAGTAACAATAGCATCGACATCTAAAACAGAAGCTCCTCACCAGAGCATATAGCGCGTTGGCCGACAGGTCGATGGCGGCCAGCCTGGGCGCCGCCCTGGCCATGTCCGGGGAGGCATAGCTGAGCCTCGGGTTGGCGTTGACCGTGAGGGCCCTGAGCGCCGGCGCGCGGTCGACGGCGCCGGCCTCCACCCGGCGGAGGAGCGGCGAGCGGGACACGGAGACGAACTCCGCGGGCACCCCGCGCAGGCAGCCGCCCTCCAGGGCGCGGAGCGGGTTGCCGTCCAGCAGCAGGGTGCGGGCCAGCGACATCCGGGCCAGGGCCAGGGTGGGCACCCTGCGCAGGGAGTTGTCGCTCAGGTCCAGGTGCGTCACGTTCAGCCCGGCCAGCACCCCGGACTCGATCATCATCAGCTGGTGTGTGTGTGTGTGTACGGAGAAGAGAATGAAGTCGGGTGTTTCAAACCCTAGAGAAACTTCTAGTCATGTTCAGCAAGGCCTTCGCCTTCTCCGCACCTGGTTTCTGCTGAAGTCAAGAAGCGACAGTTGTGTGAGAGTGCCCAGGGTGCCGTCGTCCAGACGGGAGAGGCGGTTTCCGGAGAGGTCCACTTCGGACAAGAAGGGAGAGGACTCGAACAGGTGTCTGCCAACCTGATGGACAATAATAATAATAATAAAAAGTCAGAAGTGACCCTGAAGCCATTCCGGCATTCTTTCTCTTTTCCTCAGCCTCGGTCATCACCTCTTCCAGCGCGTTGTCTGACATGTCGAGCGTCTGCAGCGCCGGCAGCGCAAAGGCTGCTGGCGCCACCGTGTGGATGGCATTGGCGCTCAGGTTGAGGTGGCGCAGGGAGGGAAAGGCGCCGCCGCCGAGAACGCCGGCGTGGAGGACGTGGAGGTGGTTGTGGCTCAGGTCCACGCGCTCCAGGGAGAAGGACGGGCGGAGCAGGGAGGAGGAGTACGAGTCAAAGTCGGGGTCGAAGTCGAAGTCCGCGTCGCCGGCGTCGAACCCCAGCCCGTCGGTGCGAGTGAGGGCGCGGATGGTGTTGTGGGCCAGGTTGAGCGACCTGAGCGCCGGGAAGTGCTTCAGGAAGGAGAGGTCGACCTGCGTGATGCGGTTGCCCTCCAGGAGCAGGGAGGAGTGCCTCAGGTCCTCGATGGGCAGCGGGATGTCCGTGGCGTTCCTCCACGAGCAGTCCACGTAGGAGCCGCTCTCCCGCTCGCCCTGCCTCTCGCCGAAGCAGCGGCAGCCGTCCGGACACGCCGCCACAGCCGCCGCCGCCGCCGCCGTCGCCGCCGCGGCAGCTGCGGCTGCTGCGGTCTCCGGCGCGGCCGGCCGAGTCATCGACAGTAGGAGGACGGAGAGCAGCAGCCGGGAGGAGTTGACGACGACGGAGAATCTCATCTTGACTGGAAGCAGAAAGAGCAAATTGTGCGCACAGTACTACGTACAGTATATGTAGTCAAACTCCAATAAGTCAAGGGCAGGTCGGAAAATGGCGAGTTTTCCAATAATCCAACTGTTCCGTATAATATATGCGCCTAAATTCTGTTCCCTAGGAACCTTCCCAGTTAAGCGAGACTTTCTATTAAGCATATGCCGACTATTCTGTATTATGGGCTGTGTATGTGTGCGTATA
>JAAUYM010110773.1_pt1 | contig 11819 bp, 6 predicted proteins | sample 7278001 | NCBI WGS metagenome assembly JAAUYM01 (sample SAMN14350224, study PRJNA611818) | marine sediment metagenome | isolation source: surface marine sediment (1.8m) | place: French Polynesia: Moorea | collected 2018-08
CAAGTTAAGAATTCTTCTTTACTTTAATGCTCGGATTGCACAAAAGAACAAGAGGAGTCTGGTTTCCTGAGTAAGAAGGAACTCACTCTCTCACTCACCCCCCCTCCCCTTTTATTTCAAGCATGCAAATCTCCCCAAATCTCCATCTAGTGCTCAGGAAATCGTGTTTTTGTTTCCTCGACTCCTTTTACTTCCCCCTTCCTGCAGGGGAGTTGCGTTCCTAATCCAAGCAATCAAAGAATTATGTAAGTTTTTTTGGGTCTTTGTCGTCCGTTATTGTGGGAGAGAGAGAGAGACAAAAAATCCTCCTGCGCACATTATTTTCCTTCCCCTCCTCCTTCTGTTTCCTCCTGGGATTTTTTTGCGGGGGAGGAAAGGCGGAGGAAGCTTCCGGATTACTTTGCGGGCAGGAAATTGCCATGGGCCCCCACCCTACGTATCCTACTACTCCCCACCCACCCCACCCCAAAAAAGTCAGATTGGAAAAAAAGCAAAAAGTGTTTTTTTCCAAACAACATTTTGATCTTCTTACTGTTTCGCAAGAGGAAGCTCTCAAGACGATCTCATGAGATCGTAAATCCTCTTTCCGATCTCTGCATTCATGAGATCCCAGTTTACGACCGAGACAGCAGAGTCAAATGGAAAAATCAATAACAATGGTGTCTTGAGGCAAAACGGTCATGACTTCTTCCCTCGGCTCACTGTTGGCGGTCGGGTAAGCAAATCTTGGGGGAAAAAATTGAGTCTTGATGGCCGCGGGGGTCAAAACCTCGCTTGATCCAGACAGATCCTGCTGCTGTCCTCTCCGGCCGAGGCCAAGAAGACGCCGACCAAGAGGCAGCTGCAGACCGGAGGCGATGCAAAAAGGGATCCAGTCGAACAGCGGCGACAGCAGCAGCTGGAACAGCTGCTGCCGCTGTTGGGCAGCTACCCGTTCTACACTGGGATGTCGCCGCGATTTGCCGCCGGTGAAGTGACGTACTATAGAGAAAGGCTCTTTGATCACAAGTCGACCCCTACTAAAAAATGGAAGGTCGATTGTTCTTGAAAATAAAGCTGCAGTTGCATCTTGTATTTCGTTAGAACTTCTGCCAATATAGCGACATTTGCACATGCAGTGAGAGGCCTTGAAAGTGACCCGCTGCTCTCAAGGTCGCCATACCAACTGGTGCCGCCGAGCATTAACAGGATGGGAATTCCCGTGGCATCTGCAGGTGTGTGAGCACCACCATCCAATCTTGGTCAAAACTTAGTCGGTATCTCTGGTTTTTTTTTAACCCCCGTAGTCAAGTCCGGAGGCCGCGAGTCTTCGAACCCGAACATCTTTGAACCCGGACTTAGCCCGGCGGCGGCAGCGGCGCCCAACTACGTCCCGTTGCCTGCCTTCCCAGGTTCTCCGTCACCGGGTCAACCGGGGCTGCTTCCCTCCCCGGCCATGATGATGCTCCTGAACAGGATGATGCTGGCGGCTCCGCCACCTGCCCGCCCGACCTACTTCCCAATGCTGCCGCCGCCCAGAGGAGCCCCAAGCCCGGAGATGCGACTGCGAGCGGCGGTGGCCAACAGGATGGCGCTTCTGCAGCTGATGCAGCAGCAACAGCTGCAGCAACAGCAACTGCAGCAGCAAGTGGGGGAGGCGGCCAACCAACAGCTGTTGGAGACCAACAACGTGTCGCCCCAGTCATCCCGAAGTGATGACGAAGAAGAAGACAAGGCTGTTCAGACTCAGCAGGACGGGAAGGTAAGTGGGGCATACGTTTCAATGCAAAATTGGATATCCGTTTTCTTGAACTCAAGTATTGTTCAAGTAGCCAAAAAGTAGGTGAAAAAAGTTAATACATGTACATGCCCCCAAAGGTGAGCCAGCTAGAAGGGAGGAGGAGCCCTCAAAACCGGAACAGCGGATGGCGCCGCGGTGGGAGGAACAGGAACAGATTCGGATGGCTTCAACACCATTCCAGGCCACCGCCGCCGCCGCCACCTCCACCTCCTCCTCCTCATGGACCACCTCCACCTCTTCTGCCCCCGCTGCCACCCCCACACCCCTACTATGGGCGGCCTTTGTCTGGTTACCCAACGTTTGGACGTCCGCCGTTTGGGTACCCTCCCTACAGGAGTCGCGGCCACCCTACTTCGTACGAGAACAGCAACAGCAACAACGGAACGTCCACCAACAGGATGTTGGTTGGCGGGAGAAAGCAGGTGGCGGTGGGAGGAGCAAGAGGAAAGGCGAGGCTCCTGAATCCATCGTCCTCCTCCGCCTACAGACATTATGCCGCTGCTGCTGTTCCCAGGCAACAACCACTGGTGCAGCAGCAGCAACAGCAACAGCAGCAGCAGCCTTTGGCTCCAGCTCTGGGAAGTGCTAGCGCAGGTCTACAGCAGCAGGTGTACAGCTCCGTTGGGCTGGACAATCTTCCTTCGGGGATGATCTCTCCCAGTCAGCCCATGAACGCCAAGGTGAAGCTGGTTCCAGGAGTCAGGTTAGGAAAGGCAGTCCAGCAGCAGCAACAGCAACAACAGCAGCAGCCGGTGCTCTCGGGAGGCAGTCTTGCCGCTCCAACCCTCCAGCAGTTGGGGCAACCTGTCCTTCAGGTTGCGCAGGCCCAGGCACCTTTCGCAGGCGTTGCCGCACCCGCCGTCGGAACGGCCAATGGCGGCAGTGGCGGTGGCGGCGGCGGCGGCGGCGGCGGCGGCGGGACTGTCCCCAAGATTGGCATCGAAGTATCTCCCAAGGGAGCCTCTGTCAAGCCCAAAGGTTGACACGTAGACACCGCTGTTTTGTGGGCACTTTCTTTATAGTAATGCAAAACAGAATCAGTAATCTTCTTTGATGGTGGTTTAGGAACACCAATTTCTCTGCATGTGCATTGGTGTAAGCCTGCCGAAAATTTCTGTGCCCATAAACCGGTGTGAGGAGAAAAGCCAGCCACCCAACTTCACAACGGTCGAAAGGGAATCCAAGAGGATGACGAGAAGGAGGATGAGGAAGAGAGCCGAGAAGGCAGCGCGGCAGAACCAGAAGAAAAGGAGGATGAGGGACAAGACATCAGGGACGGGAAGGAGGAGCCGCTGGACGACGAAGAGGAAGAAGAGGAAGTAGACGGAAGAGGCGACATGGACAAGAGAAAAAGGAGGGGGTCTTCCGAGAACAGGCTCGGGAAAGTGGGCAGAGGCAACAGCGTCGGGACTTTGCTTGCCCAGACTAGGTATACATAGTACTAAATCTGACTACTAACATCAGGATATGGCAATGAATGCGCAATTTCACATAATTACGTACAGCAACGTAGTACAGCAACAACCTGGAACTGGCAGTGAGAGAAAGCCGCCGAACAGCAGCAGGCACAGGAAGGTCAGCCTTGATGGAGGAAAGGGACTGGACCTGAAGCCCAAGGAGAAGGTGAGGCCGCAAGCGAGGCCGCTGTCGGAGGAGGCGGAAGCGGAGGCAGCCAGCAGCAGCGAGGAAGCCGAGAGGCTGAGGAACAGGTTGTTGCGCGACGACGCAAGGCGAACTACTCAGCAACAGCAACAGCAGCAGCACCGGCAACACCAGCAGCAAGGTCCGCAGCAACGCCATCACAAGTCGAGGGCTGAAGCCACACCTCAAGGTGAGGAAGAGGCGGTGGTGGGTGGCGGCAACGGCGGCAAGACTCAGACTTTGAACCGAACGGGAAGAATGCGTGCGGAGAAGCCTCCTGCACGAGGGGAACACGCCAAAGTGCCTGAGGAGGAAGGGGAGGAGGAAGAGGACCAAGGTCTGTTGGACGCCACGAAGAGGGAGAAGCTATTGAACCACCGGGACAGGCAAAGGAAGGTGGAGCGGAAGCAGCAGAAGGCCGTCCTGCAGCAGCAGAAGAAGATGCAACAGCAGCAGCAGCAGCAGCAGCAGGAGGGAGAAGGAACAGTTGGACGTGGTCACAAGCAACAACAGCAGCAAGGTGGACACAAACAACAACAGCAACAGCGCCACGGGACGAAGGCCAAGAAGGTAGCTTCCTCGGAGAGGAGCAAGAAGAAGGTGGCGGCTTCGCCGCATTCCGCGGTGGCCGCAGCGGCGGCTGCGGCGCCCACGGCCAACGGAGGCGGCAACGACTACGCGGCCGGGGAGGTGGTGGAGGGGGAGGAGGGGGAGGTAGAGATCCAGTCGGTGGAGGAAACCATGGAGGACGAGAAAGATGAGGACGAGAAGAAAAGGAAATCCGTTCGGGGACAGCAGGAGAAAAAGAAGTCTCGTCGGGTGCAGCAGCAACAGAAGAAGAGGAGGCTGAGGAGCGGGGTCAAGAGAAATAAGGAGAGCAGCAACAGGAGGAGGAGACAGAGTCGGGAGAGACAGAGGGTGATTTTGTTCAGTTTCTCTTGCTAATAAGTTGTGGGGGGAAACCTTATTATTTTTTCTCTCAGGTGGGCAGAAACAGACGGGAGGAGGTGAGAGGTTTGGACGTGAAAAAGGAGGATCAATCCGCTCAGGAATTCACCGACGAGGACGACTAGAAAAACTTTTAATAAGGAAAAACGATCATTCCTTTTATTGCGCTTATAAAAAGACGAGACCAAAAAACTCTCTGTATGTGGCAGTTTCATTCCTAAATTTCTTCCTTTTCTTTTTCCCGACTATAACGTATCATCTCTTTTTTTTAAGTAACTCACTTCTGTCTCGGTTTGGGGAGAGGAAGGTGGCGAAAAAGCTCGCATTATTATTGGCTTGTTAAATCTGGATGAATTCTTCTTCACATCTCATTATAAGGATATCGGCAAGATCACTATAGCACACTCGGGATATACGTATGTATTAAAAAACTTCGTGTGGGGTGGCGGGTGTTGAAAAAAACACACACAATTTGTCACTCTGCAACCAATTTCAATTTTCCTCTCCCTTTTCTGTGAAGACTAGCACAAATCTTTTTTTTTCTTTTTTTGAACTGTGAGCATCATTTCGCACTTTTTTTTTCTTCACCGCAAAGGTCCGTTCCCGTTCACCAGGTCCATGCCTACTCCGGCTCCGCCGGCGCCATCTCTCTCGAGGACGCCGGCGGCGTCAAAGCGCCCCATCCCGCGCAGGACGTTTCCCAGGTTGGACACTGCTAGCAACTCCCTGTTTCTTGCCTCCCAAAGGGCCAGGATGGCCTCCGTCGGGCTGGGCCTGGTGGCGAAGTACGCCGGGTAGCGGTGCACGTTCAGCCGCTCCGCCAGCATGCGCCAGTCGTTGCCCCTCGGGTTCGGCGGGTCCAACAGCCCGGAGAGCGTCGACAGCAGCGCCTGGGACAGCCTGAAGCGACTGCTGGTCGTCATGTGCTGGTGCTGCTGGTGCTGCTCGTAGTGGGGGAGAAGAAGCCCCGGGAGGCCTCGCCGGCTGAGGTCGCACTCCACGTGCATCAGGGTGGCATTCGAGTTATCCTGAGAAACAACCAGAGTGAAGTTCAGCTTGGAGCTGTTGCCGTTACTGTTGTTGTTGTTGGTGCTGCTGCTGCCGCTGCTGCCACTGCTGTGGCCGGAGCTGCGAGAGTGATGACTGTGCACGCTCCCGTTGGTGTTGGTGTTAGAGTTGGCGTTGTTTCCCATGCTGCGGTTGGTGGGCCTGAGTGTGAAGGAGCAGTGGAGTGCCGGGTTGGATGTGGATCCCCAGACGTGTGCCATCGGGACCTCGAGGTAGTCCGCTCCCTCCCTGCAGGCCCAACCTCCTCCTCCTCCCGCGGCCATCTCCATCTTGATTCTAATGTCCCCGCCGCCGTCGCGCACCAGAACGGCGGTGGGTCTGTCCAGCAGGCGGCCGTCGAACACCCGCCGCTCTTGCTCCGCCGCGGACGCCAGCGCCGCGTCTGTGTCCGGAAGGAGGTATACGCGCACCGTCAAATCGGAGGAGGAGGAGGAGGAGGAGGGCGACGTGGCGGACGCTGCCGGCCTCTCCTGCGCGAAAGCAGCCAACCTGAGTGACTTTGTGGCAGGGGCGGCGTCGGGGCGCGCCGACTCCCCCACCAGGGCCAGGCAGGTCAGCTGGTCGGTCATCACGTGGCAGGCGTTCAGGTCTAGCTGGGCGTACACCGGAGTGTTCAGCGTCTCTTGTCCCAGGGTCACCACCTTCTGCCAGGAGGACTTGTCCTGTTGCTGCTGCTGCTGTCCCGCTACCAATGCCCTGTCGTTCCTTCTGAGCGAGACGGACCAGTTCCCATGCCTGAGCGAGGCCGAGTGCGGCAGGGTGACGGTAACGGGCTTCTTCAGTCTGGTGGAGGCCTCCCGCGGCCCGCAGATCACCACCGGAGAGAGGAGCGTCTCTCCGGGCGAGAGCGGCGGAGGCGAGGAAGAAAGCACGCTGAGAAAGACGTCTGCGGCCTGTCCGGGGGACAGCGCTCCGGGCGGCACCGTCAGAAAGACGCCGCAGTCCGGGACGGCCACCCGGGCGCCGTTGGTGTTGACCGTGGCCCACGTGGTAAACTTGGGGTCGACGGTGGACGATGGCGCCAGCGGGGGAGGAGCAGGCTGCGGCGGTGGCGGAGGAGGGGGCGCCGTCGTGGGTGGGAGTGGCACCCTCCCCGGAGAGGTTGGCGTCGGTGGAAGCGGGGTGGAGGTGATGATGGGAATGTTGCCGTTGTTAGCGGCATTGCCGTTGACACGGTTGCTGTTGTTGTTGTTGCTTCCGCTGCTGTTGGTGCCTTGGCGCTCAAAGGTGCCTCCACTTGACATTGGACTTCCGGAGGAAGGGATGGTGCAGCCTCTTTCTTGCTGTTGCGGCTGCTGCTGTTGCTGGAGCAGCAGTTGCTGCTGCTGCTGCTGTTGCGAACTGGCCGTTGTGCAGCTGCCACTCTCAGACGACCTCGAGGTGGTGGTCGGCTTCCCGATGGAGTCCGCCGGACTCTGGCTGGTCGGGAAGACCACCATGGGTTGCTCGTAGTGGTGCTGGTCAAACGCCCCGCCGCCGCTGCTGTTCAGGTTGCAGTTGCCGTCCGGGTAGCTGTACTCGTAACAGACGGTGGGCGGGGTGTTGCCCATCCCGCTTCCGCGTGGGTGTGGGAGGAGGAGTGGCTGCATCTGGTGGTGGAAGTGGTGCTGTTGGTGGTGAGGGTGGTGAAACGGTTGGTTTGAGAGGGAGGTGGCGGCGGTGGCGGCCGTGTTGTTGCCGCTGCCGTCAGAACTGCCAGAGTAGCCGAGGCTGCCGCCGCCGCCGCCGCCGCCTCCGCCGGGACCGCCTTTCTTGTTGCCGTCTTCGGAGGAGCCGTAGCCATAGTCTGGAATGGAGGAGAAAGAAGGAAGAGTATTTTTCACTTTCTTGTTCTACTAATACTACAGTACAGCAGCTGGTCTCTCCTGTTTGGAGTGAAGATTTATGGCAGCATCTCGAAAGAAGGGGTGGAGAGGGAGGAGGAGAGTTGTTAACAGTAACCTGATTCCCTCCACCCCCCTGCAAAAGCCGCAATGTCTGCTTTTCATACAGTCGACCCCAGGCATATTTCTTAAAACATTATTTTTATCTTTTTCTCTAGAAAAAAAAGCACACTAAAATTCCCAATTTAGGGAATGGCATGTTGGTGTGAATTGCAGTCGGAAATGTGTGTCATTAGCGAGCTCGGGAAAAAGGAGGAGGAGGTGAGAGAGTGGGGGAGAGAGAGAGGGAATGTCTATTAAGCCCAGAAGAGCCATTTGGAGAAATAGATTGGGAGGATGGTGCGCGGTGGGGAAAGAGAATTGTCCTCATCTGAGAGGGAGGGGGAGAATCTAAAACTTCCTATATGTACTCGTAGAACTCCACCTTTCTCAGCGCAATTCCCTACGTTTGGAGTTCATTGGTTTTAAGGTTCTTCTTCGCGCACTCCATTAAGGGTGCCGCTCGATGAAAAGGCAGGATTGGGTTAAGAAGAGTGTGGAAGGAAGGAGAGAGAGAGAGAGAGAAATGGGTTGTGGGGAGGAGGAGGAGGATTTTGTGGGCTGCATCACTCAACAGCTCGAGTAAGTGACTCCCCCTCTCACTTAGCGACTGTTTTCGAAGTGATTCTTCCCGAAAAGTTGCAAGGCAACAAAGGAGAACCCGACTTTCAAAATAAAACAAGCACAAAAAGACTGTTTGGGAAGCTAATGTGGTAAAAAAAGAAAGGCAAAGCAATGCGCATGAAACTCTGCATTAAAAATATCAAGAAGACATGCACGCCTTGGCCAAAAAAAACTTTTTTTTTGGAGCCAAGAAGTTTTTTGAAACCCGAGAAGCACCCTTTTGTACTACTTGTACTAGAAAAGGAAAGGCTTTTAAAAAAGTTGCTGAGTGAGACAAGCTTCAGCACTTCTGTCCTGAATTTTGCTGAGTAGCGACTTGCATAAAACCTAGTTGTCAGAAAGTTGTCTTGCCACCAAAATGGAAAGTAACAAGTTGAGAACTGTTACACTGCACAAGTTTTTTTTGTTAATTGTTTCTGATCTGTGTTCTTCTTTCTCTCGCTCTTCTCTTAAAAAGAGGAGTAGCTAAGCAAAAAAGCTGACAGTCTCCCGTTTAAGCTAAGTGGGCAACAAGTTGGATTGGAACTGGAAGAGGGAGAGGGAGGAGGAGTCGAAAGCTTGAGGAGGGAGAGAGGGGGTGAAAAACAGAGAGAGGGGGGAAGGGGGTGCTGACAGTCAGAGGAGAGGAAGAAAGAAGTTGGCCAAACGTTGATTTGGGCTTGAAGTTCCTTGGGAAAACAGACCGACTGTGGAAAAACAAGGAGGAGGAAGAGGAGGAGGAGGAGGTAGAGGAGGAAAAGTAAGAGAAAAGGAGAAGGGGCTGATGGGTGCTGAGAGGCAAAAAGTAGCCTTTGTGAGAGTTAAGGAAGTGGGTCAAAGAACTGTTTTTGTTTGCGGGCAGTACTGTACTACTACATACATAGTACATAATTCACGATGTGCCAAACCAGAAAAACCAACTTTTTGTGCCACACACAAACTACAGGGTATCCCAGAAAGAATGCACACTAGTAGTAGAAAAGCAATACATGTATAAATTGCAGATAATACTACTACAGTATAGCTTTGTAGGTACAGGACATCCTGTAGAAAATTGTGCTGAATACGCAACGTTTTTTTACGTCACGCGCTACTATGCACGGTAAGGCGTGTGTGTGTGTGTGTACTACCGGGTAGATCCTGTATGAACAAACCTCGTAGCCGATAATACGGAAAACATTTCCGTCAAGAAAAAAAAAAACGTACAAAAGCAATATCAGCTAGTAGGGCCACTGCGTCTCTGCCTTGTAAAAGTCGGAGGAGAATCTTCCTTTCACTTGGCAGTTTCTTGAACTCTTCTTGCAAGCATGAACTTCTCAGCGATTTCAACAGTCGCTTTCTCAATCCTTCTCGCCCTGTCCATTCATGGAGCGTGGGGTATCAGTAGGTCGAAAGGGGTAAGCGATATTTAAGTATATGCTTACAGGGAGTACCCAAAGAAAGCTTGTTGTTCTACCACTGTTTGAATTTGCCTTATCCATTGGAAATATCAAAACAAAAAAACTGCCATTTTTTTTCTGGCACATCCTGTACACGAAAAAAAGCCTCTTCTAATCTGGAAGCACTTCTTCAGTTTCCCCCAAAGGGCCTCTTTCTCGGCGTGCTGACGCAGCACTACCACAGCCTCTTCGGCAGCGGATCCGTCTACGCCGTCGGGAGGAGGAGACTTGTCATAGAGGACCTGGGCTACAACGATGGCGAAGGCGGCGGCGGCGGCGGCGACGGCGGCGACGGCGACGTCTTCTTCTACTGCGGCATCAACGGCCGCCCGAGCCCGCTCGGGCTCCGGTTCGGACCCGAGCTGACCGGAATCGGGTACCGCAGGAGACTGGTGCTCAAGTAAGCTGTTCCAGCGGAAGTCTTCTTACAGGAAACTATTCTTAAAAGCAGAGTGAATGAGTTTTCCATTTAACCAAGAAAGAGGACATTTAAATTCTATTTTGCAGAAAAATTCCCAATTCAGTAAAAAAAATACACAAATCGAGCCCCGATTAAATAACCGAGTTCGACTGTACCAACAACTATCCAGGCTGCCCAGAGGCTGCAGATCGGACAGGCTAAAGTGGCTGTCGGTGTGGAGCCGATCCGAGCAGGTCAGCCTGGCAGATCTGGTGCTCAGGGGGCCGGAGGGGCTAGAGGAGGACTTGCACATCGCAGAGCTGTTCGGAGGAGGAGGAGGAGACAACAAGAAGAGGAAGAGGAGATTGGGCGGAGGAAGAAACGTCGCCGGACTCACGGGACAAGTGGTCGGGCTCATCAGGGGAAACGTTTGATGCACATTTCGTAGCCCTCTTTTGGGGGGGGGACATTTTTACTGAAATCATATTAAACCGTGGTTCAAATAATAAGCTGGAGGCAACCCAACTAACCAAGTGGTTTCTAAATATTTTGACAAAAATCACGATCTTTGTCTTAGAACAAGAAGAACAACAACTCGACGCAGTCTAAAGCCTGTGGGTTTCGCCCGTCTTACCTGTGGACGTGAGCGTGTACCCGGCCTGTCCGCCGCCGCGGCCGCCGCCGCCGCCGCCGCTCCTCCTGCTCTTGGCCCTCCTGAGGATCCTGAAGACGAAGACGGCGGCCGCCAGCAGCACCAGCAGCGCCGCCGCAAACGCCGCCGCCAGCGCCACCGTCAGCGTCATGTTGCCGCCCTCGCCGTCGTCGCCGCCGCCGCCGCCGCCGTTGCTGTTGTCGTTGCCGTTGCTGTTGCTCCCCACTTGTCCGTACATGACCAGTCGGTTCGTGCCTGTGTTGAGGAGGGATTAGATAAGATACAGTTAACTCTCTCGGTCTAGAAAAAAAGTAATGGTTGAGTAAATCGATTTTTTTTTTCTGTGTGAATTGCGGAGCCACTACATGGTCCCCCAAAAAGTTGCCAAAAGCAGCTAACATTGCCTAAACTACCTTATGGTGGCTAAGAACATCGACTGTACCAGTACGTTGTGTGGTAAGGAAAGTTGTGGCTAAGGAGAATTACACACATGTCACATCTCCTTCCTGAGGATAATCTCTTTTTCCTTTTGACCCAAATATTAAGAAGAGAAAGAAGATAAGACTTTCTCTCCCCTCTCCACGTTGGGGAATCGACCTATTTGGCTTATTACCTCTCTTGACAGTCAGTGTTGCCAACTGGCACATTCTACTACTGCCAAGAGGACATATGTACAGTACGATTTCTTGACAAAAAAGAATTGAAAATCAAATTCATATACTGATTTTTTTATGAACCAGCCTTTGTTTACGATATTTGGCATGAAGCTTTTTTTCTGCCACAGTTTATTAAAATCGTAAATCTGGCATGTTTTGCTACTGGCTGAGATGAGTTGGCAACACTGCTGACAAGAAGTAGAGGAGGCGACTGTGCCAAGAAGACAATGCGAAAAAGCTTTCTTCCCCCCCTGATGTTCTGACCTTACTACGTTCGTCTTCTCCCACTACTTACTACGCGCATAATAATCCGCTGTCGTGGTTGCGTAATAAGAAAGAGGAGGCGGAAAGTTGTTTGCGGGAAACTTGCCAAGATTTTTGCTCTGCCTTCTACTAAATGTCCCAGAAGTAAAAAAAAAAGGGAAAGCGTGCGTGCGATAGAAATCAATTTGAACTTTTTTTTAAGCGAGAGTTCAGTTTTTTTTTTTAGCTCCTCCCACTTTGCGCATGCGACGTCAAAAAAATCTCCCTTATTTAAATCTCCCTTTGATTCACTAGCAGAAGCATTCAAAAACTTTTTCTTTCCATATTAATCTAATATTTTTGGGAGGGTGGGTAGACGGGGAATCTGACCTCATGCAACCCCCTCTCCATCCAAATTACAGAGCTGTGAAACCCGATATCCCTCTCTTCTGATGCGTTTGAGGGCG
>JAAUYM010155081.1_pt1 | contig 11818 bp, 6 predicted proteins | sample 7278001 | NCBI WGS metagenome assembly JAAUYM01 (sample SAMN14350224, study PRJNA611818) | marine sediment metagenome | isolation source: surface marine sediment (1.8m) | place: French Polynesia: Moorea | collected 2018-08
CCCTTCTCAGGCAGGGATCCACTCCTGGACCTCGAGCAAGTCTTGCGGCGGACTCGCCTGGCCCTGCTGTCAGACCTTTCCCTCTTCCTGTTCCCTGAACTCTTCCTTCTGGCCCTCTTGGCTGGAGAGCAAGACCTCTTCCTTTCTTTCCGCGATTTCTCCGCGCCTTTGCGATCCTCCTCGTTTTTGGAATCGTCCCCCCGCCCCTCCTCTTCCTCTTCTTCCTCCTCCTGCTTCTCCATGGCTTCAAAGTCGAGTCTGTCAAAGTCCTGCAGGTTGACCTGCTTCCCGCCATTCTGCTCTTCCTCTTCCTGCTTCTTGCGTTCCCTCTCCCTGCGCTCCAGGATCTTGCGTATCTCCTCCTCCTTCATCTTCTCCAGCTCCCTCCTCCTTTCCAGCTCCCGCTCCAGCTTCTTCTGCGCCGCCTCCTTCTCCCTCTCCTCGTGCCTCCTGTGCCTCTCCTCGGCCCTCTTCTCCAGCTCTTCCTGCTTTCTCTGCCTATCCTTCTGCCTCTTCTCATACTCCGCCAGACTGATGGTCTTCTTCTTCTCGTTCCTCCAGTGCGGAGGGGTGCGACTACGGCTCCTGGAGCGCGACCTCGACCTTGACCTTGACCTAGAGGGAGTCCTATAGGTCATCCTGCCCCTCCCTTTCACCTTCCTTCCGCTCTTGGTCTTGCGCCGGTGCTCCTTCGAGCCTCGTCCACTCTTGCCTCTCTCCTCTTCCTTCTCCTTCTTCTCCGGTGCCTTCTCCTTGACAGGCTCTCCTCTGAAGAGGAACTTGTTGGCAGGCACTTCGGGGATTTCGTCCGGATCTATCTCTGTCACCTGTGCAAGGGGATGAAGTTTTTCCTTCTTGTCCTCCTCCGCTCCGTCCTTGTTCTTCTTGTCCTTGTCCTCCTTAGCCTTCTTCTTTTTCTTCTTCTTTTTCTTCTCCTCTTCGGACTCTGAGCTGGACGAATCGGATGAAGACGAGGACGAAGAGTCAGAAGAGGACTCCTCTTCTTCTTTTTTCTCCTCCTCTTTCTTCTTCTTTTCTTTCTTCTTCTTCTTGCTCTTGAGCACGAGTTCTCCGCAGTTGGAGATCTTGGCGTCCTGCAGGGGCCGGTCCTTCTTGTCCGTGTCCAGGGCCTCGACCTCCCTGACCACGTCCTTGCCGGCCACCACCTGTCCGAAGATGACGTGCAGCCCGTCCAGGTGCGGCGCCGGCGCCGTGGTGATGAAGAACTGCGACCCGTTGGTGTTCTTTCCCCTGTTGGCCATGGACAGCAGGAAGGGCCGGTCGTGCTTCAGGGTCAGGTTCTCGTCGTCGAAGGTGCCCCCGTAGATGCTCTCCCCGCCGGTGCCGTTGTTCTTGGAGAAGTCCCCTCCCTGCACCATGAAGTCCTTGACCACCCGGTGGAAGATAGAGCCCTTGTAGTGGAGCGGCTTCTCCGTGGTGGCCCCGATGCCGGCCTCGCCCGTGCACAGGGCCAGGAAGTTGCCGCACGTCTTGGGCGCATCCTCGGCGAACAGCTGGAAGACGACCCTGCCCATGTTGACGTCGCCGACGGAGACGTCGAAGAAGCAGCGGGACTCCTCCATCACGTCGGCGGAGCGACCGGACGACTCGGGCATCACGAGTACTTTTTTTAACCTCTCTTTTTTTTTTAACTTCACATGAACCACACCGGCAAGGACGGACAACGCTGAACAAGTCGGCGAGGAGGAAGGAAAGAGAAAAGAATAAATAAACGAGGCTAGTGGCAGACGCGAGACAGTTATTCGACGAATGAGCTTTGTTTCAAAGGAAACAAAAGTTGGAGAGAACGAGATAGAAAATTGCAACTGCGATTTACAAAGAATTATAATTAATTGCCATTTTTGTACCTACATTTTTATGCTTTTAGGAAACAAGTTCTTAGCAAGTCCTTTTAAACCTCGTGTACCATAATCTCCAGTATAATCTCGAGTAAGGTTCGTGGTCTTACTGTGCAAATCAATGAGTAAATTGTAACTACTGTAGCACAAAATAAAACACAAATACTTTATTTATAATGTACTGTAATAGCACTATTTTTTTCTCTCGCTCCATATACTACTTTGGCTTCCCTATATTTCTGTTCCGCCCCAACCACTCACTAGTCGCGACAGAAGCGAAGTTGCTTCCTTCGGTTTTTTTCACGCAACTTCGAAGAGGGAAGAAACTTCTCAACGTACTATGTCATTTAAAATTTGGGCATCTTGGAAACATTGACAGTACTACAAATTCTTTTATGTAATCCACTGCTTTAAAGAGTTTAAAATCAAATGGATTGTATCAAGATTACAGCATGTTAAAACTTACTACAGTGATTAAACTTTAAAGTTATTGGTTGTAAATAACATTTGCCAGCATGAATCTATAGCTTTCAATTTATTATTAAATAAAATTTCTTGTTGTGCTCACTCTTTAAGCTACAAAGATTATACAAAAAACAGGGGGGATAAGAGTTTCCTTTTCAGTCTAAGAATTCCATGTCTTTCTTTATGTACTGTACACAGTACGAGACTCTAGAGGTAAAAGTAAGTGTAGAAAGCTACTAGGTAGGCGTTCACTGCACTGCTAATATCTTGATTTCCACACGTTGTGCTTCGGTGGTCAGGGGAAGAGATGGCTAAGGTAGAAATATCATCTGTTGAGTGCTTCTCGCAGTCTTTTTTTTTTCACTTCTTAAAACAGTTTAAACTGTTTTAGGTTGTGTTCTGGTACCAGATGTTAACCTGAAATTGCTAACTTTTAAGCGGTTTTGTTTTCTTGGAAGTTAACATTTAAGTTGACTTAGCTAATAGTAATGTGCTACAAGGTAACAATAATCGAGCATTTTTACTTGTGCTGGTCATCATCCTCTGCTTGACTACCTACCCACTATAGTAAAAGCAAAATTCCTATGCTATGGCGCACAAGTTGTTGCCTAATGCAAATACTTTTTTTCCCTCCCCTTCTTCCTGTCCTTTCACCGTTCCAACGTAACTGGAAGACCGCAAAAAAAAAAATGTGGGTCCTCAGCCGAAACTGTTGCACTGGTGCTGGTCGCCCCAAGAGGCGGCACATACAGTAGAGCGCGGGTGTCAGAAAGTACAGAGGTTGGAGGACCGCCGCCGGCCGCAGAGGAGAAAAAGGGAGGGAGAGGAGGACGGACAGGTTCTTTATTCTTTACGCAGTTTCCTCTCGGTGGCGAAAAGGAGGGAAGGAAGGAAGTACGCACAAAAAGTTCCTCCGACAGGAAATGAGAAGGAAGGAAGAAAGGAGTTCGATGAGGTTGGATGCAGCGGGCTGTACTACGGACTACATAGGTACATACATATAGTAGAGGATAAGACGGATTTCTTCCCAAACAGGCCATTATTGCGGATATTAAGGCGTGCGTTCTAGGTACTACGTACATGTAGCTTTTTTGCCCAACAATTTCAGAGAAAATGCGCAGATTTCTTACTTTTCCGGACGTGTCTAAGTAGACACTATCATCTCGAGATTTGCCAGATTTTGTTTTTTTCCCCCACTCCCTAGTGAAGCACGCGGTAGTTTCCGGTTCCGGTTCCGCTCTTTGATCGACACCGGAAGGAAGAAGAGTTCTCTTCCCGTTGCTTTTCCGGAACCCGTTTTCGCGTTGAAGGGTGGGTTGAACGGTTGCGGTGGGGGTGGCGAAGGTGGGCGTGGGTCACGGCGAAGGTGATGGGGGAAGGGAGGGGGGGCTCAGGGGAGGAGAGTGCGAAAAAAAAAGAGAGGTGGAGATGGTATATAAGCCGGAGGAGGCAACGGATCTGGCATCAGTTCCAAAGCAACAGACAGCAAGGACAAGCCAATTAGCCAACTAGGGTCCTTCCGAATCTCACAACTCCAACTAAGAAAAAAAAACCATGAAGGTAAGGAAAACAGAGCATCCTTGCTAATTTCATAAGCACTTCACATTTTTTTACTTGTCTTTCACGTCAGTGCTTCGTTGCCCTCCTTGCGCTGGCCTCCGTGGCCGCCGCTCGCCACCACTACAACCACTTGAGGCCCTACGCCCGGGTGGTGAGGGACTCCGAGCCAGAGCCGCAGTATGAGCACCCGGAGCCACAGTATCATCGCCCCGAGCCCTCATACGCGCCCGCACCATCCTACAGGTAACTTGCCTTTCCGGGGCCAAGCTGTTGCTACAATCCTGTTGTGAGCTCTGTCCATCTCTCCGCCTCCGTCCAGCCGTCCCAGCTACAAGGAGCCCGAGTACGCCCCCGTGGACTACAGCTACGGGTACGTGGTGCGCGACGACTACGCCGGACTGCAGTACGACGCCAACGAGGAGCGCAAGGGCTACTCCACCACCGGCGGCTACTCCGTCCTCCTGCCCGACGGGCGCACCCAGCACGTCCGCTACCGCGTGGACGACGCCACCTCCGGGTGGATCGCCGACGTCTCCTACGAGGGCGAGGCGCGCTACGACGACGAGGAGCCCAGCGGGTACCACCCCAGGCCCAGCTACAAGCCCAGGCCAACCTACGAGGAACACGAGTATTACCAGGCCTGAGAGGAAATGGGTCCTCCCCCCCCCTTCCCTCGTCTGCTCCTCCGTCACCGCCGGCGGTGACGGAGAAGCATATTCACTCTTTTGAAAATGTTAGGTCTTCTAACTGGCAGGACCAGATTCGAGGCCAATAAACGTCCTACTATAGAACATCGGCAGAAACTTTCTCATATGCAGAACTTTCAGTTATACGAAAACAATCGGGTTTATTTCGCTTTTTTACCAACTTTTGCTATAGTACTGTACACTACCAGAGAGACTTGTCACAGACCAACAAACAAGTCGATGTTGTGTTCCTGTGCACACCGTACTATACCGCACAGTACTAACATATGTACACTGCATACAGTACAGATTAACTTCGAAAGAGACCGGCTGTACTAGGAGTAGTACTCGTATACGACGTAGACAAGTCAAATAAAACTAAGGAGTGTTTGCGGGGGGGGAGAGGGCAAAGGGAACTAGTAGTAGTACTATATACGGTATATATGTACTAAATATACACGTGCTGTGCCAAACAGGACTGTCCGTGCGGCAGAGTCTCCCTTGCTCTTCTTCCTTCACCTGGTCGTCCTCTGCTGCTGTTCGTGGCTGCCGTGATCCCCCTCGTCGCCGCCGCCCCACTCGGCCATAGTCAGCTTCATCTGGACGCTGGGAGGTTGGTACAGATGGCCGTCGCGCTCGTAGAAGGCCGGGGGGATGTGCCTTGTGGGGCGGAAGAGAGAGAGAGAGAGAACGTCATCAAGTCTCGAATCTCAAGCCATCACCTACAACTACGGCATCTCACTTCTGGTAGCCCAGCCTGTGGACCTCCTTTTTCAGGTGTTCTATGACATGCGGGACGCTGTTGGAGAAGCGCACCAGGAGGGACTCCAGTTCCTCCGGCGTGGCCGTCTGGGTGATGTCGCCGTAGATCTGCAAGGACAAAACAGCAAGTTGAAACTTGCTGCTGCCGACGTTGTTGATGACTCTTGCCTTCCTCCTCTTGAGCAGGTTGCCCAACTTGAGCTGGTCGGCCTCGATCGCCGGATTCTTCTGCTTGTTGTTGCTGTTGTCGTCGATGCCGCCGTCGTCGCCGGAATTCTAATAGTATCCGAGAAGTTAAGCGTCTCCCTTAACTGTTGTCTCCATCTCTTCCTCCTTTTCACCTCCTCGCTGTTCTCCTCCTCCTCCATACTGTTGGCGTGAGTGTCCCTCCACCTCCTGGCGACTGCGTCCCTTGACCCCTCGGCCATCTTCCTCAACACCTTCCCGGCCTTGGCAAGCGACTGCGCGCGGGTGAAGTCCCACACTTCCTGCGCTTGGGAGTCCATCATTCGATGCAGGTACTTCTCCAGGCTTTCGCAGTTGCAGAACTCGATGTAGTACCTGAAATAGTCAAAGGGAGTTGGAACTAGTCAGCCTCGACTGAAGTCTGTCTGGTCCTGACCCATCCGGATCTCTGACGAATGCCTGGTCGACCGCTTGGTTTAGTGCGGGGTTGGGCACGGAGACGTTCTTCCTGGACTGCACGTTGAGGGCGGCCAGCCTCTTCCTCAGCTTGGTCATGTCGCTGACGGTGAGGGCGATGTGGGAAACGATGAGGTCGTCGTCCGGATGGACCGCCGGGGTGCCCTTGATCAGGTGCAGGTCCACGTTGCCAAAGGTCAGCCAGGCTCCGTGGCGATCGAAATCCGGCCTGATGATCTGTTGCATGCCTACCACGTCCGTGTAGAAGTGGAGCGACCTGCCGATGTCCCTCACCACGATGGCCACGTGGTTTACCTTTACCCACAGCTTGGAAACCCCTCGAGAGATCAGGCCGACGTCGTCGTCGTCTTCACTCCCGCCTTGAGAAGCATTCTACGTAGTATGTACTTTGTATTAAATATGTGAAACGTCTCTCATGGGTGAGTATTCGTATTAGTTATTAAATAGTCAAAAGAAAGTCTACAATTGCACTTGATTATGGTGTATGTATACCACATATACATGTACATACATGTGGTATATCCCCTCTCCGCATACGGTGTACTAGTACACAGTACACAGGTACGTTGCGGAAAGCTACCTAATGCCACCGACTCACGTTCTCCTCTTGCGACTTCTCACTTCCCTCCACCTCCATCGCCTCCTTCATCCGCTCGTCCTCCTCCAACCCCATGGCTGCGGGCAACATCTCTCTCTTAACGTGCAAATGCAAAAATGACGCCGGTGTGAGGAGAGCAGCCGGGTTTTATACAGGACCAGAGACAGTAGAAACCGCGAAAAATGGAGATCGCATTGCACAAAGTCCACTATGGTATACGTAGTAGTATAGTGTCGTCGATGTCTTGTTTCAAAATCTTTGCTCATTCGGGCCGTCGTCCCAAATTGCGAGGTTTGACTGTATTCAGATGAGCACTGCAGAGTGTACGAGAGAGAGAGAGAGACACATTCTTCAATTAGTGACCGCTGCTTCAAAGGTAGTAGGTGGAGCATCCCTCATTCTCCTCTCTTTCTTCATGTTTACAGCCAGGTGCAAGAGCGTTAAGGAGGGGGGGGGGTCGCCAACGGAAATGGAGACTCACATCGCTATCACCTTTTCCTCCCTTTCATCTTCTCGTTACTGGAAGACATGCCTTCAATCAGCGACCAGAGCAGGTACAGGGTGACGATGAAAAAAAAATGGGTATCTTCCACACTACGTTCAATCTAACGGCAAAATGGATAAAGCCAATTGTTCCGCGGAGCTGCCTCGCCCGGCCAGTCTCGCGAGGCACCCTGTATGAAGTACTTCTCTTTTCGCAAGTGCAGAAAACATGAGAGTAGTCGCTATCTGTTCAATTACAAAGGATTAGCTGCCGCCCCAAGAGTATTTGGGGTCAAAAACAGGAAAGAGGAAGGAAGAAAGAAAGAAAGACCGTTACTGCTTCCGCTTCCTTCCTCCCCCTCATCAATCCCAACAATGTTCTGTGAAGTGACACGGGCTGTCTACATAGGTACTAGTACAGTACAGCACTTAATTAAAAAGAGATGGGGGAACAGATGTGGGGAAAGGAGCGCAATTCCGACTGGTGCAAAGGTGCGAATTCCAAACTCATAATTATGCCATTGATTGGAACCATTAAAATACCGTCCTAGGCACATTTCAATTTTTCGGCAGTACGTATAATGATACATTGCAACTGTTTAAATACTGTTTTTAAACCATTAAAAACAGTGGTTAAACGGTATTTAAACAGCTGTCTTTGAGATCCGCATTAAAGCTCTGTGGTAATACCGTTTGTAACCAGCAGAGCTTATAAAATGTACCTAGGACGGCATTTTTAACGGCTCTAATGAGTAGTATAACTTCAAAATACCGTCAAAGGGCCGTCAGCCGCCAGTCGGGATGATCTTAATATGCTGCGAAAGTGCTACCACCGACCTCTCATTTAGTGTCAAGCGTCACAAACTTCACTAGGAAGGGGGGGGGAGAGAATGAAGATTCTTGTTACTCAGCGCTGGGGAACGATGGTAAAAAATAATTAAGTTTTTTATTTCCATTCCATGCTAAGAAAGTTGTAGGTACTTGTAGGTACGTCCTCTGCTTACAGCATAATTTATCTTGCATCTGGCCCTGCACAATCACTTTGTTTAATTTGATGGTAATACTGTTTGGTGTGTGGAAACAAAGCCAGAAAGTCGGCTTCAGATGTTGGCGTGAAAGAGCTAGTCGTTCTTCCTTCACCTCCTCGATCGGCACAAGTCTCGAGGATAAAGAACCGATTACCTACTTTAGTAGGAAAAGAAAGTAGATTTAACCAAACAACATATTTTTTAATAAAAAAAACAGGTTTATCATTCAAAAAAAATTATAAACTCTCAGGAAGAAAAGACCTCTCAGTTAGAATTAGATGACTAATCAAACCAGCGCCCTCAGACGAGAATAAAACAAATACTCGTACTAGTACACGTAAGTAGATCTCTCAAACTCGACTGGAGCAATCTTTTTTTTCCAAAGCGGCATACTAACAATTTGTTCACGAAATTATGTGTGGAGTATGCGTTATGTGATGTACTAGTAGGTTGGTAGGTTGAATCATTCGAGAGCGAAACCAAAACAATGAAGGAGGAGTCGGCGGGCAACAGATCCCTTGTCGGAAGAGAAGTGGCGGGCAATTCATATGAGGAACACTGGTATGACGACTCCTCCGGAGCCAGCGTTCTCGGAGGAGGAGGAGGGGGGGACATACCAGAGGACATTCGATTTCATTCGGAAATATTTGCGTGGTTTCTTCCATCTTTGTGCACCTGTTTCTTCGTTTTTCATAATGGCTGATGATCTACGTAAGTACCTCAGGCACAGAGAATAGTACACCAATGGCAAGAGAGCTTGCTAGAGAAGGTGTGGAGTGGCAATATGGAGGTGCACTACTAGGTGTTGGCTCCGTTGCAAGGAGGCGGCCGCCTGCTGCCTCCTCCTCTCTTGTGTATTTCCTCACACTCAACATCAAAAAAGACTTACTTTTCTCTCTCTCTCCACTGTGTAAGGCTGTAGCAGAATTTCAGATTGGCTAATTCTCACTCGATATTCGGGCAGGGAAGGGGGGGACAAACGATACGTGTTGGGAGTCTTTCGAGATTTTCTTTTTAACCTATAACGAGGTCGGGGTCGGCGGACGTTCTGACTTCAGAACGGCCTCTCCATTTGTCACCGAGACACGGAGCTGCTGTCTGAGGTCCGGTAGCAGCCCTGCTTGTTCTTGATCGGGGCGAAGAAGGAGTGTCGCAGCGCCTCCTTCATGGAGAGCCGATGGTGCGGCTCGTAGATCAGCATTTTTCCCACCAAGTCGAACATGTCCTCCCAATCCTCCAGCAGCTCCCTCGCCTTGCCGAAGCCGGCGCTGCCGCTGCTGGAGCTGCCGCCTGAAGACGTCCCGCCGGCCGCCGCACGCGCGTTCATCACCACCGATCTGGGTACGCACCTGGTCAGGGGCTTGCAGTTCTCCCTGACGTACCGCCCCGCCGAGCTCTTCTCGTCCCACACCAGGCGGCCCTTCGAGGTAAAATACTTCACCCGGCTCCGGAGGGCCATTTTCTGCGGGATGGTGCCGAGAATGCGCTCCATCATGGCCAGGTGCTCGCGGTTGTCGTGGGTCTGGAAGAGGGTGACCCCGAGCGCCAGCTCAAAGATGATGCACCCCACACTCCACACGTCGCACGGCTGCGCCCACCCGAGCTCGAGGATAACCTCCGGCGCGCGGTAGTGCCGCGTAGACACAATGGTGGAGTGGTGCTCGTGGTCGAAGGTGGCCGAGCCGAAGTCGATCAGGCGGATTTCCGCGCACTTCAGGTGGCGGAAGTCTCTCTTCCGCACGGGATCGTACGTGATGTCGTGGCTCGAGTCGAAGAAGAGGATATTCTCCGGCTTCAGGTCGGTGTGGGTCAGACGGTTGTCGTGCATGAACTTGACGGCGTAGCACAGCTCGTAGGCCATCTGTCGCACCTGCTCCATGGGATACGGCTCGTAGTTGTTGTCCTTCAGGAAGTCAAACACACTGGAGCCCAACATCTCAAAAGCCAGGCACATGTGGCCGTGAAAGTCGAACCAGTCCAAGAGCTGAACGCATCTATACTTTCCGCGGGGATCGTACTTGGCCAGCTTTTCGAGCACATTGATCTCCAACTTTGCCGCCTCCCGGTACTTCTTGACGTTTTTGATTATCTTGAGCGCGACCACCTCGTTCTTGAAGAGGTCCTTCACCTTCACAACCTTCCCGAAGGTCCCCTCGCCGAGGGTGCTCACTATTCGGAAGCGATTCTGCACCACGTAACCGTTTGAGTAGAGAAGGTGTCCCTCCTCATCGTCCTTGATTATGGGCTTGCTGCGGCTGATCGAGGACGAGGTGGAGGAATGCTGCTGCCGGTGGCTATTGTGGTGGTGGTGATGACGATTGCTGAGGCTGTTGGTGTGGTGATGCCTTGGCCTGTTGTCGTGGTGCGACCTACTGCCCTGACGCGAGGAGGACACCACCAGAGGAGGAACCTGCTGCTGATATCGCTGCTCCCCTGCTACTACGTCGTGCTGATGGTTGCTCCGATGACTGGAGCGCCGGTGGTGTTGGTGTTGGTGGCTAACCTTCCTTGAACTCCTACTGTGCTTGGAAGACAGCCTCCGTTGCTGCTGCCTGCTTCCCTTTTCCCTTCGTTGGCTGCCCCTACTGGACGGGCGCTGCTGCTGGTGTCGGTGACTCGACGAGTGCTGCTGCTGGTGGTCTTGTTGCACCCTCCGCCTCTTTGCGGCCGAGGCCCCCGCGTCGTGCGAGGACGGGAGGTCGCCACGCGAGCAAGAGGAGGAGGAGGGCGAGGACGAACTCGGCGGCGCCGGGGGCGGCGACGGCGTCACTGCCCGCGGACGTCGACGAGTGCGCGGCATCTGGAGGGAGGTGAAGAAAAAGGGCCCAATATTCACGCGTAGTACGAGGGCAAATTTATGGTATATAAAAAGACAATTAAAACAAAAATAACCGATGAGTTTCCCTCTCGCCTGAGGAAATGACGTTAAGAGCCAACGCTTGTTACTAGACCCCGTGGACCTCCAGGAGTTGAGAGTGAGGACGGGAAGTCTCCCTCCTCCCCTGGAGAGAGGCGACAAAGCCACGCGAGAGAAGCAGTTAAAGGGGAGAGCTGGAAGATAAAACTTAGCTTTCCCTTCCTTCCTTTCCCGTCCAGCTTGACGCCAAAGATCTGCCTGATAGACATACATATAATGCGCCTATTTTGAGTAAATTGAAAGGGGTGTTTATATGTAAACAAAGTCTTCCCGGGTGCTGGAAGGAAAGATGGTGGATTACTGGCTCCACCCGTCGTTCCGACACTTGGATCTCGTCCTTCCCCAACGTTAGTCAGGAGAGCTGCTTTCTCCCCAACTCCAGAAGGCTGCTGCTCCCGACTCCGGGAGGGAGGCCTTAAGGCCATGAGTAATGTCTGGACGCTCTCTCTCCCCCCCCTCCCCCTCTCTCTCTTTCTCACCTTGAAGAAGGATTCAGCGACCAATTCGCAGAAGCGATTGAGCAGGAGAGACATTCAAGTCCCCCCCGGAGGCATCAGGGAGGTGTTCAGGGGGGGGGCTCCGTCTCCGGGATCTTTCAGGTGCTTTTCTTTTTCGAGTTCTTTTGCCAACTCCGTCTGCTGCGGGAGGGAGGCGGTGGCGGCTGGCGCTGCTGCCGCTGCTTGGATGGATGGATGGATGGATACCCTTTCCTTTACTTAACTGTCTTCAGTCTCCTGCTGCTGCTGCTGCTGCTGCTGCTTCGCCTTCTGAGCTGTGCCTGTCTGTGCAGCTGTGCA
>JAAUYM010150544.1_pt1 | contig 11812 bp, 14 predicted proteins | sample 7278001 | NCBI WGS metagenome assembly JAAUYM01 (sample SAMN14350224, study PRJNA611818) | marine sediment metagenome | isolation source: surface marine sediment (1.8m) | place: French Polynesia: Moorea | collected 2018-08
CCCCCCCCCCCCCCCCCCCCCCCCCCCCCCCCCCAAAGCGCAGCTTTCACGTTAGTGTGGCATTTTCGATGGAGAGGGGAGGGAGAGTAGAAGGACGGAGCGGGCATTAAACAAATCCAATAAACAATTAGCACGAAGAGAGAGAAAAAAGTACTCGAAGGCAGAGTTGCCAGGTGGACTTTAGCACAGCTTTTTTATTGCTGTATTTGGGTCATAAAATTTGAGTATAAAAGGGCATGCATAGCCCACTTTTTCAAAGTAATTAGGGTTTTTGAGCCTCGGCTTGTTGTTTACTGTTGGCCTGTGTTCAGGGTTCTTCTAAGAACTGGCAACCCTGTTAGAAGAGAGAACCTGAGGCGCTGAATGAAGGGCAGCAGGGATGACAGATGAAAGAGAGAGAGATAAAGGCAAAGAATGCAGGAAATCGCTGAAATTCTTTCCACAAGTTCCGAGGCAAATAAATTCTTTTCCGGAAATTGAAAAAAAAAACAACTTCTGGAATTCTGATCTCATGCAGTCTGCATGTACTATGGTAGTACATGTCTCATATTCGGAAGTCTCAATTTTTTTTTCCTCTTTACTCTTGTCACGTACCCGACCAGACAGTCACACAAAAGTCATGAGTCCCATAAGAGTCTCTCCCGCGAGTGCGGAGCAAGTGTCGAGAGCATGCCGTAAGTCCGAGATGAGCCGACACGTGAGCAAGCGGTACGTCTGGTCGGGCACGAAATTAATCAACGCTCTGCACTATACGGCACAGTCGATCCATCAACAAATGTACGTGAGAGTGAGGCCAGTTCTTTAAAAGCAAAGTTGCATTTTTCTAACTGCCACGAGTTCTGAGAACAGTGTAGGGTAGTTAAAGGTGCCAGGCGAAAAGTTTGGTGGTCAAACTTACTGCAGGATCTTCTCTCTTTTTTTTTTTAAGAACCGGCCTCTGGTAGGCGTAGTAGGCACATCATGTCTAGTACATAGATGTGTGATACTTACCAGTTTCAAAATCCAGTCCTGTTCCTGCTCCCTCTCAAATGGAGGGGAGTCATTACTCTTCCCTTCTGTCTCAAAACTAAGAAAAATTAAAAAAAAAAAAGTATTCGCGTAGTCCTTTCTTCCTTGGAAACTAGAACGGAGAACTGGTTTGCAATTTGCTCGGGAGAGCCGCAATTTATTGCAGCCAAGACGTGCAACAACAGGAAAAGGAAACAAGACAAAATTATCTCGTCGGGGTCAGGAGCAGGAGTCAAGGGAAATCTGGGGCCCCTGTCCAAAGACCAAGGACAAAGGTAACTACCGAGCTAGGTCAGGGGTTCTCAACCTGTGGGTCGCGAAGCCTACCTGAGTGGGTCATGAAGGGGGGGGGCGGGGGAAGAAGAAAATAGTGTGTTGTTGTACGATGTACGTACTTGGGCGCTCTTAGTGTTGGGTCGTGGGAGGCCTTAAAAGGTTGAGAACCCCTGTATTGGGGCATTATCAACGATCCTTTGCGTGTAGCAGACACTTCCTTGCATCTCACACACACACACACCCCAATATCTGGCGCCCTCCAATGTCTTCCACGGGCGAGGAGGCCCCGTCGGTGACCCGCTTCCGCGAGTACCTCCGGATCAGGACGGACCAGCCCGACCCGGACTACTCCGGGTGCGCGGACTTCCTGCAGAGGCAGGCCGGGCGGATCGGGCTGGCGTGCAGGCTCGTGGAGTTGGTGCCAGGTGTGTGCGGATATAGTAGCTAGGAGGCAAAAATGTTTGGAAGAAGAAGAAAAACAGTTCCAAACGATCAGGTTCTTTGATAAGCACGTTGTCATGTTTAATCCTATTTTGACCCCCGCAACCCGCTGATCTCTGTTTATAAAAAAGGCAAGCCCGTGGTGCTGATGACGTGGGAGGGGTCGGACCCGTCGCTGCCGTCCCTGCTGCTCAACTCGCACGTGGACGTCATCCTGGCCTTCGCCGACAAGTGGACGCACCACCCGTTCGAGGCCGTCAAGGACCAAGAGGGGAACATCTACGCAAGAGGAACGCAGGTGAGAGAGAGAGTGGGGGGAAGGGAGGAAGTTGCAACCACTTGTTGCAGTTGCAGTTGCAGTTAAAAATGACCATTACTAACGGGTGTTCAGCTTAAATCTGAACAGTTGAATGGCTGCATGATTTGCGGCCAAATTATTGCAAAAACCAATTTTTTTTTGTAAATAGAAATTGGCGCGTAAGCTGTCTGCTTCCACGTGGTTTCTATAGTTAAAAGTGGTTGGGTGGTGCATTGGCGCAATAAACTGCGCCAAAATGAGTCCCCGAGAGGGCCAGGAGAGTGACCATCGGCGCACAGTTCCCCTATCGTACGTTGGTGGTCAGACGTATGAGGGGGGGGGGGGGGGAGAGGAACAGCACCAACCCAACCAACAACAGGGTGGCCAAGTGCACCCCCAGGTGGCGCGAATTGCATGCGCCACTCCTGCAGCCAATATCAATTTACTGAGGGACAGGGTGTCTCAAACGTGGATGGCGCAGGAGGCGACGGAAGTGCGCCACATCTGCCGGGGCAAGTTCATGTTCACTACCCCACCAATATCGCTAGCGTGAATTTAGTGATAAGTTACAATGAGGTTTTTTTCTCACTATTCTAACACCTGCGCTGGCGTTCTAATGCTGTATAAGTGATATAAAAATCTTATTGTAACTCAATGTCGACCCCTGCGCCCACTACCACTATTGTCGCCACCGAGACCGTGCACCTAACGATACCAATATTGGTTGGGAACTCAAATGTTGACCCCTGCACTAACTACCACTATTGTCGCCACCGAAACCGTGCCCCTAACGGTACCAATATTGGTTGGGCTGCGACTTTACTATACCGTAGGTAATGGGGTTCTATGTACAGTACTTTATCTGAAGACGCGCGCGCGGTCAATAAAGAATAAGACTTTTTTTCAGGATTGTAGCTTGTGATCTGAAAAGCCATGGAGATAGGCCTTGGGGGAGGGGGAAAAAGGGAAGATGCTACAGGCTTCCCCCCTTTTTCCCCCCGTTCTGTTCTGTACTATGACAGAAGATTGAACCCGGCAGAGGCCAGCCCACACCACAAAAGGAAGGACCGGACACTCTCCTTGTTAGGGTATTCCACCTTTATTTCAGGAAAGAGTGCACTGACAAACTCAGGCAACCAGGGTGGAGGCTGTGCTGGACTCGTACTTCCAGGTCGGAGGCAGCACTCCCTTGGTCTTGTAGTACCTGCGAAAGGGTGGAAGCAAGGATCCGTTAACAAAACAACGTTGCCATCAATTCAGAGAAGAAAAAAACATCGGCACCTGGCAAGCCTGTGAATCCTGGACTCGATGAGAATGAGCCTGAACTTGGCGTCCTTGTCCTTGCGGTTCCGCTCGAGGTGCTTGCGGATGTTCACGGCCTTCTTAATCAGGTAGTAGATGTCCTCCGGCAGGTCCGGCGCCAGGCCCTTCGACTTGAGGATGCGCAGGATCTTGTTCCCAGTGACAAACCGAACCTGGGCGACCCCGTGGCTGTCCCTGAGGATGACCCCGATCTGGGACGGGGTGAGGCCCTTCTTGGCCAGCTTGTAGATCTGCTCCTTGACGTCGTCGGTGGTGAGCTTGAGCCAGGTGGGGACGGAGCGCCGGTAGGGCAGGGCGGACTGCGAGATGCCCTTGCCGGGCGCGTGCATGCGACCCATCTTGAAAAAAGGGCAGAAAAGAGTCAACGCCGCACCAACTTCGCGCCTTGAAAAAGCAGAAAGGAAAAGGAAGAGTCAGCTGACGTTCTTTGCCAGCCAAACTTACGCCAAACGCACCAAATCCTGTCCTTCACCGGCCCGAAACGGATAAAGCCAGTGGGACCATAGTTACTCCCCAAAAGCGTCATTTGCAGTAAATAACAGAGAGCAAACGCTTGCAAGGTTGGCCACACTTTCAGCGTCGATCAACTCATTCAAATAGAAATCGGAATCCCAAACTTCCTTTCTGGCGCCACGATTGGTCACTTCTCTTCGCACGCGCAAAACAAATCAGCTGACTCGGTGAGCTGTGACTGACATCCAAAACAGAGAGCAGTGCGGTTCAGTCAGTGCAAGAAAGGGCAGGGCGGAAGGCCGAAACGGAGGCCGAGGAGGACGGACGAGGCCCAAGAAGTATAAGAGCAGAAAGCACCTTGTCCCTCGATTCCCCTTTCCCTTTCTCTCTCCCTCCCGTCCCACGGCATGACTGGAAAGGTGAGTGAGCTTTCTGCCTACATTTACTACTTCTTCCACCTTCAGTTTGAAAGACTTCGATTTTTTGGGGTAGAGTGGTGGGGATGGGTTGAGACATTCTGTTTCTTTTATTCCACCTTCCAACAATTTTGTGCTTTGGCAAGAGTAGTTTTGTGGTGGGTCAGGTTCACCGTTCTTCCTTGTCTGTAAGACGTCACTGACGTTGTAAATGCCGCCATGGACGGTATCCACCCTCCACCGCATGACTACATGAGCAAGGAGGAGCTGGACAAGCACGAGGAGTGGCTGGGCTGGCAGGCCTGGACGTTGGCGGCTGGGCTGGCCTGCGGGCTGCTGGCCAACCTGCTGGTCAGGCGCCACCAGCTGGCCGGGTTCTCCTTCGGCGGCATCCCGGGCGAGGCCTCGGGGTCGGCCGCCTCCAGGGTGGCCAGCCTCGGCGCCGTCAGCGCGTCCAACAAGATGGTGCTGGTGGTCAGGGCGGACTTGGAGATGGGGCGCGGGAAGGCCTGCTCGCAGTGCGCGCACGCCGCCCTCGAGTGCTACCGGAGGGCCTCCCTGGAGGCCCCCAGGCTGATCAGGCAGTGGGAGGCCTTCGGGGAGAAGAAGGTGGCCCTGAGGACCATGGGGAAGGGCAACGGGGAGGAGGAGCTGGAGGAGCTGCGGAAGGCGGCGGAGGAGGCCGGCCTGGCTGCGGCGCTCATAAGGGACGAGGGGAGGACTGAGCTGGAGAGCGGGACCCCCACCGTCCTCGGGTTGGGACCGGGGCCGGAGTCCATCGTCGACGGCGTCACCGGACACCTCCAGCCTTACTGAATTTCTTCACGCACTCTACTTTCCGCAAAGCCGATCACGTCGAGGATGAGATGGCCAACTTTTTTTTATTGTTACTTCCCTCCCTCTTTGTCAAAGTTGCGTTCAAGGCATGAATAATACGTATTGGAACAGGAAGAGAGACCCTTCCTTCGGTGCATCTGCTTAACGGTGTAGCTGTGTAATAGTCTTATAGTAGCAGGATTGAGACTCGTATTCCTGCCATCTCCGCGAGACACACGATTTCTTTCTTTTCAATTAAAAAATTACCTTTGTCAGGCGACAGACGATTTTTTTTTCGTCTTATTAACGTCGTATTAGTTACTAGTTATTAAATGTAATAGGGTGGGGTGTCTTCCCTAACCTTTTTCATTTATGGCTTCGTTTTTGGTGCCTGAAAACCGCTTCATCTCTTGCACAGGCAGATCAATCACTCCGATCGCGGTTCAGGCTTCAAGATTCCTCCTCATTTTTCTCCATTAGTAATGTCCAATAGTTCTGTGTAGTAGTGGTGTGTGCTGGTTCGGCACACACGCGGGCCGGCGGGTTTCACAGTGGCAGCGCCTTCTGGAGCTGCGAGAGGACTCTCCTGACCTCCGACGGGTTGGCGGACGACGACGTACTTCTTTCCTGGCCTTTCTCCTCCCCCTCCTCCTCCTCGTCGTCGTCGTTGCTTCCGCCGCCCGTTTCCTTCCTCTTCTGGTCCTCCTTGTCCTGCCCGGCCCGCTTCTGCTCGGATCAGGAGCCGTTGTAGATGCCGAAGTCGATGTACGCGGTCTCCCGCGCGCTGTGCACGTGGAAGATGATGTCCCTGATGCGCGGGCAGTTCTTCCGGATGGTCTTCTCCACGCTGAGGTCGGCGCCTTTGCACCCGCTCAGGTTGACGTAGCTTAGGTTACGCAGGTTCTCGCTGGAGAAGAACTGCTCGAAGCAGACGGGGCTGATGTGGTGCGCGTGGAAGAGCAGCAGCTTCTCCAGCCGCGGCAGCCGCTGGATGAACTTGAGGCCGAACGGGGTGATGTTTTCCACGTGGTTCAGGCCCAGCTCGCGCAGCCGACGGCACTTGGAGATCTCCTGGCACATGGAGTCGTTGTAGTTGCGACCCTGCAGCCAGAGGACCTGGGCAAAAGGAACAACCGAATTCATTAAATTCCCACTTACTATACTTCGCTCAGAGCCTTCCCCTCTACTACAGTACTTTGCTTCCCCCTCTTGCCCTTCTTACCTCTATGGAGTGCTGCAATGACGAAATGATAAGCCTGATGGCCCTCCCGTAGAAGTCGCAGTCCAGCACCAGTCGTTTCAAGTTTTTGCAGACGCGAACAATGTTCTGGGCGTCGTCGTAGCTCAGCGCCGTCAACGACCGGAACAGGATGAGCGAGGTCAGCTTGGGGAAGGACACCACGAAGGTTGCGTCCTTCATGTAGGCCCTCAGGTAGTGGCTCTTGCGGTAGTTCTCGTCGCAGCATATCAGGGAGAGCGACTCAATGTTGGGGCAGGTCATGCCCAGGCGGATCAGGGTCTCTGAGCGCAGGGAGCAGTTGTACAGCTGCACCTGCACGTAAAGTAAAAAGTTCAAAAACTGTGTGCTACGTGCAGGGATGCTTGCACTCTCTTCTTGCCTGTTTTAGTCTGGAGCAGTTGTTCCCGATGTGCCAGAGCATCCTCTCCATGACGTGGGCTGAACGGAAGTTCTTGAGCGTGATCGACCTGAGGTGGCAGCTCCTCTGGCTGACCGTCCGGACCATGTTGTCGAAGGACATGTCGGAGCGGAAGGAGAACTCCAGGCACTTCCACAGCACTGGGTCGTTGCCCAGCTTGTACCTGGAACGCGGACGGTTTTTCGTAGTTAGGTCGGTTTGGGGGAGGAGGGGAAGTGACGCTAGGCACTGCTCACTCACTCACCAGTGCTTGCAAACGGGTAGGACAGACTGGGAGATTGTGTTGGCTGGCAAGTAGGAGAAGATCTTGACCAGAATCTCCTCTGGGAGACAGTTGATGTGCAGCCTGTGCAGAAACAGAATTACGACTTGGCTTCTGGAATTCGGCTCAGTAAGGCAGGAGTTCATTCTCACTTTCCGCCCTCCCCGCAGGTGTGGTCCTCGCAGGGATGCCCGTAGTAGAAGGTGCTCCAGTCGGCGTCACTCTCGGCGTCGTAGCCGTCGCAGTCATTTCGCCGGATCAGAGCTTGGAAGCCTGAAATTAAGGTGTCCCGTCATTGTAACTACTGGAGTACTGGCTCAAGGATTTCATGATCCAATGGCTCGTTTCATCCTTACCCCTAAAAGAGCAACCGAAGCTTTGCAGCTTCCTGAGAGTGCTGCTCATGGCGGTATTAGTTTGCTCGCTTGTTCTTCTCTCTTTGCCTCTTTCCCTCCCCTTGCCCTCCTCCTCGGTCACCGCCTCCTCCTCCTCCTCCTCCTCCCTCTCCTCCGCTGTAGCCTTCTGCGAAAGGACCACCAACTGCTACACCGTCATGGTCTTTGTCTGCTTTTCTTCTGATCGGCTGGGTGTGGGATAAGTCTCGAGTTCGGGGCGAACTCAGCCCCGTAATTTCTCCAGGAGAGGACCTTGCATGAGGAGGAGCAGTTCTCGCCTACAAAGCCTTTTTGCGCAATTCACAAAAGAAGACACTTTTTAAGCTGTCAGAAGACTGACTGGCAGGGGAGGGGGGAGAGAGGAAGGAGAGAGGGAGCGGGAGAGAAAGGGAGAAGCTAACCAAAGAAGAAACAGAAGAGGACCTCTTTTTACTGTGAAGATACGGTCTGTATACGCGGCCCGCGGCCCTACAGCTACAGAGCTAGAAAGAGAGGAGGAGAGGAGGGCTTTCTCTTTTTATGGAGAGAGAGAGAGAGAAAAGGACGAGTCGAGGCTGCCGTGCTCTTTAGAGGGAGGGAAGAAGAGGGGAAGGAAAGGGACAAAGCAGCGTCCGGCGACAGCAGCAGCAGCAGCAGCAGCGCCAGCACCAGCAGCATCGTCGCAGACGGCGCCGACGTCTGTATCGTGAGCACGCCCTCTCCTCTCCTCCCGCTGCAGAGAGCCACGTACGTATCCTCCTTTTCTTCAGGTGCAGGGGGGGATAACAGAGAACGAGAAAGAAGTCTCCCGAGGAAAGAAGGAAGGAAGGGCGAGATCGGTAGGTCGGCAACAACAGGCGCTCAGCCTCCTCTCTCTCGCTCTTCTTCCCCTCTTCATTTATACCCGGCTTGTGCGGCAGCCGGTCTGTCTGAATGTCATTGGGGGTCACGGTGACACGGTTGGGGGACACTAGTGGACAACAAATGGCAAATAGCTGAGGAGGAGGAGGAGTTTCTTCAGATCTGCAAGACTAGTGCTTTATCTCCTCCCTTTCAGTACTATCTCTCTTCCCTTGCAGAGATAACCAGCCGAGAGTGAACGCCCACCCGAAGAAAGTGAAGCTGGCCGCCAGACTGGTCGGCAGCAGTGTCGGACGCCACCACAACCTCCTGTCAGCATTGTCCTCCTCCAGGGCGTTCTCGGTCAGGGACGCCCACGTCGGCAAGAGGAAGAAGGCGAAGATGGTGGTGGTGGACCTCAAGTTCTGCCCCGAGGGCGGCGCGCCCACCGACCCGGCGGAGAGGCCGGTCATTATCATCGGGCAGCTCAGGCACCTGCAGAAGGTCTCCTTCGACAGGGTCAGGAGCAAGCTGGAACCCAGGGTGACGGAAGAGGTGAGTCAGGGGAGTCGTGTACGTACTACGTACTGTACGTACATACACATGTACAGTATGTAGTACCCAATGTGTTTTACACAATACATTGCCTTGTACTGCAGTAGAACGGTAGAGTAAGAGTCAACTCCACTGTACACTGAAGAGCTCACTGATTAGTAAATTTAAAATTTCTTTTCTCAATTACAGTAAACAAACTTCGCTAAATTGCTTTTGGCTGCTGACCACCAACGTTACTATAGAGGAGGGCTATTGCAGTACTAATACCGTATGTTCAACTCCTTATTCCAGATCTGGTCCACCGCCCTGGACTCCCTGAACCCTTCTCCCACCGACACGGTGAACCTCTACCTCAACTCTGCGTGCGTGTGCGCGCTGCCCACAAAGTGCTCCAGGCACAACGCCCCGTCCAGGGCCCACGCCATCACCAAGCTGGTCAAGGCGTGCACCACGGGACATCCAGAAACCATAGTCGTAAGTTGGGCCAAGCAGCAAGTTGTGGGATATTTGGGATAAATTGTGTACCTACTACAATCTCCCACCTTCTTTAAGATGGTGTGCGATCGTTCGGAGGCGTTTGCTTCCGGATGCGCCGTCTCCAGGGCATTCCCGCTCTTCTCCCGCAAGACCAGCAAGAGTAACGCCAACGGCAACGGCTCCGCCGACGTCGGCGGCCGCACCAGCGCGGACGCGGTGCGAGTGGAGACCAGAGTGGAGTTCCTCAGCCCGTCGGCGGATGGCGACGGCGGAGGCGGAGGCGCCGCGACGGGCACGGTGGTCACGGAGGACGAGCTGCAGGCGTTGCAGGCTGCCGCGAACGGGATCCGCCTGGCCGCCAAGATCGTGGACACGCCCTGCAACGAGATGCACACCGACGCCTTCGTGCAGGTCATCACCGAGGTCGGCAAGGAGCTGGGGATCAGGCCGACGGTGGTCCGCGGAGAGGAGCTGAGGAAGCGCGGCTTCGGGGGCATCTACGGTGTGGGGAAGGCGTCGGTGCACCCGCCGGCGCTGGCCGTGCTCAGCCACACCCCCGAGGGCGCCACCGAGACCATCGCCTGGGTCGGGAAGGGAATCGTCTACGACACTGGCGGACTCTCCATCAAGGCAATCACCTCAATTAATAAATTATCAATAATGCAGGCTATTTCAAGATTGGAGATGTAACGTGTAAAATGCTGTAGGGAAAGACCGCCATGCCCGGAATGAAGCGCGACTGTGGTGGCGCCGCCGGCATCCTCGGCGCGTTCTACTCCGCCGTCAAACAGGGATTCAGCCAGAACCTCCACGCCGTCTTCTGCCTGGCAGAGAACTGTGAGCGCTGGGACAGACTGTTAAATTTGGTCTCTTGATCAAGCAAGCACACCTTTATTCGATTTGTCTCTTCCTCGTCTGCTCAGCCGTCGGAGAACGGTCGACCCGCCCGGACGACATCCACACGCTGTACTCGGGGCTGACCGTGGAGATCAACAACACGGACGCAGAGGGACGCCTGGTCGTGTCCGACGGCGTCGTCTTCGCCAACAAGGACCTGAAGGCCGACGTCATCCTGGACATGTGCACCCTGACGGGGGCGCAGGGCATCACCACGGGGCGCTACCACGCCGCCCACCTCACCAACTCCGTCAAGTGGGAGCGCCTCTGCCAGGAGGCCGGACGGGCCTCTGGAGACCTCTCCCACCCGATAGTGTACTGCCCGGAGCTCCACTTTGCCGAGTTCTCCTCCGCAGTGGCCGACATGAAGAACTCTGTCGGGGTGAGCAACTCGGGCGCGGGATATTCTGTGCCTGACCATGGTCACTTATATGTATTGTTAATTTGCCGTTGTGCAGGATCGCAGCAACGCTCAGTCGTCCTGCGCTGGTCTCTTCATCAACGCGCACCTGGGATTCGACTTTCCAGGCGTCTGGCTGCACGTCGACATGGCCTCACCTTCGCATATCGTGAGTCGTGGACAATGTTATTAAAAAAAAGCTTTTTACTAATCCTGTTTTTTTTTCCTCTCTCTCTCTCTCTCTCTCTGGCAGGGCGAGCGTGCGTCCGGGTACGGCGTGGCCCTGCTCAACACCCTGTTCGGCGCCCACAGCGGCTGCCGCCTGCTCAGGGAGATAGCGCCGCGCGGCGCCTTCGCCAACGGGAAGGGAGAGAACGAGGGGAACGAGGATGGAGTCGGCGTCGGCGCCAACGAGCCGATGGAGCAAGACGGAGGTGGCGGCGGCACCAGGTCCAAGAAGATGAGGAAGAAGTGAAGAGAGAGAGAGAGAAAGAAAGATCTCGCGACTAGAGAAGTGCATATACTCAGCGAGTTGGAAGGTTTGTAGAGGTGGCATAAACGTACTGCGATTGAAGGGAGAAAAAAAAGTTTCTAGAGTGATTGTTAACGTTGGGAAAAAATGCTAATAAAAGAAAAATGTACCTACAATGTATTCTTGTGCATACTATGTACTGTAGTACTATCTACGCTTTGTATTTTCCTGTGAATGTGGTTTTGACCATGCTTTGTACTGTGTGTACCCATCTTCTTCCCCTCCTTGCCTCACCGCCTTCCAACAAGTCCGTTCAACTCTTGAGAATGACTTGTCTTAGGGGGCGGACCGGAGGAGCCAGTTAAGTTGGCAACAACGACAGCAGCAGAGCGAGCAACAGGCCACACAAACACACATCTCTCTCTCTCTCTCTCTCTCTCTCTCTCTCTCTCTCTCTCTGTCCGTTGTACTCAGTGCCAGAGACATAGTGTAGCATAATACCTGGAGCGAAGGCAGGGGTCGGAGGAGGAAGAGAGGACACAGACACAGGTAAAAAGTAAAATTAACTCTAATCTCTATTGTCGAAACCTGGAAAACATCCCACATAGATGTACCATACAGTACAGCACACTATGTACTAAGCTATACTAATTGCCGCTGCTTTTTTACGTGCATGAGCAGATGGGACCGGAAAAAAAAATGTTGAGGGATGTGGGCGCGGTGAACCGTGATCCGCTTTGACGGGGGGGGGGGGGGGGGGGGGGTGGTTTTTAGTGTTAATATTCTTTTGATGGGCAACAACCCGTTGCAAAAAAATTAAACCAACCCAGAAATGAAAACCCTTTA
>JAAUYM010034799.1_pt1 | contig 11811 bp, 7 predicted proteins | sample 7278001 | NCBI WGS metagenome assembly JAAUYM01 (sample SAMN14350224, study PRJNA611818) | marine sediment metagenome | isolation source: surface marine sediment (1.8m) | place: French Polynesia: Moorea | collected 2018-08
AATCAATGTAGTCTAACGCAAAAGTCAGTGTCGTGTACTCTGGTGTTTGGGTTGGAGAATTTGGATTTGTAGTTGTTTGAGTGGGAGTTTGAGGAGGTGGAGGTGGAGGAGGAGGAGAAAGAGGAGGAGGAAGTGAAAGAGGAGGAGCATGATGGGAATCAAAAGTAGACTGCACTTTATGAATAAGAAAGTGTTGCACCAATTAAATTGCCATTCTGTTAACGTTAACTTCATCAACTGCAGCACAGTTGTTCTTCAGTCCTTCACTGTCCTTCACGTCACCCCAACTTCATTAACTGCATCAAAATCAATCAAAGTGCAGCACCGGCACTGGTGGTGTGTGCATTGGTGACTTTGACCATGTTCCTGTCATTGAAGATCTTGCTCAAGTTAATGCTAATATCAACAATCTGGCTGCTGGTGCATCTCAGAGAAAAATTTAAAAAGAGGCATTGTGCATTCTTGTACCTTTAACATTAAAGCTTCACACTGAAAAAAAAGAGTTGCGACATAGTTCTTGAACTGTGGGGTACGTCACTTTACTACAATGACACTGTCTGACACTGTCTGGCTCAAAATGTGGTCAAAACAGTGAGCATAGATGATATTAATGACTTTTTTTTTGTCTAGGATCAAAGGTAGTAAAGATTTTTAAAATAATAGCATCTTTTCTGTACAGGTACTGTACATACTAAGCTACAGTAGTTACCGTGCAGTAAAAAGCAAAGAACTGGCAGAGAGATGAAACAGTTTATTTTATACACTTTGTTTCTCACATTCCACCTTTCCTGATAAACATAATCCTATTGTAACAGGGTCATGGTCGGGAGGGAAGTCCCTCCCAACCATGACCCTGTTACATGTAATGTGCCTTATCCCTATGCCAGAGATAAAACAGTTCATTTGATACACTTTGTTTATCACATTCCACCTTTCCTGATAAACATAATTCTATTAATACAGGGTCATGGTTGGGAGGGATGGGGCAAGGTGTCTTTTCCCTATGCCAGAGAGAAAGCAGCTCATTTCATACACTTTGTTAAACAGGGTCATGGTTGGGAAAGGGTAATTTGAATTTTCTTTGTGCTGGAGACAAAACAGTTCATATCATACACGTTGTTTAACAGGGTCATGGTTGGGAAAGGGTAATTTGAATTTTCTTTGTGCTGGAGACAAAACAGTTCATATCATACACGTTGTTAAACAGGGTCATGGTTGGGAGGGAAGGAGTAACGTGTCTTTTCTCTATGTCAGAGCCAGAGCCAGGAAGAGTATGGCAACAGATGAGCTGAAACATAAAAAAATAGGCTGTCATGTGTTTTAGATACATTTTACTGGTACATACTCATTTTTTGAACATGAAGAACGCAATGTATGTATGTAAATCTTGGTGACCACAAAATTTGTTCATGACTATGAGTTACCTTTGACACAGTTAGTCAGGCAAGCAAAAAATACACAGAATGTTAGTGTAGTGTGGTGAGCAAAAAATGACAAAGAATCATCATGTTGTCATGAAAATTATTTTTTTATTATTATACTGTATGTTATTTAAAAATCTTGGTCAAAGATGCTTCATGGTTTGAGAAGATGCTTGAGGAACATACCAAGACCATGTGTGAGTTGTATAAAGTGTTCGGGTTCCTCAACACTTATCTACCCACCTACATAGACTAGCCATCTGTCGACCACTAGTTTAAGAGAGCATTTTTTATAATGGGGGTTGCCAGGAGTTTTAAGTGTTCTGTTGGGGGTCACATAGGATGCTGAAGATGGCATTTGTCCGACAATGTAGTCACTTGCATGACAAAAAAAAGTGTATGGAGTAGTGTGTGTGTGTGTGTGTGTGTTTCAAGAGAAGATATTTTTTGCAAAATCTCTTTTTTTGTTAAGAGATTTTTTTGCAAGAATTCTGTTTATTTTGGTACTAACTCAAATTTTTCCTCTAAAGTTTAAAAAGATTCTTGGCTTCCCAACTACAGACACCTAACACACAAACACACACACACACACTAGTCCACATACTACGTATAGTCACTTGCACAGATACGCCTTGTCTCTCCTCCCTTACCCAACAAGACATACCAGTAGTGTATTTGAGGGTGGACTACATTGGACAACATTGTACTGCCACTACAACAATGCTTTCATTCCAGGCATTTCCACTCCTTGGTTGTTAGGCCGTTTCCCTCAGGTGGTGGTACTTTTGCTCGCAATTTTGTGCTCCAGAGGTGCCAAAAGGTGGCTGATTCTACATTGGCTGGCATGCAAGTGGCACGCTGGAGTCAGATACAGCTTTGCCCCCAGCCAGAAGATGACAATGTAAAAGTTTGATCTTTAAGCCTTTAAAACTTCTAACTTCTTATGACTTCTTTTGCCACACTCCCCGTTTCTTCACACCAATTCCAATTACGTTCTCTATTCAGCCTCTGGGGCACATTGCACAAATTTTGACGGCATAAACATTGAGTGATTAACAAAATTATCTGACCATGCTTTGCACCTTGCAAAGTTTCTTGTGTAGTTGCAAATAAAAATTTGTTAGTGTGTTTTGGTGATGATTAATGATCTCACAATATGCATAAAAATGGAGCTCAAAATGTAAAAAATGCAGACAATGGAATGGGATGAAAATGCAAATAAAGATGCAGATAAACCTTAAAGATACACTGAAAATGTTTATTAAGCCAGACACATCAGTTTCCATCAAAAGCAAGGCTTGATTCCACTGGATCAGAATCTGGTCCTTCAAATAGGCCTCTGTAAGGCAGTTTCTCTCCCTTGAAGGTGCTGAAGGCCCTCCTCACAGTCCATGGACATCATAGGAGCACAACTGAAGTTTGCAATGACGTTAAGGTCTTTCTTCAGACTCTTTGTCTTTTTACAAGACCCTGACTATGCTTCACAGGTAGTAAATGTTATCTTCATTAGGTGTCTGTCTTCCCAAGAGTGCAATGACCCCATTATTTTTGGGCCTTGCACAGTAAAAAAATTATGCTCCATTGTACAGAACACGTGCATTTTCTGTTTTGTTTGTTTCCCCAACCAACATTGGTATCACTAGGGGCACACTCACTCTCAGAGTGGTTACACAAGTGGTAGTTAACAATGTGGTCGATATTTGGGTTGCTCTAAGGTTTTCATATTACTAAATGTCACTTATATAACATTAGCATGCCAGGACTGGTGTTAGAATAGTGAAAAAAGACCAGAGCAACCCATCACTAAATTCAAGCTAACAATATTGGTTGTTTTGTTTTGTTTTGCACCAGCCATCTTCTCAATTTCTCTCCCCTTTGTCACCACACTGACACACTCAAATGTACACACAGACAACAAGCACCCACTCTGCCTTTCCAGGAGCTGCAGCAATGACGATTCTTTCCCCTCCATTATCATTGTCTTCTGGTGTAGACTGTCCGAATGAAAAAAACTAGAAGAATGCTGGATTTCGTGAAACTATTTTTTTTTTTTTAAAAGGAGAACTGCCTCTTGCACCCCAATTTATGCCCAAGCAGACATTTCTGCAAGTAATTTTTTGAATGTGAATGTGGCAGATAGTTTTTTTCTCTCTGAGAGAATTATCTGTCTTTTTTTCAAGTGTGTGAATTCTTCCAGTTTTCTGCTGGACTGTGTTTGTGTCTCCTCCTCCTCCACGGGTCGTCATAGTCGTCCTTGTGCACCAGTGCCAGTAACAGGGACGGTTTAGCAATTGTGGAATGTTGCAAAAGTTCTGAGAAACAGTCACATGGCCGTGTACTATGCATGTATGTACCAACCCCCAACAACAAGCAAGTTGACAGGTGCTGATGGAGCATTCTTGCAGGCGCCGACCATGCAAAGACGTGCACTCGACATGCATGAACATGTTCTAAGTAAGCTTCCATTTTTGAATGCTACCATTTCGTCATTGGGATACATGGAAGCTCGTGCAACTTCTTCTACTTTCCTCCTCTTGTCCATGAGCTGACTGTTGCCTATATAATGGCCAAAAGCTATGCCAAAAATGCCAGCCTAACCTACAATATCTTGTGCTCTTCCACCCTATTGGCATGAAAATGCATGAATGTTCTTCACCACCCACCCCAACCTAATATTATTTTTTTACCAACTGGCCAACCTAACTGCTGTGGCTGTGGCTACAGTCAAACCTAGCTGGCAGTATAGTGAACAGACGAAGAATGGCCACAGTAGCCACCAGTCACACTTTCACTCATCTAGCCTAGAGCACAAAAGATTGAAAATTAGAGCACTCTCTGGCATGGCATATTGGGACAATAAAGCTTCAGTGAAAGAAAATAAAAATGTGGCTTGAAAGCTCTTCTTTTGTTGCTATTGCTAAACTTTGTTGATATATTGACTTATTTTTAGTGGAGCTACTTATTTAAAAAGTGTGTCAAATTTGGCTGCCAGCCCTGTAGTACGAAGGACATTTCAGGAAAAACCACAATGTGCTTTTATCTCACACTCTCAATGCTTTTTTATGACTCTGTAGTGAAAATTGTAGTTCTATGCAAAATGCACTTTCTTTAGTTTCTAAGAACTAACCACCACCTGTGTTCAATAATTGATGGCTACCTAACTTAGGGACTTTTAGGGACTGTCAAGATTGCATGAACAGCATGAGACAGCTTGCTGTAATCAAAATGTGCTATTTGGCTGTGCCAAGACAGTCAAGGAGGCTCTGGAACTCATGCCCAACCACCAAGGGAAGCTTAATAAAGCACCGTCTGAGCATCTCCAGGTTTTTTGAGGAAAATTAAGACTTATTTACAAACATAGAAAAAAGTAGACGAAAGATGGAACACGATACCTGCTGGAGCATACCTGTAGGCATATTTTTAGGTGCTCAAACAGAACTAAGAAATGGAAAAAGAGCACGCTGTCTCAGCACCTATCTTTTCACCTCTCATTACACTGTCTGAGCACCTAAGTTGCATGCCGAATTTGCCTACATCGTCTTTCCACCTCTGGGACCTGGAGCACCTAAGATAGGCATTCAGCCGGCACAAATAAACTTTTTCCTTACACCGTCTGAGCACCTAGTTTTCCACCTCTCGGACCCCTAAGATTCTGAAGAGTGGTCATGCCATCTGAGCACCTATCTTAGGCACTCAGGCGGGTTCTTGGAACCCTTAGGGTCCGAGGATTTACATCTTCCTCCAATAGGACAACTAATATATCATACTAGCCTAAGCCTACCTGCTTCACTGGGTAAGATTTGCCAACAAAAAAGGTTAACGTACCTGACCTCGCTTCGCTTGCTATCTAGATCAAAATACCACTTGACTTGCCACACTGCCTTTGGCTTTCAGCCTCAGGCCTCCCAGTTTGCTCAACATACTACATGAGCTTGCTACTCTCACTATCTAGATCAAAATACAACTGTATTTGGCCTGCCCACTGTGCTGGGTAAGATTTGCCAATGAAAAAGATTGAGATACAACTCACCCCACCCCAGTGTGGCTTGATGTATCTGAGTTCACTTTGCTCACTATCTAGATCAAAGTGCCACTTGCCACAGGGCATATGCTTTTTGGCGAGGATTGAGCACCCGCCGTGCGTAGAGAATCACGATCTCTGCTTTTTGGCGAGGATTGAGCACCCATCGTGCGTATACTGCTGAGAGAGGGTGAGAGAGAGAGAAAGAGAGAGAGAGAGAGAGAGGGAAAGAGAGAGAGAAAGTTAGAGAGAGAGAGAGAGAAAAGTAGTGGCTACGCAACCAATATCGCTAGTGGTTGGCTTTACATATGGCTTAGCTCCCCATATTGCTTACTGGAGAGAGAGAGAGAGGGGGGGGAGAGAGAAAGAGAGAGAGAGAGAGAGAGTATATGTCCTCACCAAAAAGCAGGGTACTCTCAATCCTTGCCAAAAAGCAGAGATTGTGACAATTTGGATTTGTCGTGGCGGTGTCCCTCGTCAACCTGCTCCTCCTCCTCCTCCTCCTCCCCATGCAGTTTGGATTTGTCATGGTCTTGTCGAGCTGCTGTTATAAGTTGATAGCCCTTTCAGAAAATGGCTTCATCCTGCATGTCTTTAAAAGATTGTTGAAAAAATTTGACAAGTACGAGTACATTAGACTGGGGGGGAAGCTATGTGAGAAAATTGTAGTATAAAAAGTTTGTTGTCTGACTTGATGCAAGAAAGATATAAGCACATTGCTGTTCTTTGTCAAGCACCCCTCGTACACTTGGCCAATAAACAATTATTGCCAAGCTCAGCAGCTTCTTTCCCTTGTCCATCACTGGGATGAGGCAGGCAGCAGGCGCAAATAACACACCAGTGGCGGTTCCCCATAATGTGTTTTTTTTTTACAACTGCTAAATCTTACCCATCTATGTGGGTAGCTTCAGGCTAGTTCTCTCATAACTTTGCAAATAAACTTTTTTTTTTTGCTATTAGTCCTGGAAAGTCCACTTTGACATTGCTCCCAGTACAGCAGTAAATCTAAGTGTCTTTCAGGCACACACGTATTGGTAGTGTGATGTACTAGTATGTGTGTGTGTGTCTCTAGAACTCTGCCTTAAATTGCATGACTTCAATATAGAAGCAGAGAGAGCTGAGCCTGAGAGCGGATGATACTCTCTCAAATATTTCTGGCTGTTAAAATGTCTAACTAGAAGCACAAACATATGTCTGCAAGCAAGCTCCTTCAATTAAAACAGATTGTTTAGTACACTGCATACAGTAGTGTATTACATACTACTGTACTGTGTATGTGCTATGAGTCAGCTTTGGCTGGTACTTGGTAAATGTGTGACTCACAGTTGGGCATTCGCAGTTGAACTCTCCATCACAATCACCACATGTCGAACTGCATTCCACGAGATAGGCTGATTTATCTAATATCCACAAAGAGAATCCACAGTCAACTTCAGATTAGCGGGATTTGAATAGCAGGATATTCGGATTAGGGGGACATTTTATTGAAACAAAATACTAACAATTTAGAGAAATAGTAACTTTGTTTTGGCAGGATTTTCAGATTGAAAGGATATTTTCTTGGCTCCCAAGGCATCCCACTAATCCGAAGTGTTACTGCATTAGAACTTTACAGTTCCACATCTAGGAGAGGACTAACTTGTAGGGAAAGTTCCTCTCTCTTACTTCATTCTCTCAAACAGGTTTATGCATGCAGTCCACTTTGCAAACACAATTGCAGAAGTGATTTTTCCTCCTAACTTTGCTCAGGTGCATTCAGTGGCAGTTTGTTCAATCTCTGCTATTTGGTATGTGTGTGTGTGTGTAGGAATATCCTTAGGGAGAAAGCGACGTGATGCACCTTCTTTCATCGTAGCCATACTCACCTGGATAAAGTCCTATATAGCAGCACTAGTTTGAGAAAAACATCACTGATTATTGAAAAATAAAAGTAAAAGTATTTAGATGGCTCCATCCATCCAAAATGAACAAAGTTGTTGTTACTACATGAGGAAATCTCTCTTACCTTTAATTTTAGAAAAACATGTTAATAATATCAATTGATGTTCTAACTAATTTAAGCATTTTGTATTTGTACCTTTTTTGAGAAATCAAGCATTGCAAAAATTTATCTGATTACAAGAGACATTTCAAATGCCAACCCCTGTCATATTTTATTGTGGAACATTAATTGATATTATTGACACTTTTGTGTGAAATCAAAGATAAGAGATTTTGAGGTTGTAAACTTCTTTGTGGGATACCCATCGCATTTTAACTTAATAAATTAATGGTATATCCATAAACTACCTAGTATATTCACACTCACATATGTTAAACTTTCTTGATAATCATGGATAAAGATTATACCACACACCCGAAATTAAAATGGGAGATGTAGAAATCCCCTTTTTAGAAGGTGTCAAGTACCTACGGGTTAGTTACTCTTGGCAAACAGTTAAAAATGGCTTCTGGGAAGCAGGAAAAGGACATTTTGCTTAAAATACAAAATGTCATGAGGACAAAATGGGAAGTGCAACCCAAAATGTCAAGGTGGTTGTAGGTGATAGACCAGCTCTGACTTGTGGAGCTCTGGTCTGCTTTACATAGTCTTTCACTCAATGTTGGGAAGCTCTGCTCTTCCAAGATCCCTAGCCACCTTGAACACACCAGTTGTTGTCAGATCACTGAAGTTCAGCAAGGTTGGGACTGTTTAGTACTTGGATGAGTCACCGTTTTGGTCAGCTCTCAAGGAAATACAGATGATGTATCCTACTCCCCCCCCTCTCTCTCTCTTTGGTACTGTCTTCTCCTCCATTTTAGCATGAGTGGGGAGGGCCTGTAAAGGGAGAGGGAGAGGGAGAAAAGGAGCTTGCTCATTTGAAAATAGAGGTGTCCACGAGGAATTAAAGTGGCAAGTTTTAATAGCTCCCCACTGAGTGCTTTCCTGTGTGTACACGTAGCTGCAGTGGCAAGGCAAAAAGGTAGGAGGGTTCCAACGGAGTGCCACTGATATTCAAACACTAGGATTTCTGGTAATCTTGTTAATAAGTGCGTGATGATTTTACAAATTGGTGCTCAACATGCAAAAAAAGTTTTTTCAGGGGAGCTCATGTGGAAATGCCAATAGAACTATAGTTTTTTCATAGCATCATTGGTGATTATTGGGTTGCTTTGTTACACAACCTCTTTCAGATTCAGACAGCACCATTGAAAGAAGTTAATCTGCCATCAGCAACACCCACCTACACATCCCACCCAAAATCATCTTTAAAGGAACAGGTGATTTTATCTTCATGATTTCAGACTTGTAGTAAAAAGGTTCTTAACGTATTAATCCACAGTGATATTGATATACGAGGGGTGATCAGCTACAAACTAAAGTAAGGCCAGGAGCTGATCACTCCTGATACATAACAAATAGTCTACAAGGTCTCACCGGTTCCCCATGACAGAGACCCCTCATAGGAGCTGCATTTTCATCTTGATAATCTGGAACTACAATAAAAAAAGTCAAAGTTTCAAACAGGCTTGCTGTTTCCTTGTATTAAGAATAACACTGCTGTAAGGAAAAGCATGAAATCATGACAGTACTGTGTACCTGAAAAAAAGAAGCATGAATTACATTGGGATCCACACAAACTTACTAAACCGATTTTCCCAGCAAACATCAACAGCTGCAAAAAATTGATGATGATGATATTGTGAGACATAGCTACATTCCATATTTTTTGCAGCAATGGATGTTACCTTGTCCTTTCATACCAAAGAGAGTGGCTACTGCAGCTAGAGTTCCCCCAATGCCAGCAGTTTTACCTGATAATAATAATACGAGTTAGGTTAGTATGTACATATGTACATATATGCATGCTATGTATCTTTAATTTCCTGTCCATTACAAGCAGCTTTGTACCAGGTACATTATGTGCTACAGCCTCCACCAGAGAGTCCTTACCCTATCCATGTCGCATCTACTCATACTTACCATCAGAGAGAAATAGTATGTAGTAGGCACAAAATAATGCTACAGGGGAAGTGACGCCCACTTTGTTGGCAATGCTAAGGAGTAAGTGGGTTTTGTTTGCTTGCTGCATGCATGAGCAGAATAGATAATAGTACAGATTTTATCACAATTCCCTTCCCTCAAAGTAATGTACAATTGGCTAAGAAAGATCAAGACATCTTAAAGTTTGTACCGTATGCTCAGTGTTGGTTCAAACTAAAGTCTGACTTTTACACAGAAGTCAACAGTCAGGATCAACACACCAATATTAATAAATTTATGTACACGCAACTTAGACTTTGATACATCAGTTTTGAGAAGATATTTTAGTGATCATTGTTGTTTTTCGATAATTTATCACCTCAGAGTGATGAATGATATTAAGGCTGCGCAATATTCCAAAATTCTTGCCGAGTCGATACACGGAAATTGCATGTTGTAAAATTAGCAACAACAAAAAAAAAGAATCAGCTCTGACAATGAGAAGAAAAAAAGCAAAAGTCTGTGGATTCTGCTCCTGTATCAGTCTGGCAATTACTGGATTGGATAGATAAGGAACTACTGCAACAATCAAGCCCAGATTTCTACAAGTTTGGCACCCTTCCTACAGTAGATGCATAGATCACTGCTGTCTAAGCATCTTACCAAGCAGATTTGAGGGTACTAAGTGTACCTGCCAGCTGTTTGGTTTTGGCTTGAACACCAACATGGAATTACTCTACTTGAAATCCAAGATGAAATGATGTAACTACTTTCTGTAGTGCAGAAAGCCTGATGCAATGCCAAAGAAACTAATGCAGATGAACAAACTTTAAGACAAAAGTCTTAAAGTTTTAAAGGATAAACTTCCACCATTGTCATCCTCTGGCTGGGAGGATAGCTGTATCTTATCCAATTGTGGCTCCAGCATCATCAAAATTACTTGCATGCCAGCCAATGTAGAATCAGCAACACCTCTGGCACCTCTGGAACACTCAAAATTAAAAGCAAAAGTACCACTACCTGAGGGAACCAGCCTAACTACCATGGAGTGGAAGTGCCTGGAATGAAAGTATCACTGTGGTGGCAGTACAATGTTGTTAGTAGTCCACCCTGAAATGCAAAACAACACGAGTTGATACGGCAAAAATATTGCGATACACGAGTTGATACACGATGCAAAAAGGCACTAAAGATAGACTCACCAAACCTAAGCAAAGATGTAAGCACGTGCACGTGTTGTCTTCGTCATTTGATGACCTGAAAAAAGCCTCAAAAATGAAGCCAGGGGGTCTTAGTCGTCTTCCAAACTGCATCCCTGCAACCGGGAGATTACTGTCGTCGTCGTCAACGTTGTTGTTGTCGTTGTCACACGAAGCCTGTTATTTCTTTTCTCCTTTTTTTTAGGGAAGACTGGACAAAATCAATTGTTGTTGCATGATGCCAACCAACGTCACTAACATCGGACTGAAGCTGGCTCCCCTTTTCTATACGGCCAGCCATAATGTAGTCGGTAACACTGTCAAGTCTCTAACTTAGGTACTGGAGTGTCCGAGTCTGCTGTGATGGTGCCGCCAAAGCGCGTGGACTCACCCACCCCTTCCCCCCCCTTTTCTCCGTGCTGGCTTATCTGCCGAAGTGTGAGGCCCCCCCTTTCTGACCTTCTCTGGCACTGGTTTGTCCAGCCAGCAAGACACATAATCTCCCAATAGTAAGGGAGGCCAATAGGAATAAGGTTCCATGAGTCCCTTTGGGCTGGGTTCCCCCCAAAGTTCTCAAAAATATATAAAATATATTGGGATAACATAGTGTCTAAAGGAGGGGTCATGTTTGTTGTTGAGCAATCTTCTCTTATGGAAGTTAATTAATTAAGTAAATTAATTAATTAACATATGAACCCCTCTCGGAGGCAAAAGCAGGTTATCACATCAATTGGTCTCCTGCCGGCCTATTCTGGTGGGAGAAGGGGCTCCTCTTGGGGTGGCTGCCGGTGCGGGGTGGTGGCTCTGGGGGGGCTCGTCCCTTCACATGTCAGGATGAGGGGGAGAGTAACCTAACGGTGAGTCAAGGTGAAGGCATAGAGGTCCCATTATAGCAGACCGGCTGTGGAGGGACATGGCACAGGTCACGGCCCCTCCCACGTAAACAATAACAACAACGGCATTAAAGATATAGCGATACACAAGTTGATACGCGATACAAAAAGGCACTAAAGATATAGTGATACATGAGTCAATACACGATACTCAGGGAAGGGGAGGGAGGAAGCAGTAAAAATGTGGTGGCAAATTTTACAAAAGTATTTTTTTTCTAAATAAAAAAAACATCAAACTACCATGCAGACACAATGTTGGTTATGTACATATGTACTCTAATGTACTACCATACCCTACACAATACGATATTCG
>JAAUYM010033569.1_pt1 | contig 11810 bp, 3 predicted proteins | sample 7278001 | NCBI WGS metagenome assembly JAAUYM01 (sample SAMN14350224, study PRJNA611818) | marine sediment metagenome | isolation source: surface marine sediment (1.8m) | place: French Polynesia: Moorea | collected 2018-08
ACAACTTTCTTTTCTCTTCTGTCTTTTGTGTCTTTGTTTTGCTTAAACAGCACACTGTACTTGTGCTGTTTTAGGGAAGTTTATAGTTTGAAGAGAAGAAGGAAGGAATGCGATTCTTGCTCAATTTTCAAGCCTCACGCGTGTTGTTACTGCAGCATGTAGCGAGAGAGAAGAAAGAAAGAAAAAAAGAACGAAAGGATGAAAGATGGAAGGTGGGAGAGATTTAGTGTTTACTTAAGACGAAGAAAGAAAGAAGTATTTTTCGTCAATCGTTTGCTGTCTGTGGACTTGTTCACACAACTTATTTTATCTTTACTTAACTGTTAGTGCTTAAAAAGAAACGTAATATTTGGTGGCTGACCAATGACGCATTGAGTTCTTGTCAGAGTGACAAGAAGAGTGAGAGAGGTGTGAATTACTCTTTCGCTCTATGTAGTCATATTAAATTTCTAGTTTAGCAACAACTCGTATTATTTTTGTGAAGAAGAGAGAGAAAGAGAAATGCGGTAGATTAGTGTAAGGGCAAATATTTTTGTATCGATGGAAAGGTGATTCCACTCGACCTCCAGTTCTCTTTGTATGGACCCTGTGTTAAAGTCAGAGGCTGTAATGGACAAGCAGAGTTATTTTGACAAGGGACTTGCCCCAGTTGCTAATTTTTCTTTGCAATGCGTATTTTAAGATGTTACACACTGCATAACAAATAACAGATGTTATACAAAAATTGTTTCTTTCCTTTGAAGATACTGGGGAGAGATGGTGTTTGCGTTTCAAATTGTTGATCAAGGTGATGTATTTTCACAGGCTGGCAGACTTGCTAATTTTTTAGATAGAAAAACTTGTTGATCTTTTGAAAGATTTTCAACGTTTGTTCTTTACTTCACACTTGTGCCATATGTTATTTTTTGCCACAGAGAGATTTTACTTTCGTCAAGTGGGTGCTAAAAAGTTTTTTAATTTTCATGTGATATAAAGTGGAAAAGGTAGATTTTTGAAAAAAAAGTTTTTACTGGCGTTAAACTATTGTATTGCAACGTTCAAATAAGCGGTAAATTTTATGTGATGTGTGTTATTTAAAAAAACAACGCTTCACTTTTTTGCTTTTTTATACCTTCTGAAGGTGTATTGATGATTTCCTTCTTGAGTATGATGTTGTTGTGAAGATTAGAGGATTTTGTGGTTGGAGTTGGTGTTCTTGGTTTTCACTTTACACTACTTTCACGGTCACTTTGTGTATTGTAAAGTGTTAAAGAGAAGGTGAAGAGGAGTAGAAGATTTTTGAGCTAATTTCAACGTATCAATTTCTCTGCCGACATATGATCTTTTAACTAAGTGAGCAAGTTAAAGATCACAGGGTTCACAGTAGATCTGACAACTATTGAGATTTTTCTCAATGTTAATATGTAGAGTTCAAGTGTGAAAGAAATTGCAGAAATTGATTGTTTACTGTAAATTGAGTATTATGGAAGTAAGGTTCGAAGGTTCGAAGGGCCATAAAGAAAGCAGTAGTCAGCTTGAATATAGAGATGGTCGTGCTTGCTGACTGATTTTAAAAAAAAGGTCTGCTTTCTGTTTTGAGATAGAACAAAGTTAAGAATGAAGCGAGAGTGATAATAAAGCAAGAGTAAAGATAGTTAGGATAGGATATATTTCGATGGGTTAATATGAATTGAAGATTGAATTGTATATTGAAGTTTTATTTTTAATTAGCTGTCTTCAACCTGTCAGCTACTCACTTGGTGACTTATTTCTTTTTCTGCCTCCCTTTCTTCGAGCTGAGGATCTCCTTATATTTTTGATGTTTTTCAGTTCAGATTCAAGTAACAAGTGAGTAGTTGTTCCCTTCCTTCTCTCCTCTTCTCCTTCTTCTTCTCTTCCTCTTCTTCTTCTCATCGCGCTCCTTGCACTCTCAGCCACTTATTGCTTGTCTTCACACCTTCTCCTCTCTTCGCTTGCTTGCTTCCTCACCTTAGCTGCTAGTTGCAGCTAACACTGCCGCCGGGCAAAGTGCCTTCTCTCTCAAGTTGGTACCAAGAACTCCAAAGAGCCTTTTGAGCCCATCCATTTCTCTGACACTCAAGTTAACTAGCTATGCTGACAAGAGACTGTTACGATTCGTACTCGTTTCAGTGACTGATTGTCTGGGTTAGAGTTCATATGATCTCACATCTTGCCGATTGATTGACTAATGATGTTGCTGTAGAGCATAATCATCCTAGCCTTCCCAAGCTCGTTAAACTGCTTGACTCAACAACATCGGCGGTGAGTCGTTTAATGTCTCGACATTACTCATCCAATGGAGTTTGATTTTTAGTGAGTAATAATGAACTCATATCTCTTTCTAAACTCAGCAGGTGAGCTTTAACTTAATGCAGAGCGTATGTGAATTCTCGGTTACCATCCAGAGTGATCAAGCACTTTTTTGGACTGACATCCCTCTTAGTTTCTTCACCTGATTTGTGGAAGCACTTGAGAAGCTTGCGTCTTCATGTTTCCCTTTTCATCTTCTTTCCTTGTCTCTTCTCGCAGTTGAAATACATGCTTAACTTCTGACATACTATTCAAAATATTCATGGTTAATACAAATACAATGATTACTATACTTATTTTTATTTTGTTTTCCTTTTTTGAACAGTACAAAACCTATGCAAATAATGTCGAAACTAAGTGGAGAGATTATTACTTCATTTACATATGTTTTGTACTGTTTATGTACTTGAATTGGAAAAGTTTGTACATGCTTGCCGTATAAATGCTTTTCCACACAGCCTTTTTCGCTTAGAGTCATCATCCTCTTTAAGCTTCATAGATTATTTTGAAGGATGGTGACTGTAAGCAATCTACGCCGTGTTTTCCTTTTGCTTCTTCGAAGCATCAATGCACCGTTTGGTTAGCGTTTTAGTATATTAGTGTGTTAACTCTTGTCCGTGGGAAATTTAGTGTTAATCGAAGGGATAGAGTCATAGTTCTGTGGTGTCATCTGGGAGGGAGACTGAGCTTCGTGTCGTTTCCGTAGTTGAGCGGGGGTTGAATCTGACTATCATTGGTCGCCTGTCTTGCCTTTCTGTCTCTGCCGCTTGTTTGTTCGCTCTTCGTTTGACTCCCTTTTGATGTGCCTTGTAGCGTTTCCATACCAGACATCCGATGAGTATGAGAAAAACAATCACGCAGAAACTGAGAAGAGCATTTGGTAGATGCCAATAGATTCTGGCCACTGGTCTGAGTCTGGCCCGATTGGCTACGTCAGCTACTGCAACTGGCCGGGTTGATTTTAAGTCCTCTACGATTGCATCTAGTTCGGAGTTTGACAGGTCCAATTTCCAGTCTTCCGGTTTCCAATTCATAGCTGGGTACTCCACTATTGCTTCCGTCTCACTGATGTTCTTGTGTGAGAGGATTTTGTAGAAGTTACATGTGACCTCACAACCTTGCAGATTCAGTCTCCTGATTCCTTGTACCTTCTCCACATATCTCTCTTGGTTGCATTGGATGGTCAGGTCGGTCTCTTTTTGATGGTAGACTACGAATGATTGAGGTGTTAGTTGTTTGGCCCAGTTCTTCTGTGGCACCAGGTACATGGTGCATGTGCTTGTAGCTGCCTGTGATCTTCCTTTAAATACTGCTGCGATGCAATATTCCTCATGTGACATGAGTACTACATTGGAATCACAGAAATAGTAGCTTTTAATCTTTATGCATAAAGCTAACTCTTCAGGTGTTATAATCTTGAAGGAAGCCATGTCTTTTGATACTGCTAGGTAGTGGGGTTCATCTATCACCGCGCTGTGTAAGTCGGTTAATTGGATAGCATAGGGTTCTAATTTGAGTAGCTTCATGGCTGTGTTGTCCTGAACCAAAGGAACGTAGAGAAACAGACTTAGGCTGCTGTTGTGCCACAGATAGTCATGTGGTAGCTCAAACACTTCTTCAATCCTGACTAGCGGCATCATCCAGCCTTGTGCCCTTGCCTTCTTGTCTAGGTTTTTGAGTGCTCTGTACAGTACCTTTGAGCTTAGAAGACTTGCGCTTATTCGTGATGTAGTTAGCTGTAGCAGCGCATCAGTTATTCTTTCATATTCATTTAGCTCAATCGCTACTAGCAAGGAAATTCTCTCCAGGAAATCCTGTAGGTCAGATAGCTGCTGGTAGTGCCTGTTCTCGTAGGCTAGTTCTTGCAGAGTGTCGTTGTACACCTCAAGCCTCTCTTCGATGTTGCTCAGTCTCTGATCTTGGTTCCTTATCACTTCATATATCTGATGTTGATTCTGCTCAAGGTTGTAAGATGTCTTCATGCTGAGCAGTTGAGAAATGCTGTATGCACCGAGTGCACCAAGGCCAACGAGTATCGCAGCTGATATGAAACGTTTGCGCCGTCGCCTCTTCTGTTCCCTTTTGCTGAGGTAGTATTTCCTGAGAAAGAAGTTGAATAGCTCATCGGATCTTGTTTTCATTCTTACCATGGTGGATTGACAGAAGTCTGCTTGTGCTTTGAGACTGGCATGAAACTCGGCATATTTCTTATCCGTCATTACTTCGGTGACCTTTTGGCAAGCTAGCTCTGCTCTCAGATAGGATTCTTGAATTTGATTGTGGGGAATCTCCAGGTATATAACTGCACGTTGGATGTTACTGCTAACGATTCCAATTTCCTTAAAGTTTGGGGTCGACTGTTCTTCGATCGTGTATGGTTGTTCATTGTATCCTTGTCCTTTTGCTCCCTTAATCGCGAGAATAGTGATTAGGAGTATCGCACAGGCTGCTTCACTCTTCTTCCACATCTTGTTGTCTTCTCGTTCGTTGTCGGTCGGCCGGATACTGCTTCCTCCCGCTCCTTCTTCCTTTTCTTAAGTACTTTTCCTTTCATTCCTGTTTGTCTTTTCATTTTTTCATCTCTCTCTTTTGCGTCGTTCTTCTTATTAGCCTCTCGTTTCTGTTCGTCATCGTCTCTGCTTTCGTCTCTCTCTTTTGCGTCGCTCTTCTTCTCATTAGCACTCTTTTCTTGTTTGTCATCTCTTCTGCGTTCTTCTTCGCTGTTGCCAACCTGCTCCCTTTTCTTTTCGTCATTTGATGCGTTGCTAGGTTGTACTTTTTCTTCCTCACTCTGTTTGCTGTCTGAGTCCTCAGTTTTTTCGTGGGTGTGAAATTCGAGTAGGTGAAGTAGTCTGGCTGGTTTGCGCAAGACTCCCTTTTTCGTTTTGATTGTTACTGTGCGAACGACTTCGTCTGGGCCCGGGTGCGTCTCAATTACACGGGCTAGTGGCCATGAGTTTCTCGAGGCTACTTGGTCTGCGACCATCACAATGTCTCCCTTTTCCAAGTTCCTGTTCTGCTTCATCCACTTTTGGACTGGTAGGAGTGTCCGGCAGTATTCCTTGGTGAATCTTTTCCAGAAGAGATTCAGTATTCTTGTTCTTTCTCTGTGGGCTTTGCCTAGGTTGAATTTGGTCTGGAAGACGTCTGGGAGCTCCGATTCTCGGTGGCTTGTTTCTGCTCTCAGGAACATGTTCGGGGTTAGAACCTCTGGATCATCCACAGATTGTTCTGTTTTGATCAGTGGCCTTTGATTTAGAATTCCTTCGATTCTGACAAGCAGGGTGCTTAGTGATTGAAAGGTCAGTGTTGTCTTCCGTAGGGTCTTGAGCATGCAGTGTTTTGCTTGCTTGACCAAAGGTTCCCAGAATCCTTGCCATGGTCCATTGGGTGTAATGTGTGTCCAGGTGATCCCTAAGTGGTCCAGTTTTTTCTTTGTTGATGATGCATTGAGGATATTGGACAGCTTTTTGAAGCTTTTGTGTTGATCACTAAACCACTGCGTGGGTTTTCCTCGGCGCGCGACAAAACGAGTGAGTGCTTCCAGAATGTCATCTGCTTTTAATGATGGCACTGCCTCTAAGTGTACAGCTCTCGAATGTGAGCAGACAAACAGAAGGCAGTGTGCTTCTGGTCCGTCTTTGATTTTGATTGGTCCAAAACTGTCCATTCCTGTTGTGTCCCAGCAGTTTGTGATGGTGAATCTGTGTTCTGGAAGGTTTGCCATGGTAGGTTCTGCTTGTCTAGCATTAAAGCGAGCGCAGCGGTGGCATTTTTTGATTACTTTTGTCACTGCTCTGCGTCCACCGAGTATCCAATATATCTTCTGGATCTCACTCTGTGTCTGTGTGGGGCCTCTGCAGCACAGGCGCTGATGGGTGGCTAGAATGAGTATTCTTCTGTATTCGCATTCAGGAAGAATTATCAGGTTAGCTCCTGTCCGTCCGGTTGCATAGAGTATTCCTCCAGAAAGTTTTGGTCTTAGCTGTGCTAACTTTGAGTTCCTTTTCAGAGGTTGCTTGTTTTTCATTGCCTCATAATCTTCCGAAAGGTATGCCTTCTGAATTTCCTCAGCCCATTTGAGCTCTGCTCTTCTGAGGAATGATCTTCTGTTCACGCTCGTTATTCTTGGACTTCTTTTTCTGAAGGCATCTACCGCGTCTAGTACTGTAGCTGTGTGTCTTCTTAATTCAACATAGTTGTTTGTAGCGAGTTCTTGAGCCGAGGAAGAGAAGACTCCGATGAAGTCATTGTCTGTTGGTGATGGTGGCCATGTTCTTTCGATCGTTGCTTGTGTTGCAAGAACTTTAACTTCTTGAATTATTTCCTCATCTTCTTCATTGACTTGAAGTGTCTCTGGTTGCTCCGGGAATTCTTCCTCTGGTTTCTTCAGCCAGAACGGGCCTTGAGTCCATAGCTGTTCTTCCTGTATTTGGAGTATAGTTTTTCCTTTAGTGGCTATATCTGCCGGGTTGTCGAGGCTGGCTACATATCTTATTGGGATCTCTTGAAGGTATTTTTGTATTGCTTCCACTCTGTTGGCCACATATGTCTTAAGGTCTCCAGGTTTCTTCTTGCACCACCACAGAACGATTTCGCTGTCCGTGTAGGCGAATGCTCTTCCTTTGTGTTGGAATTGTCTGATGACGTAGTCCATGAGTTCTCCTAGAAGCTTCAGGCCACAAAGCTCTAGTCTCGGCACACTCACTTTCTTGATGGGTGCCAATCTGGATCTGGAGATGAGTAGGGAAGTTTTGATGTATCCGTCTGTGAAGGCGACTCTGACATACACCGTTGCTGCAAATGCTTTCACGCTTGCATCACTGAAGCCAAAGATCACGATCTCTCCTTTGCCTCCCACATGTCTTGGAATCCTGAGGATCGGCGACCCTTTCAACTCTTTCTCGAAGGTTTTCCATTCTTCTGTGATCTCTCCTGATACTGGTGAGTCCCAGTCTGTGTGAGGTCCCCAACATCTTTGTACGATCATCTTCGCTCTGACCGTTACTGGTGATAATATCCCTAAGGGGTCGTAGCTGATGGCTGCTGCTCTTGACAGTATCACCCTTCTGGTGAGAAGCTCATCTTGATTCCATGCTCTTGCGATTGATGCTAGGTCGTAGCAGAATGTGTCATCATCTCCCGAGTAGAGTACCCCTAGGGCTCTGAATCTGAGTGCTTCTGTCGATTCTTGTTGTTCGTTTGACGTGTCTTCCTTCTCATCCGGAATTAGCTTGGCCGCATACTTGTGTAAGTCTTCTTTAGGTACTTTCTTGTATACCGTTTTAGAGTTCGTGCTAACTTTGGCTAGTTTGAATCCACCTAAGTCCAGCAGTTCTACCAGTTCTTGGTAGGCCTGAAGCAGTTCTTCCTCACTTGCACAGCTGTGTAAGGCATCGTCCACAATGAACGAGTTCATCACTATTTCTGCAGCTAGGGGAAACTGTTTCTCGTGCGTTCTAGCGTGATGTCTTAAGACTTCACAGCTGAGAAATGTAGCTGGGCCCAAACCAAAACAGACACGAACAAAACGATACTCCTCGATTGGTCCGTCCTTTTGTGTTCTTACGAGAATTCTGAGGTAGTCCCTGTCTTCCTCTTCAATCTCGATGCTGTGGAACATCCGTCGGACGTCCGTTTGCAGAACCCATTCATGCTGTCTGGATCGCATTAGATTGGCTGCGATGTCAATTTTGATTTGTGGGCCAATTTGTAGTAATCCGTTGAGGCTCTTTCCTGCGAATCCAGCACTTGCGTCGAACACAATTCTGAATCCTGTAGTGTACGATGTCTCCTTCACGACGTATCCTGCCGGGAGATACCATCGGGCCACAGCCTTCCTGTCCATCTCGGGAGTTACTTTCTCCAATACTTCGTTGTTAATTAGTGCTGCCATTTCCTGATCGTACTGCTGTTGATGATTTGTATGCTTAGTCCTCTTGAGCTTCTCCTCATTGTTTTTGAATCTTCTTATAGCCATTGCAAAGTTGTTTGGTAGATCGGTGGGGCGCTCATTTCCTATCCATGGTAATGATGTGGTGTACCTCTTTTTGTCCTTGTTGTATTTCAGATGTTCATGGAAATACTCCAAGGCTTCCTTCTCATCTCGAGTGAGATCACTCTCTTCTTCCTCTATGTCTTCTTGCTCCCATAGCTTGGCTATGTCTTCGTTCATTCCGTCTCTTTCTTTGTTTTTCTCATTAATTTTTTCTTTCGTCTTCTCCTGTTGTTTCTTTACTTTAGCGACTGTCTTTAAGGTCATCGACGCTTGGGGTGGTTCCGATATTTTTAGTCTTCGTAGTCATAAATTGCATTTCTTCGTGTTTCCACAGAGGATGTAGTCGTTGAATATTGTCTCAACGAGTACGGGCTGTCCATTTTCCCCTCTCTTGATGTTGCCGGTGACGAAATCAAAGTAGGAATCGATTCCCACTAGGACGTCCACATGGTGTTCTCCTTTCAGCTTGTAGGCTGGGTTGAGCTTGGCCGTTTTAACATGCTCCCACTTGGGGTCGATCTCCACTTGTCTGATTGGCTCCGCAATTTTTTCCAGTTCCAGTGCCGTAAGTTCGACCGACTTTCCTTTTGCTTCGATCTTGAACTGCAGCCTCTGAGTGATTCTCTTCTTGTTATCGTTGATACTGATCAGATTGACTTTCATTTTTTCTCCTTGCAGACCCAGTGCTTCTGTTACTCTCTTGCTGACATAGGAGGTGTCCGAGGCTGTGTCCAGAAGTATCAACGCCTCAACTGACTCTCCGGCCTCGTTCACGACGTTTGCTTTCATCGTTTGTAGATTGACCAAGGGACGGTTCTTCAACGTCACTGTGTGGTAGCTCATGATGTTCTGGTATTGTTGTTCAGTGTCCGAAGGCTCCGGCGTAGAGCTTCTCTCCTCATCATATTCTCCTTCTTCATGGTAGTCGCTTTCTTGTAAGTCTATTTCTGATTCGGAATCTGCTCCGAGAACTGTGTTCAGTGCCTGGAAGGTTGATGCTCCCAATGGCGTGTGCAGGAGTGAGTGATGGTTGTTCCCACAATGTCCACATGGAGGTGCCGTGCATTCTGAGTTCAAATGCCCCGTCTCAAGGCATCTGAAGCATGCCCCATCTGATCGCGCCAATTTCCACAGAACCTTCTGATGCAGCAATGGTGCTGCTTGGCACTTGCCGATGGGGTGCCATGGCTCCATTCCGCACGCGAAGCACCAGTCAAGCTTCTTCGGTTTGGGTTTCTTGTACTCATTGAAGTTTCCTCTTTCCTTTCCTTTTGGGTTGTCATCTCTTGTTCTCGGTTGAGTGGTCTTGCGCCTTGTTCCTGTTTCTTTTGATCTCTGCTCATTTCCTCTTTGAGTGCCTTGTCCTCTGTTTCGTACTTGATTGTAGCTGTCATGTTTGTTCTTCCACTCTCCTCCTTTTCTGTGTTCTCTTTGATGTTCCTCATACCTTGAACTTTCCGCACCTGTCATCAACGTTGTTGCTGTTTTGGTCTTCCTTCGGGAGAAGGCGGCTTCATGCCTCTTGTTGTTTTCCTTCTGTGCCCATATCCTTTGCTCGATTCTGAGGAAGCCTCTCATGTCCATAATTGTAACTATCTTTCCTTGCAATGCTTGCTTCTCCTCGAATTTCACCCAGGCTTCGTGTACTCTGCCGGGCAGCTTTCTGCGGAGGATCGAGATAAGCAGTTTACTCATTCCAGGTATGTCCTCTCCTAATGCTTCCATTGAGAGCAGGCTTGCATTGGATTCATCATAGAGCCTTGTGAATTCTCTAAAGTTCTCTGCCTTCTCCAGGTTTTGGAACCGCAGGATGGCATCGTCGACCAACGTTCTAACTTGTCCGTAGCGATCATGAAGGCTTTCCAGTGCCATGACGTAGTCTTCCTTACATGAGTGGACTAGGCTGCGAGCCTCTCCTTGTGTGAACATGAAGAGATACTTAAATTTTGCTTCATTGCTCAACTTGCGGTTGTTGTCGAACATTATTGAGAACATGCCCCACCAGTCGGCGAAGTCAGAGTTCGGATCGTGAGGGTCAAAGTGCTCTGCTGTCATCTGAGGTAGCAGTTGAAGTTCAATCTGGCTGGCTTCTCTTCCTCCTCGATTATTGTTTCTTGATCGTCTCCTCCTGCCATCTCCACCCCTGCCTCTGTTGCTGCTGGAACCGTCTGAGGAGGAGATTCTGGATCTGGATCTGCTGCTGGATCTGCCAGAGCTGCTGGAGCTGCTGCTCGGGCTACTTGGGTTCCCTGGGCCTGGGCCATTCCTTGATCTTGACCTTTCCAGGAGTGTTTGCAGTGACTCCGCTGTTTGGGCTCTGTCATTGCCGTAATTTTGTCTGGTCGGGTCTTCGTGTTTTTGTCCTCCTGAGGCTCCGTTGCTTCCTCTTCTTCCACGGTTGGCGCTATTATTCACTGCAGCTCCAAAGCTGCTTTTGAATGGTGAGGTTGAATGAAAGCGAATCCTCTGGCTAGGCTCCTGGTTCTTCCTGGCTGCCTTGTTCAGTTCCAGCAAACTCATTGCTGCTGTTAGTTCAACCTCATTGGACGCTTGTTTTCTTCTCATTGGGCTCTGGATCCTTGATGGATTTTCAGGAAAGAGTTCATTGACATCCATGTGTAATCTTTCTCTAGCGGACATGTTCTCCCTCCTGCTGTTTCTTTCGAATGCGTGTGCTGATGTCGCTCTAGCCATTCGCGTTGAAGTGAGAGGTGGACCTCCTCTTTTGATCATCTCCTTTTTTCCGACGTAATCTTCAATTGCTTTGTCTAGCTTTGCAATCTCTTGACGGAATTTGCTCTTTTTGTCAGCGTGAGTAATCGCGTACCTGTCGATCTCTGTCACATCCTGGGTACCTCTTTCTAGAGCATCAGTGATTCTTTCAAAATCTTCTTCTGCTGCATTGAGGTCTTCGAATATCTCCACTAGACCTGTTAGGCTCGCGTTTTTTGTTTTTCTTCTTTCTCTGTAAGATTTGCTCACCAAGTCGTTGAGTCTTCTTAACACAATTCCTCTCTCTTTCATCAGCTTCTTCTTCACTTCCTCCTTAGTTAGACGTCTGTTCTTCACTGAATTCCTCTCGTAGAAGTACAATGGGTTGTTTGTGTCACCTAGCCTGATTTTGTAGGTCGGTAGTTTGGTCACAGTCGTCTTCATTCTTCGACTTTCTTCGTCCTGTTCTTCGATTTGCTTTGGGGGAGTGTCCTTGTTATCTTCTCCAAATCCTAGGTTTTGTTCAATGTCATGAATTAGGTCAATTGATTGCGGAAGGTAGTGGTGTTGGGATAGGGTTTCTGTCCACCTGGAGACGTTCCAGTCCCGATCGTCCCCGTAGAACTCGTCCTCTTCTGAGGCTGGCAGAGAGGTGTGGGCTTGAGTCATGGATTTGAGGTGAGGCTTGGCCTTTTCCCCCGATCCAGGGCCTCTTTTACTGCTCTGGCTCTTGCTTGGTGATGATGGAGTCGCTCTTTGTGGTTCAGTAGCCTTACTCGGGGTCCTGTTA